>JAEEGL010012652.1_pt1 | contig 10926 bp, 10 predicted proteins | sample 9134231 | NCBI WGS metagenome assembly JAEEGL01 (sample SAMN16246548, study PRJNA631951) | gut metagenome | biome: gut microbiome; feature: rumen; material: fiber-attached | host: Bos | place: Iran: Karaj | collected 2018-10 | reverse complement strand
CCATTAGTTTATTATCTTTACTATCTCTAAATGTTAATTCTCCTGCAATAGTAATATAATCTCTTGCAGCTTCTGCATCTTTTGCACCTTCAAGCTTAACTCTTATTTTATCGTTGCCTTCAATAGTAAGCTCTGGTTCAGTAACACCTAACTTATCTATTCTTCTAAGCATAGTTCTATACGTATCATTAACATCTGCACTAGTTAATTTTTGCCCTTTCTCAGAAGGACTAATTTGATATAAAATTTCAAATCCTCCAGCTAAATCTAATCCCTTAGTTATACTATTAAATACTGTTGGAATAAGTACAGTAGCACTTGCTACAATTCCTAAAACTGAAACAAATAAATAACTAAAGTTTACTTTAGAACTATTAAATTCTACATTACTATTATATTTTCCTTTAACAGCTAATATAATATGAGATATAAATGGTAATATATTAAGTAATATATACCAAACAATACCTTTTTCAAACTTCTTAGCAAGTCTTATATTTAATCTAATATAATAAAGCATAAATAGTAAAGCACTTAATACAAATATTATATTTGTAGCAAGTGTTTTAAAATGCATGAAATATATTAGTAAACAAGCGCCTATACTAAAAATATATTCAAAAATGTAATACCATTTAAAATCTACCATCTTTAATAAATAGATAAAATTTATTATTGGTATCCATGCTAGAAATCTTTTTGCCTCACCCTTTTTAAATAACATAAACATAGTAAAACTAGAAAGTAAATAACTAGCTGCTATGCATATTAAGATTATTATAATGCTGTTCATAAATTATCCTCTTTTCCTTACATTTATAATTATACAAAAAAAATAGTGATTTTTAAAGAGAAAATCACATATTTATGAATAAAAAAAAGAACTTTTTAAAGTTCAATTTTTCATATCTCCTTTTCTCGCTAAAAACTTTGTTTTAATAAAATTGAAAATTGATATTATTAGCGTTTTATTAATTAATATTGAGCAAGTCAAAACAAACACTAACGTGATTAAACATAAAACTGGATTTTGGAAGTAATATGGAATAATTACAATCACCCCAAGCAATAAAACGTATAATAATGTCTTTATATTGATTTTAACTTTAACATGTTTTTGAACGTCAACATATCTATATATTGACATAGATAAGTATGCAATCAAAGTAGATAAACTGGCAGCATATAGGCCTATTTTATTTATAAAAATTAGATTAACTACGATATTTATTATGGCCGCAAGAACAGAGGTCTTTGCTATTTCTTTTGATTTCTTTAATGCTACATAGACGGATCCTAATAATGACACTGTTATATTAAAAATTGTAGCAATCATTAAAATTGGGATTTGATAGTATGCATCTGCAAAATCACTGCCAGTTACTAAATACTTAAAACAAAAAGGCATTGCAGCAATTACCACAAAGCAAAGTGAAGAAAGTAATCTTAGTGACGAATTTATAATTTTTGAAAAGTACTCTCCACTATCGCTGTCCTTTACATGCAATGAAGCAGATTCAGACCACGTCATGCTAAAAAACGTAAAAAATGTAATGCATATTGATGAAAACTTATTCGCGGCAGAATATATTCCATTTGCTCCTATATCAATAAAAGTAGTTATTAACGCCCTATCAGAAAAATTGACTACCCACCAAGATAATTGATTTGGAATCAAAGGTAAAGAATACCTCCACAGTTCATTTCTTTTATCTTTGCTGTAATTTTTTATTCTTAAAAGCTTATAAACTTTTTCCTTAAAAAATATAAATACTATACACAGAATATTTGCTATCAAATTAGCTATGAGCATTCCATAAGCTCCAAGATGAAAAACGGTAATAAATATTACATTTAAAATCATATTACTTACGCCAGAAATAAGACTCCCTATTGAATAACTCGCATTATTACCTAATCCCCTACACATTTGTAGAAGTAACCCTGAAATTGTAGCTGCTAACATGTTAGTTAGCAAAAAATACTTGTATTCATTATGAACAAATATTGAAATTATAATATAAAAAACAGTAAATATTGTGGTTTGATATAGAACCGTAAAAAAGGCTGTACTAATAATCACACTTTTATCTTTTTCGGCATTTCTTGCATCTATTAAAAACCTGAATAATGCTTGTTCCATCTGAAAAAAGACAATTGGCATTAAAAGCGATATAAAATTGTTTAATAGATCAACTACTCCATATTCTTTTGTTGTTAAATAGGTTGTGTATAATGGCAATAGAAAAAAACTAATAAACTGAGTGCATATTTTCCCCAATGCTAAAATACCTGTATTTTTTATTAATTGCTTTTCCCTACTATTAGTCATATTTATTTCCTTTCTAAAATCATATCTACTTTTTCAAACGGATCGTTTAAATTTTTATTTATAACAGACATGTCAAAATTATTACTCAAGATAACATCATCAAGATTATCGAATGATAATCCCTCTTTAAATCTTATATCAAAGATTTTTCCAGAAAATTTTAAATCCGAAAGAACATTTGTAGTTTTGTCACTATATGCTATTGGAATAACAACTTTATTCATTAAAAAACCTAAAATATTCGCATGGAATCTAGTGCCAACTATTACTTGAGAATCGCCAATGGTGTCTAAGGCTTCCTCTATATTCCCTCTGTAGCAATATTTTTCAAATTTTTCATGCATTCTCTCCTCGATGATTGAAATTGCTCTCTCATCACCCTCAAATTTGCAAAAAGACATAAGCAATATCTCATATTTCAAATCCTTAAATTTTTTAATCATTTTAGATATTGTTGCAAAGTACATGTCACCTAATTCTTTGTCCACTTTATCATAGGCATTTATGACTGAAAAAACCACTCTTTTTCTATTAGTGATTCTAACCTTACTCAAATCCAGCGAAAAAACCACATCAGGTCCAGACCTTACATTTCCAAGTTCTTTGAATAAATTATATGAATAAGAATCACGAAAATAAATATCCTTCATTTGTGGGAAATAAACTTGTTTGTAATATTTTAAAAATTCCCTAGTTTTATATGGCCCGAAATTTGCACCAATCACATATTCATCATGAACTACTTCATCATTACATTTAATTTGAACATTTCCCTTAGGTTCAATAAATAGAGACCCACCTATTTTAATTGTTAAATCGCACTTTTTCTCAATATTCCTTATATAGTAATTTTTAATATTATAAGAACGATCTAATTTTGCCCATAGCCTATCATTTATCATTTTGAAATTTTTATATTTCTTTAATGATTTATTCTTTTTATGATAGGATGTAAAAAATTTTATTTTCGAACTATATCTATCTAAAAATATTTTGAAAAAAAGGTCATCGCCCAAATTAAGTTTAGTATACCCTTTTAAAAAAACTTTCATAGAATCACACTCCTAATTATCAATTAATAATCTAATAAAATTCATAAGGATACACTTGGCATGATCCTAAATACACATAGACTAGATACCAGTATGCTATGCAATAACATACTACACATATATTATTAAACAAATTAACTTTACTATTTTTTGAGACACTAGACAATACTACCAAAGATATTATGATAAAAAAGTTAAATATTACACCAATTCTTGATGCATATAATCCTGCTGACGATAAGTTTGATGCCAACAAATCTAAAATAAATAATACCAAAAATATAATATATTTCTTATCGAATGTAATCATATTTTTAAATTGTGTAATATAGAAATATAATAAAGGTATGTGCACAGCCATTTGCAAACGACTTATTGAAATATCCTCTGATAAATATCCCGAATACTTTTGCAACCCCACTAAATTAAGTAATGCTATCAATATATCCTTTTTTAAAACTAAAACCATTGCTATTATAGTAAACACTGCTATTAAAACTTCAAACAAACTAATTCTATATTTTCCAATTGCAATTTTTATATTTATTTTGTCTTGATATATAATTAGCATATATGGTATATACAATAGTGCTCCTATAATTGATGACTTATGGAATAGAAAAGAAATCACAATCAATAAAGCAAATAAAAGATCTTTTTTCTTGCCATTTATTAATATACTGTATGCATAAAAGACTATCGAAACTCCTATCATCTGTCTCATAGCATTCAATGAAAATGAGAAAAAAACAAAATAATATACCAACATTCCTAACCATATTTTATCTTTAAATTTTTCATACTTTCTCAATGCCAAATATACAGGAACTACTGTCAACATTTGTATAAAGAATAATACTGCCTGTAAGTTCCCAAATACTTTTGTAACTATATATACTAAAAAAGAAAAACCATATTCATATTCAGATACTTTTTTTATTCTCCATGCTAATGGCCACCCAAGTGAATAAAATTCTTTTATATCTTTTGCTTTTTTTGCACACTTAAATAATGGCTTAACATAGACATTTACATCTGTCCCAATTTTTTCACTCCTCATGCCTGCTAATAAGCATGGAATTAGAAGTGCCAATATTATTAAAAGGACTTGAATAATTTTTTTCTCTTTAAATTTCGTTGAAATATAAAACAAAGATGTAGAAAGAAAAAAAGCTAATATATATATGTACATAAAAATCTCCTTTCTTTTTTCACATTAATTCATAAAAATTTTAAACCATATGAAACATCGCCTAATAGACTATTTCAAAAATTATGCTTTCCATTTCAATAATATATATAGTCTCCTGATTTTTGAAACTATATACACCAAAAACCACAATTTATTAGTCATATCATAGTATTTCATTTTGTTTTTAAATGATAAATCTTTAGGATTAAAGTTGAATTGCTTTATATATTTAGAAATTTCTTTTTTTCTATTAGCTTTTAGGCTAACGCAAATCATTGATATCTTAAAGATTTGGCCAATAGCATCGTTTTCATTTTTTCTAATAAGATCATAATCCTCCAAATATTCTTTGGCAACATCATTTTTTCTATTATATTTATATAGATAATCCGATAATATACTATCAAATCTATCATTAACGCGTTTATCATAATTAGATATATCATAATAATATCCATATATCGTTTTGTTGCAATAATATATACTTGGTTTACACAAAAGCATATTTAGATTAAAGATTGCGTCTTCTCCATTTATCATCCTAGTATTAAAACATAAATCGTTTTTTAATATAAATTTTTTTGAAATAAATTTTGCGCAAGGAGCATAAAACTTATCATTTTTTACGAAATCATTTAGTATATTTAGATAATCAATTTCACCTGAATTCTCCATACTAACTTCTTTCATCTCATGGAAAACATTATCTTTAATAAGTGCCAAATTATAAAAAACTATATCATAACCATTACAAAGCAACGAAAAATCTATGTTTTCCGGCATTAGTATATCATCAGAATCAACAAACAAAATATACTTCCCCTTTGCTTTTTTAAGTCCAAAATTCCTTGCAGAGCTAACTCCACCATTATCTTTTCTATAATAACTTATATGCTTGTTTTTTTTGCAAAAACTTGAATATTCATTAGAGTTTTTCTCCGATGAACCATCATCGATAATGATAATTTCATAATTATAGTCTTTGATTTTACGTATAGAATCAATGCATCTTCTTAAGACTATTGGTTTTGTATTATATACAGGGATTAAAATACTCAAATCCATACTATAATGTGCCTCCCTTTTTCAAGTGATTTTTAATTTTATATTTACCTAAGTTTATCATTAAAATCTGATGCTCGCTAGTTCTCTTATCAACAGGTGGCAATTCTTTATAATTACCATATATGCTCTTTAAGCAGATATCATAATCCTTAATTACACTAAAACTATCATCTTCAAATTTTTTTGTCGTATAATTTAAAAATAGTTTCTTTTCGAATCTTGATACTAGATTTATTCCATCAAAAGCGCAATATACATATCCAGTTTCTCTATTATTATATTTCGTGATCATTCTTTTTAGTTTTGCAATTAGTTTATCCTTCGAGTAAAACTTACTAAATGCCAATAAAACATTATTAAATACTCTTTTTAACCCGTTTTTAGTACTTGAAAAGTCATTACCACATTTTAAACTTAAGAGCCTATAATATAAAAACACTTTAACGTTATGGAGATACGCCACTAAACGATTTCGGGGTGAATTATCAATTGGCAAAATATCCAAAAATATTTCTTTATATTCTACATTATTCTTCGAAATGTTTTCTATATAAGTAGTCCCCTTTATTTTTATTTTATGAAATATGTTGGGATTTCCGTTCTCTGTTTCGGCGTTTACGATTCGATATTCATCACTTAGATCCGTTTCACAGCACTTTAAAAACTTTTCATATTCACTCCTTAGGAAGGCTATATCAATATCATCATCCCACGGAATAAATCCTTTGTGTCTAATTGCACCAAGAAGAGTCCCGTAAGCCAATGTATATTTTATATTATTCTTTTTACATATTCTATCAACTTCCATAAGAATATCATACATGCAGCATTTCGCTTCGTACTCTTTTTTATTCATGGTATACCTCCTATAATTTTTTTACTAAAATATCAGCTATTTTTTTACAAGAATGCCCATCACCATATGGATTACTTGCCCTACTCATTTTTTCATATTCATCTTTATTGTCTAGCAACAGTTTAAAATTATTGTATATAGATTCTTCGTTTGTGCCAACTAACTTTAATGTCCCCGCTTTAATTCCTTCTGGTCTTTCAGTAGTATCCCTCATAACAAGTACAGGTTTCCCCAATGATGGGGCTTCTTCTTGAATTCCACCTGAATCCGTTAATATTAAATAACTTCTTGCTAAAAAATTATGAAAATCCAAAACATCTAGTGGTTCAATAATATGGATTCTACTATTATTTCCTAGTATTTCGTTAGCGGTTGACCTAACCACCGGATTCATATGAATTGGATAAATTGCTTTTACATCTGGATGTTCATCCATAACCCTCTTTATTGCCTTAAACATATTTTCCATTGGTTCACCAAGGTTTTCACGTCTATGTGCTGTTATCATAATTAATTTGCTTCCTTTAGCCCATTCTAACTCATGGTGCACATAATCCCTCTTAACAGTCGTTTTCAACGCATCTATTGCAGTATTACCGGTAACATAAATTGTCGATTCATCTTTCCCCTCATTTAATAGGTTTTGTTTTGATAATTCTGTAGGAGCAAAATTAAATCTACTGATTATACTTACTGCTTGTCTATTAAATTCTTCAGGATATGGGCTATATATATTATAAGTTCTAAGTCCCGCTTCAACATGCCCTACCGGAATTTGTAAATAATAACATGACAATGCGGTAACAAATGTTGTGCTTGTATCTCCATGAACCAACACTATATCTGGTTTTTCATTATCAAGTACTTCTTTAATTCTATTTAAAATATTCGTTGTAACATCAAATAAAGTTTGTTTTTCCTTCATAATTGATAAATCATAATCAGGAGTTACATTAAATGCTTTTAAAACTTGATCTAGCATTTGTCTATGTTGCCCTGTAACACATACCACTGTTTCTATTTCTTTTCTAGTTTTCAATTCATTAACTAATGGGCACATTTTTATTGCTTCTGGTCTTGTGCCAAATACTAACATTATTTTTTTCATTTTTTAATCAACTCCATATAAATATTTATTGTACTATTTACCATATCTTTGCACGAAAAAGTTTCCTTTGCTCTCTTATATAGATTTTCGCTTACATTTCTTCTTAATTTTTTATTGTTAACATATTCAATTATTTTTTTACTTAGCATATTTGCATCGCCTGGTGTTATTAACAATTCTTTATTGTCTAACACTTCGTTCATCGTAGAAATATTCGTAGTTATAATAGGAATTCCATATGCCATTGATTCTATTACCGTCATTGATAAAGCTTCAAAATATGATGGCAAAACATTCAATAACGTATTATTGTATATATTTTCTCTCTCTTTTTCATTGACCCAACCTGTTAAAACGATTCTATCGTTTAGTTTTTTCTTATTAACATATTCCTGAATATTTCCCTCGAGATCTAGCCCGCATAATTTTACCTTTATTGATTTATCAAGTTTTTTATTTATTAGATTGATAGCATCAATTAAATCATATATACCTTTCTCCCTTTTTAGAACACCCATATATGTAATATACTTGCCATTAGCATTATAAGAATTATTCTTTGGTATATTAACACCATTATATAAAACTCTAATTTTATTAATATCTACTATCTTAGATAAACTATTTTTCCAATATTTTCCCAAAACCATAACTCTATCCGCCAAGTTAAACAATTCATCAACTTTTTTCTGTTTTTTACTATTAAGAGATGAATACCAATCAATAAATGGGCCTGCATGCATATGAATAATAACCTTCGTATTATATTTCTTAGCTATTCTTGTAATTATTCTCGCTCTAAATACGCTACCTTTCTCCGCCATATTAATGTGAACCAAATCATATTTCTTTGAAGATAATTCTTTTTTCGCACAAATAAATCCTTTAATCATCAACGTAGTCTTTTTTAAAATACTACCATTAGTAGATGTAGCAATGTAGGTTAGCTCAACCTCGTCATTATATTCCTTACTTGATATATAATTATTCGCAACAGTCCACATTCCACCTAATCTATTTTTATCAACACCGGTCATTAATACTTTCATATTTTATCTCCTATCTATCTTTTATTTTTTTCGCAGGAACCCCTCCAACAATTGTATTCTTCTTAACATCCTTAGTCACAACAGATCCAGCAGCAATAATTGCACCTTCTTCAATACGAACTCCACTAAGAATTATTGCTCTTGCTCCAATCCAAACATTATCCTCTACTACTATTTTTTCTCTTATTTCGCCTTGTGCATTCATAGGTATATCTTTCCTGTCATACTTGTGGTTGACAGCTATAAACATTACTTCCGGACCCATCATAACATTATCTCCGATAATTACTTCTCCCTGGAAATAACACTTATCTCCTATTCCTGAATAATCACCCAATTGAATATTTGGGCTTAATTTTACATGTCTTCCGATATCAGTTTTCTTTCCACATTTGTCGAATAAAAGTTTTCCAGAAACGCTTCTTATAAATTTTGAAATTTTCCATTTTATACCTAATTCATAATGTGGTAACCATGATCCGATAAAAGTATATATTAAGAATCCTAATGCCTTTTTCATTTTATTTACCTCTCTGCAACCTTTTCTCTTTTTTGACGGCTTTTATGAATTTCCTATTACCAGTAAAATATCTTTTAAATAATCTTTTTGGTTCTTGTATAACCCTAAACAACCATTCTAGATTGGCCTTTTGCATCCACAATGGTGCTCTCGGAATATTCCCTGATATTACATCGAAACTTCCTCCAACTCCCATGAATACACAATTATTACCATCGTTTTGCAAATACTCTATCAAATATTCCTTCATTGGAGAAGTTATACCGACAAAAACAAAATCGGGTTTTTTCTTTTTTAGCTCCTTTGATATTTCTCCCCAATAATCCTCTTTGAAATAACCGTTATGTATGCCAATAATATTTAAATTTTTGTATCTTTCTTTTAATACCGTTTTTGTTTTTTCAACCACTTCTTGCTTTGCTCCTAGCAAATATATCGAATAGCCCTTATCTGCACTTAATTTAACTAAATCTTGCATCAAATCGATCCCAGCTACTCTTTCAGGCAATGGGTTCCCTAAATACTTACTAGCCAAAACTACTGAAGCTCCATCAGCATTTACAATTCCACAACTATTAACAATTTTTTTCATTAATTTGTTTTCATTGACCTCATTTATCTTATCTGCATTTACTCCCATTAAATGTAATGGCGTTTTAGTTTTTACATACTTCTCAACTAAGCTAATAGTTTGTTTTGTATCTAGCACATCTATTTTTGTATTCAAAATGGTTATCCTCTTATTTTTACCCAATATCTTTTCATGCTTAATTTTTAAATTTTTCATAAATTATTCTCCTTATGTTTTTTACTAAAAAAAGACACATTTTACGATGTGTTTAATTTAATTTTTACGACGCTCCCTTTCCAAATAGCACTACAACAAATGTTTTTAAAAAGATCTTAAAATCTAATATAAATCCAAATTCTTTAACATATCTTTTATCTAGAACTAATCTTTCTTTAAATGGAGTATCTGCTCTACCATTTATTTGCCATAAGCCTGTAACGCCAGGTTTAATTTTGATTATTTCGTCATAGGCTTTTCCCATATCTTTCTTTTCTCTAGGCAAATATGGTCTCGGCCCTATCAAAGACATATTTCCAACAAATACATTAAGAAATTGTGGGAATTCATCTAAGGAAGTCTTTCTAAGAAATTTACCGATTCCAGTTATTCTAGGATCATTAGTTAATTTCTTATATTTCTTCCATTCTTTTTTATGTTTAGGATTTTCTAATATTTCTTTTAGTTGTTCTTCTGCATCCCATACCATACTTCTATATTTATAAAAACGAATTAATTTGCCATCTTTACCAATTCTATCTTGTACTAGGAAGATAGGTTTAAAATCCCCAGTAAATACATAACATAGTTTAACTAGTATTGTTAATGGTATTAAAAATACCATCCCTACTAGAGAACATAATATATCAAAAATTCTTTTAATAAATCTGTAAAAATATTTCTTTTTCATACTATATCCTTTTCTAATATACGTAATATAATTATATAATTTTTATCTATTATTTTCAAGGAAAAAGCCAAAAAAATTCAATTAATTTGAATTTTTTTCAATAAAAAAAATCTAGCAAAAATATTACTAGATTCTTATCTACTAATTGGTGTCCGCTTAGGGATTCGAACCCTAGACCCACTGATTAAGAGTCAGTTGCTCTACCAACTGAGCTAAGCAGACACAAATTACTAGTTAATTATAACACAAAATTATAAAAATGTTACATTTTTTT
>JAEEGL016781468.1_pt1 | contig 10927 bp, 14 predicted proteins | sample 9134231 | NCBI WGS metagenome assembly JAEEGL01 (sample SAMN16246548, study PRJNA631951) | gut metagenome | biome: gut microbiome; feature: rumen; material: fiber-attached | host: Bos | place: Iran: Karaj | collected 2018-10 | reverse complement strand
CGCCTGCAAGCTTGGATTAGAGAGTGCACTGCGGAACGGACTGCTGAGCTTCGAGCTGCTCGTCGTAAGATGGTTGATGACCATGTGACTATGGGTGAGCTTATGCGAGCTAAGGCTATGGACGCCATCGCAGCTTTTGATCCATATGATGTTACGCCTAATGAGCTGGTGAGTATCCTTAAGGAGACTCAGAGGCTTGAGAGCACTGCACGTGACATGCTTGATGATGTCGAGCGTGCAGTTGCAAGCGACATTGACTCCTTCTCTCCCGTTGATGCGCCGGCAGGTCTCTTTGTGGAGTCGGGGACCACAGAGTTACCTGCCGGGGCGTCGCCTAATAGAGGGTTGGATGCCGCTGGGATGTTGGAAGTCGCAGAGATTTTGGCAAATGCAGGAGTGTTAAAAGTAAGTAAGACAGTCGAGGTAAGACGGGCAGATGAGCCCATTGAGGCGGCGGGATATGAGCTCTAAATATGCGGTATACTGTGGTAATGCTGCTGTGCATACTGCCATGGTAGCGAGTTGTAAGTCGTTATTAGCCAATAGCTCAGTTGATCAAGTATGGTTATTAACTGACACGCCACCTAAGCATGGTATGTGGCTTGATGGTACTAGGGCGAGTTGGCGAGTTGTAGATAATAAGTGGTTTAAACTAGACGGCCCTAATATGACTAGTCATTTTACTTGGCTTGCTATGCTTCGAGCAGCTTTATGTCATATTTTAGATGTTGATAAGGTGCTTAGTTTAGATTGTGATACTGTTTGTGTTGGAAATATTGATGATGTTTGGAGCATAGATGTTTCTGATGCGTACTTTGCAGCATCTATAGAGCCACACAGAACGCACAATGGCTTTGTATATATGAATACTGGCGTATGTTTGTATAATCTTGAAAAATTACGTGGTGGAAAAGCTGATGAGGTAATTGATGTTTTAAATAGGCAGCAATTTTCTTGGGTAGAACAAGATGTTTTTAATTATCTTTGTCAAGGATATATGGCGGTGATGCCAAGTCGGTATAATACTAATACTTGGACGCAGAAATGTACTGCCCCTAAAATTAAGCATTTTGCAGGTCAAACGCACTATTTACATGAGGCGGAGTTCCGTGAGTGGTTGTAGATACGTATCAGAGCATGTTTGGTTAACATGTCTAGAGCATTTTGATGGCTGTTGCGCATACTGTGGAAGTAGTAAGCACAAGTTGACAGCAGACCATCTTGTTGCTAAGAGTCGTGGAGGTAAGGATGAAGCAAGCAATATAGTCCCGGCTTGCGAGACATGCAATCAGGCGAAGGGGACAGCAGACTGGCGAGAGTTCATGATGGGTATGAGCACTTTTAGCCAGGAGCGAATGAACAAGGTGTTTAGTTGGAGAAGAATTGGGAGGCACATATGAAAGAGTTTAGCTTTGTTCCGTTGGTAGATGAACAGCCTATCATTGATGAGACTGGAAAGATTGTGAAAGTCGATGTCAACGTGCCAGCAGATGCTGGTGATGTCACTATTCAGACGTGGGTAGATGGTCAAGAGCTTCAAGATAAGTACCTGTTACCTAGCAATGTATATGATGTTCTCAAATGGGTTGGCTTATTGTTACTTCCGACTCTTGCTTGGGTATATACTATGCTTGCTGGTGCCTGGAACCTTCCTTATGCAGAGCAAATTCCGTTTACACTGAATGTTCTTGGCACTTGCATTGCCGTCCTGATTGGCGCTAGCTCCTTAAATAATGTGATTAAAGGAGCATAGTTATGCCAGACGCGTTAATGCCAGAATTTATTCTGTCACTTGTAGTTAGCTCTATAGTTACTACTCTTTGTGGTGCTGTAATTGGGTACCTTATCTCTAAGGTTAAATATGCCGCAACTAATCATAAAGAGCAAGTCGCAGCATTAGAAGAGCAACATAAACGAGATGAGAAGATTGACTTAATTACTTTACGTATGGCAATTTATGATGAGCACTTTGACACAGATGAAAAACTTGAAGCATATGTATTGTACCGCGAACTTGGCGGCAATCATAGAACCAAATGGTATATGGATGAGCTAGTCGGTATGGATGTAGATGTATTTTTAACGAAGCATCCGATTGGATAAACATGAAGATTTTAATCGCAGTACCAACTTATGAAAACATTCTTCCGGATACTTTTAAGTCTATATACGGCTTAAGTATTCCGGAAGATTGTTATACACAGTTTGATTTTGTGCGCGGTTATGACTGCGCTAAAGCTAGAAGTGAAATCGCTAAAGAGGCCCTTGAGTATAACTTTGATTATATTTTGATGGTTGATAGCGATATTATTTTACCTAGTAATGCATTGTGTAGTTTATATAGTCGGCAAGTTGATGTTTGCCTTGGGTTTTATCCTAGGAAGAATACTTCTACTGGCCAAACAGAAGTATTTAAGCTTGGTCAACATAATTTTGTTGATGTTTATCTTTATAGCGAGCTTCCTGATAATGCATGCTTTGAAATTAAAGGCGGCGGCTTAGGCTGTGCATTAATTAGGACCGATATTTTTGGAACAATGCCGTATCCGTATTTCAGATACGTGGTATATAATAGAGATTCTTGCTTAAGCGAGGATAATTATTTCTGTAGTAAAGTTACTGAAGCTGGTTATAAAATATACGCAGATTCTGCTGTACGGTGCGGTCATAGTGCTCGTGCATTTCATTGGGAGTAATAATGTCTAACATTGATCTTGGCATGGTGATTGGCGATACTGGTCCGACTGGTCCTACTGGTCCAGCTGGTCCAGCTGGTCCTACAGGGCCACTGCCTATTATTACTGCTACTGCAGCTACTCAGAATACGTATGGAGTACCAGCAGTTGATGTTACAGTTACATCTGGTAATACTGGGGCTAACTTTGATTTTGATTTTATAAATATTAAGGGCAATACTGGACCAACTGGACGCACAGGAGCAACAGGTCCTACTGGTCCTATAGGTCCTACAGGCCCTACTGGTCCAGCTGGTCCAGCTGGTCCGACTGGTCCGACTGGTCCAGCTGGTCCTACAGGAGCTACAGGAGCTACTGGTCCTGTGCAAGGGGTTAAGGGACACCAAGAAAATTCTTATAGAGAAGGTTTAGTTGATTTAAAAATAGATGATTTAGCCTTTTTAGGAACAAATATTACTGAAGGTACTGCAAATGACACTTTTGATTTTTGGTGTAGTGTAGGTACAGGTTTTGCATGGTTTTCTGCTACTGATCAATTAAATGGGCAGCCTGCTACTTATGGGTTCCTATTTAATTATGTGTATGGTTCATCAGAGGTGCATCAAGAATTTTGGGTTCAAAATAATAGCAAGCATTATTATAGAGGAGCTAATAGTTCTGGTGCTATGCCTACTTGGAGGCATATTATTGACGACACTGGAGGGCAGTTTACTGGCCCTATTAGTTTTAAAGATGGCGCAGCAATGCCAAATGCAAGTACTAGCTCAGATTTCTTTACTGTTGGTTTTAAATCATTTACAAATGGTGGAAGTGTGTGGTATAAAGGCCTAAATGATATGAAGTCGTGGCTTGGCCTTTCGTCATATTTACCTTTGACCGGCGGCACGTTATCTAATAATATTATAGTTAAGTACTCTCAATATGATATTAAGAAAAGTAATAATGGTGTTTCTTCAGATGAATGGCCTGCCTTTGCAGTTACTCAAGATAAAAATGGGTATAAGACAGGATTTTTTGGAGGCGCTTTATATAAAGCTGGTGGCGTTGCTTCTTGTATATATTCTTATAATAGAAATACGTCAGGAACACAGGTAGGCAGCAACTATCTTTCAGTTATTACTGCAAAAGATGGCACTAGATCTTATAGCGTTGGAAATGCTGCTCATTTTAGGTCCGCGATTGGCGCGGCTGCTTCATCAGACCGCAGACTTAAATCAGACCTAAAACCAATCAAAGAGCAGTCTGTAGATTTTATTAAAGCAATAACTCCGTATTCATATATTATTAACTATGAGCGTCAAATAGGCCTTATTGCACAGGATGTACATGAGGCGGATGTTTGGGGCACTAAGATGGCCTTTGAAACTCAAAAAGACATAGATGGTCTTGATGATTGGGAAAAAATGCCAGATGGTACGCCAACTTGGAAATTAGATTATGTTCGTATTATTCCGGCGTTAGTTGGAGCGCTTCAAGTTGCTTTAGATAGAATTGAAGAGCTGGAGAAGAAGCTATGACAATTGATTTAGGTATGATAATTGGCGCTACTGGTCCAACAGGCCCTACTGGTCCTACTGGTCCTACTGGTCCAACGGGCCCAACAGGAGAAACAGGTCCTGCGGGGCCTACATATGTACCGGGTACACCCTCTGTTGATGGTATTTTTTCTGCCGCTGATAATAAGTTGAATAGGACTGTTATGCACGGCTATAGCAGTACTACTGATTCAACTAATACTAAGCAAATTTATACTTCTAATTATTATGGTACTTCTAAAGGATTTATCCAAGATATTATTGGTACTATTTATATTATTACATTTACGTATGCGCAGACTACTCCAGCAGCGATTTCATTAAAAGCGTATTATGCGTCAGGTAGCTCTGAGACATACTCTGTTACTAAGCCAGTTTATATTAATGGCGCGGCTACTTCTGCAAGTAACCCATTATTGTGGCGTGCAAAAGCAACTTTGGTATTTTCTTGGATGTCCGATTTTTGGAATTATATAGGGGTATTAGGCGGGCCTATTACAGCAGGCACAGGAGATACCTATAGTATGTCATTACCTGTTTTTAAATATGCGTCTATGCCCTCTGAAACAGACTTGCCTATGAGACCGTGTTATTTTTATGTAGCAGCAGATAATGGTTTTTATTATTGTGACGGGTTAGCATAATGAGTGTTGATTTTAACCGAGTAGTAGGGTCTACTGGTCTTATTGGGCCTGCCGGGGAAGCAGGACCAATGGGTATTACTGGTGAAACAGGCCCAATGGGTCCTGGTACTCTATTAGTTAAAGGCACAATTAGCACAGATGGTTATGCTACAAAAAATGATATTAGAAAAAATAGATTTGGATATTTTGTAGAATGTGGACAAGCTAATAATGAGTATGACTATACATCTTTTTATCTTAAAGGCATGTCGCAGACTGATTTATACTATGGTACTTTAGCGTCAGGCAAAAAAATTTCTGCGTATTATTCTTCTATGAGTAGTGGCGCATTATATGTAGTTTATTTTGTTCATGAGCAAACAACGCCAAGTACTATTAAGTTAAATTTAATAAGTTCTTATGATGATGAAACTATTGGTGCTACTTCATTCTTAGTAATGATAAATGGGCAACAAACATCGGCCACTAACCCTCTGTTATGGACTGCAGGAAGTGTTTTAGCTTTTGCAGGCTGCCAATCTCGTATGTTTTTTGTTGGGTATCTTGGTAATGTACTGGCCTCTTCTAAGAATACACAGTCATTGCCTTTTTATCATTATGCGACTGCTCCAGCAGAGGCAGATTTACCTGTTAGGCCGTGCTTTTATCATGTAGCATCAGATAATGGCTGGTATTATTGTGACGGATTAGCATAAGGAGGAAATAATGGCTTTTATTAGGACAGTTAAAATTGGCGATTATTTGTATAGGTGCCATCAGTGCGTAGAAATTGATCATCACTTAGATAAAGGTACATTTGTGCGTATTCGCTCTTTTGAAAATGGTCCTGAGAGTTCTTCTGGTCTTGTACCTTTTGATCAAATTTTATCTCTTGATTTGACCTTAGGCCTAACATTTTCACAGGGTGAAGAGGCAGCTAAAGCAGATAGTCGTTTTGCTGAGTATACTGACCCTCGTGAAGAGCTTATCACTGAGATTGCAGATATACTTACTGATGAGCAAGCTGCTGATGTACCCCTTGCGTTCCCTGCTTGGGCGGTTGGCGTCACATATACCGTAGGCTTCCGGGTTAATTATAACAATGTAGTTTATAAATGTCTGCAGGCGCATGTTTCTCAAGAAGACTGGACCCCTGAGCAAGCGGTGTCACTTTGGGTTAGAGCCCGTCCAACTGATGTCATTCCTGATTGGGAGCAGCCAACTGCAGAAGACCCGTATATGACAGGCGATAAAGTTCGTTATAACGGCCATGTATATGTTTCTCTGATTGATAATAATGTTTGGTCACCAGATGAGTATCCTGCTGGGTGGCAACTTGTTGATGAGGTGGTTGCATGACGACTACGCGGCTGAACGCCAAGGTAACGATTAAGGACTATACATTTAGTTGGGCTAATTTTTCGTCATGGAATTATGGTTGGTATTGTGATGTTAATATCTCGGCCGATATGGCACTGTATGGTACGCCCATATCGTTTGCAGTCATATTCTCGACGGCTAACAGGGCAATGTACGCATACATGGTCGAAGACTCAAAAATCAGAGTGTTCATTGACGACAATCATAAAGACTCAACGGGTGCGAACGCAACAGTACGAGTAACATATATCACTCAATAATTAGGGTGAGCTAACCAGAAAGAACTGTTTCTTTTTAGTAATTTCTAGTTATATTATGTTTTGTACAAGTTGGTAATTTTAAATGACTGATTTATTTCAAACAAAACTTCCCCAACTACTTACACCTAAGTTAAGTAAGTATTGCCCTTTTACTCCAACACCTAAACAAGCAGCATTTCTCTTGTTAGATGACGTTAAAGAAGTGCTGTATGGAGGCGCCGCGTCGGGTGGTAAAAGCGTTGCTCAGCTAATGGCAGCTCTACAATATGTAGATGTACCTGGATATTCTGCTATCTTATTCCGTAGAACTTACTCAGACCTTGAGTTGCCTGGTGCCTTGATGGATATGGCAAGACAGTGGTTATCTGAATATGTAAAGACTAAAGAGGTCCATTGGGACAGCAAGAATAAGAAAGTTACGTTCCCCTCTGGTGCTACGCTGTCTTTTGGGTATTTAGAGAATGCTAATGACTGTTACCGTTATCAAGGCGCTGAGTTTCAGTATATTGGCATGGACGAATGTACCCAGATAGACCCCGTTAATTACCGGTATCTCTTCAGCCGTTTACGCAAGACTGTAGATATTCCTGTACCGTTACGTTTTCGTGCTACATGCAATCCTGGTGGTATGTACGGAGACTGGTATTATGAGCGGTTCTTCCTCAACAAAGAAGACCGTGTCTTTATTCCTGCAGGAATTAACGATAATCCGCATGTGGATACAGAAGAGTATACAGAGTCTCTAATGGAGCTTGACCCCGTTACACGTGAGCAGCTTCTTAATGGTAACTGGCAAATCCATGAAGCAGGTGAGATGTTCTCACGTGATTGGATTACTGAGGTTAGCAGAGAAGACTTGCCTAGTAATATGCGATTAGTTAGGTGCTGGGATACGGCATCTACTGATACTACTGGTGTTAGAGGTAAGCGCAAGAATCCGGACCCTGACTATACCGCTAGTGTTAAAATTGGGTACCATGCAGGTATTTACTATATTCTTGATGTTACACGTGACCGTAAAAAGCCTATGGAAGTTGAGAACCTTGTAGCTTTAAACGCAGACTCAGATGGTCGTAAGTGTGATATTAGAATGGAGCAGGAGCCTGGATCCTCTGGTGAAATGGTTATTGACCATTATAAACGCAATGTAGTGCCATCGTATAATTTTGATGGTATTAAACTTTCAGGCAGTAAAACTGATCGCGCTTCTATTGCGTCTTCTGCATGCCAAGCAGGCAAGGTTTGTATTTTAAGAACCTGTAGAAATAAGTCTGCATTTTTTGATGAGTTGGATTCATTCCCATATGGGTCGCACGATGATATGGTTGATGCTTTTAGTGACAGTATTAATCACTTTGCTAAAGCAGCGGTTCGTCGAGCACCTTCTGGGTTGAAGAAAGCTGGCGGTTCATATTGGAAAGGATTTGATAGGAGAGTAAGCTATGCCTAGGCAACCGGCACCGTTGAAGCACCTTGGCATTGTCGGTCTTCGGCAAAACTCTGGTACTATTTATGAAGAGTTTTTGCCGGAACTGCGATGGCCTAGGGCAGGAAAAGTTTATCAACAAATGGCAGATAATGACCCTGTAGTTGGGTCTATTCTGTACTTAGCAGAGATGCTTATTCGTGGAGTGCAGTGGCGAGTAGAGTCAGCATCTGATAGCACTGAAGACAAAGAAGCAGCTGAATTTGTACGGCAATGCATGGATGATATGGAAGAGTCGTGGGCTGCGACCATTAGTGAGATTCTTTCTATGCTTACTTATGGCTGGTCATTCCACGAGATTCTGTATAAAGTACGTCGCGGTCCTAAAGAGACGAGCCCAAAATATCGTAGTAAATTCTCCGACGGTAAATTCGGTTGGAGAGGGTTTCCAATTAGGTCTCAAGCATCTTGGGATAAGTGGATTTATAACGATGAGACTGGGGAGCTCATGGCATTTGTGCAGCGGCCTGAGCCAAAGCAGCATGAGATTATTATCCCAATAGATAAGGGTTTATTATTCCGTACTCGCGTCAGTAGGGGCAATCCTGAAGGCAAGTCACTTTTACGTAATGCCTATAGACCATATTACTTCAAGCAGCGCTTTGAAGAAATTGAAGGCATTGGCATTGAGCGAGACCTCGCTGGTCTTCCTGTTCTACAGACACCTGAAGAGCTTGACCTTTGGGATGCCGATGACCCGGAGATGGTTAAACTCAAGGCTATGGCGGAAGAGCTTGTGGCTTCTGTACGTCGCGATGCAAATGAGGGTATTATTCTTCCTGCTGGCTGGGAGCTATCATTGCTGAATGCCCCGTCCTCTAGGCAAATTAATATTGGAGAAGTAATTGAACGATATGATAATCGTATTGCTATTACTATGCTTAGCGATATTGTGCTTATTGGTAATGGTTCTAAAGCTGGCTCTTATGCTATGGCTGATGTAAAGCAAAGTATGCTTGCTAATGCTTTACAAGCACAGTTGTACAATATTGCAGATGTCTTTAATCAAAAGGCAGTTCCACAACTGTTTGAGTTTAATGGCTGGAATCTTGAAGAGTATCCGCAAATTGTTCCTGGTCAGATTGCAACACCTTCACTTAAAGAAGTTGCTGTTATGCTTCGTGCTATGCAGCTTGACCTTAATGCTGATACTGAGCTCAATAATTATCTGCGTAGCCTTATGGCAATGCCTCAGCTTGAAGGTGACCAGCCTAGGCTGCAAGAGGACGCCGCTCTTGATGGCACTGTAGATACTGCCTTCCAGAATCAAGACGATACTGCGCAGAAAACTTTTGAGCAAAATGAAGTAACTCGGGAAGTTGGGGAGGAGCCGCGTAATGAGTAAAACCATTGTAGAGACTCATCGCATTAATGACAATGATTATTGTGTTTCTGAGGAATTTTCGGTATATGAGGATAATTGGGTGCCTGTATCTGTGCCGTGCCCTGAAACAGGTGCGTTGCTTGATGGAGAAATGCGTGAACACAGTTGCCACAGTATTGAATTTGTAATCTACAAGGAACAGTCTTTTGAGAAAGGCCTTGTTAGTGGCTGGGCAAATGTGGCAAAGAATGTGGACGGCAATGTGCCTTTAGATTGGCAGGGAGATATTATTGACCCATCGGACCTTGAGGATGCTGCAATTGCCTTCATGAAAGATTACCGTGATAGCGGCATTAATCATGAGGGAGACTCTGTAGGTACTGTTGTTGAATCTATTGTATTGACTAAGGATAAACAAGCCGCTATGGGTATTCCTGATGGTACTGTTCCTGAGGGTTGGTTTATTACTGTTCAGCTTAACGATGACGATGTTATTGCAAAAGTTAAAGATGGTACGTTTAAAATGTTCTCTATTCAGGGTACAGCTGAGCGAGAAGCACTGTAGATAATTGATGGAAAAGAGCTCTAGACTTTCGTATAATAAATATGGAGGGCAAAGAGGGCCCTCTAACGCAGTCTAGACTTTGTGAAGGGAGTTGTGAGTAAGTGGCTACGAAACTGAAGAGCCTAAAAATTAATCGAGTCGATTTGGTTCCGGAAGGCGCTAACTCGGCGGCGTTTGTAACTCTGTATAAAGGAAAGGAGGGTAAGCCGATGGAATTTGAGGAGATTCTCGAGAAGATGAAGCCCGAGCATGCTGAGGTTATTCAGGCAAAGCTGGAAGAAGTTGAAAAGGCAAAAGCAGATGCTGAAGCAGCGCTCGCCGAAGCTTTAGAGAAGGCCAAGGATGCTTGTGCAAAAGCAGCTGAGGGTGAAGCCTCTGAAGAGGAAAAGCCTGAAGATGAAGAAGAAGAGCCAGTTGATAAGGCCGAAACTAAGACTGAGGGTACTACGTCTTTTGATGAGGATGAGACTCTGTTGAAGTCGCTTCCCCCGGAGCTACAGGGCTTTGTTGCAAAGATGCGTCAGCAAAAGGAAGCTGCGGAAGAGGTCGCTAAGGCGGCTATCGCCCGTGAGCGCCATACTGAGGCTGTTGCCAAGGCCAATGAGCTCAAGGCTCTGCCTATCGCTACAGAGGAACTTGTCACATTTATCGAGAAGTCGAACGAGGAGACTGTAGATATGCTTAGTGCTATCGCTAAAGCTATTGACTCTACGGTTCTTGCTGAGACCGGCTCGAATGATGCTGGCACGTTCTCTAAGTCTTCTAGCGACGCTTGGGCAAAGCTTGAAGAGAAGGCTAATGCAATTGCTAAGGAGCGCGGCGTTACTAAGGCAAAGGGTATGGGATTTGCTCTTGCTGAGTATCCTGAGCTCTACCGTGAGTATTTGGAAGGAGGCGCTAACTAATGGCTAATGCATGGGAAATCCCTGGTGGACAGTTCTCGCTTGACGCTGCTAAGAAGCTTGACTTCCGTCGTTTCATTAAGGTCGACGCGAATGGCAAGGCTGACTATGCAACGGCTGGCACGGATCCGATTGTTGGTGTTTCTTATACGGAGG
>JAEEGL015824411.1_pt1 | contig 10927 bp, 9 predicted proteins | sample 9134231 | NCBI WGS metagenome assembly JAEEGL01 (sample SAMN16246548, study PRJNA631951) | gut metagenome | biome: gut microbiome; feature: rumen; material: fiber-attached | host: Bos | place: Iran: Karaj | collected 2018-10 | reverse complement strand
CAACATCCACAGCTTCACCGCGGCCAAAACCCTTGTCAACGCAAGTGAAGGTATGACCGGCAAAACGAACCTTGAGATCCTCGAGCATGACGCCGTCCAGTATATTGCTTTCACCGATGAAATCTGCCACGAAAGCATTTACCGGCTCGTTATAGACATCTACGGAGGTGCCGATCTGCTGGATCCGGCCTTCGGACATAACAACTATAGTATCGGACATGCTGAGAGCTTCTTCCTGATCATGTGTAACGAAAATGAAGGTGATCCCGGTGGCTTTCTGGATCTTTTTAAGCTCCTGCTGCATATCCTTTCTGAGCTTCAGGTCGAGAGCTCCGAGAGGTTCGTCGAGCAGCAGTACCTTGGGTTCGTTGACTAATGCCCTCGCAATGGCGACACGCTGCTGCTGGCCACCGGAAAGATTGCTCACGCGCCTTCTGGCAAAACCAGACAGCATAACGAGATCGAGCATGTCGTTAACTTTCTTTTCTATCTCTTCACGCGGCATCTTTTTAACGCGAAGCGGGAACGCCACATTTTCAAATACATTCAGATGGGGAAAGAGAGCATATTTCTGGAAAACGGTATTGACATGACGCTTGTGAGGAGGGACATCGTTTATTCTCTCTCCGAGAAAGATGACGTCGCCTTCATCCGGCTGATCAAATCCGCCAATCAGCCTGAGGGTGGTGGTTTTACCGCAGCCTGAGGGACCGAGCAGCGTGAGGAACTCATTATCATATATATCAAGACTGATGTTATCGAGAACCTTATTTCCGTCATAGGACTTGGAGATGTTTTTAAGTTCTATTATCTTCTTCATCTGCAGTACTCCGATCAAAAATAAAAGGATATGCTCATTCAGCATATCCCTTGTAAGTAAAAGTATCATCGCTTATTTCCACTGAAAATGGGAACAGCGTTATACTATGGGTTTTAGAGTCTCTTAAAGCAAAGATGCTTACCTACTCTTATTGACCATTTCACAAGTTTTATGCCGTCCGGCACCGGTTATAAAGTAACCAACTTATAAAACTGAGCTTTTAACTCAATCAATAAGGCAACTCAAGTTGCCACCGCATTGCGGTTAATCGGCATTCGACCCGGCTGTCCGTGTGGCCTTGGCTCAAAGAGCGGTCGTATCATGCTTTGGATAGACCCTTATATATCCAATAGTCGACTTATTCTAACAGCATTCACATACAGTGTCAATAATAATCCGATTCTTCCGCGGCAACTTTTTCTTGTGAGTGCAGGTATAAAGTGGTATCTTATTAAACATAGATTTTAAAGGTGAGGCGAGTTTATGAAGATAGTAGTTTTAGGCGGCGGGATCAGCACTGAGAGACATGTTTCACTCGTTACGAGCACATCTGTCTGCAAAGCTCTGCGAAGTCTCGGCCACAAAGCAATATTTATCGATATGTTTTTTGGTCTCGAAAACTATGAAGGGGACATATCAGACATATTCGAAGCCGAAGACGGCCTCTGCGGCAATGTCGCCATTGAGACAGTAGCCCCTGATATTGAAAGCGTCATCAAATCCAGAAAGCTTGTTTCAAATTCCAGGATCGGCGACCGTGTGCTTGATGTCTGCGCAATGGCGGACTGTGTTTTTCTCGGTTTCCACGGGGCTGATGGGGAAGACGGCAAGATACAGGCTGTCCTTGACCTTTTGGGCATTCCTTTTACAGGTTCGGGTTATCTCGGCAGCGCTATGGCCATGAATAAATCAATGGCGAAAAAAATAATGGAATATGAAGGCATACTTACGCCATCCTGGAGTGAGATAGAGTATACTTCTGATGATATAGAAAGACTTGTCAGCACGCTTCCTTTGCCTTGCGTTGTTAAGGTGCCGGGAGGAGGGTCATCTATCGGAGTATTCCTTCCGGATACACAGGAGGAGCTTCGTGACGCGCTTGAAAATGCACTAGCTTTCGGCCGCAGTGTTATTATAGAAGAAAAGATCATAGGCAGGGAAATGACAGTTCCTGTTCTGGATGACAGATATCTCAGCCCTATAGAAATAATCCCTCCGGATGGAGCTAGCTTCGATTATGTTGCAAAGTATCAGTCCGGCACTCAGGGAGCGAGAGAGATATGTCCTGCTGATATTACCGAAGAGGAAAAGAAGAAAATGGGTGAGGCAGCTCTTAAGCTCCACAAGGCTCTCGGACTTGCTGTATATTCCCGTACGGATTTCATCCTCGATGATTCGGGAAATGCCTGGTGCCTCGAGATAAACACGCTGCCCGGCATGACGCCAAACAGTCTTATTCCCAAGTCTGCTGCAGTGGAAGGCCTGAGTTATCCGGAGCTTTGCGGAAAGATTGTTGAGCTTTCCATAGCGGCTAGAAAAGGGAATTAACAATTAATTGATAATTGCACATAACGCTGTGATATATTGTTATCAATAATTCTTATTTGCAGGTGTTTTTATGAGAGAACGTATGGCAAGATTCATGGCGGGCAGAAATGGGAACGACAGACTAAACCTTTTTATACTCGTCCTTGGAATTGTATTTATCATCCTTGGCATAGTATTCAAAAAGACAGCGGCCGGACTCTTCAATATCCTTACTCTGGCGGCTCTTGTTATTGTATACTTCAGGATGTTTTCAAGGAACATAATGAAGAGACAGGCGGAGAATGCAAAGTATATGGAACTGAGGAACAAAGTTATTTCCAGGTTCAGAGTCCTCCGTGAAAGGTGGACGCAGAGGAACGATTACAAATTTTTCCGATGCCCTTCGTGCAGGACCGTTCTGAGAGTTCCCAGAGGCAGAGGCAAGATAATGATAGTCTGCAAAAAATGCGGAACAAGGTTCGAGGGACGCTCATAAATGTTCGGCAATCTCAAAGCGATAGAAAAGCAGCTTTCCGATGAGGAGATTAAAAAATATAAATCTTCCTACTGCGGACTGTGCAGATCCATAGGCCGCAGGCATGGTCTTATATCGCGAACTTCTTTAAGCTACGATCTCACTTTTCTAATAATCCTTCTTTCTTCTTTATATGATTGTGAAAGCAGTTCGGGAAATAACGGATGCATTTTACATCCTTTTTCAAAAAGGGAATGGTTTGAGAATGAATTCACTGACTATGCCGCGGATATAAACGTCGCCCTGGCATATTTCAAAGCCTGTGACAACTGGAAGGATGACAGGAGCATTGTTTCCGCGTCTTATTCATCGCTGATAAAAAACGCATATTATGATGTATGTACTCTATATCCCGAAAAGATGAAAGCCATAAGCGATAATATGTCGGAGCTAACCGAGATCGAAAGGACCGGCGTGCCCAGACCGGATGCCGCATCTTCATGCTTTGGCAGTATCATGGCGGAAATACTTGCTTTCAGAGATGACAGATGGAGCGGCACCTTAAGAAGTGCGGGAATGGCACTCGGCAAATTCCTTTATGTCATGGATGCTTGCATTGACCTTGAGGATGATGTTTCCAGGGGATCATATAATCCATTCAGAGACAGATGCGGCTCAGAAGGCAACAGGGAATATTTCTATGAGATACTGAAAATGTTTATGGGCGAATGCCTTGAATATATAGATATACTTCCGCTGGTAGAGGATATGGGAATAATCAGGAATATTCTTTGCTGCGGTGCCTGGAACAGCTTTTTCAGAAAGTATCCTTTACAGGAAGGTACGGATGATGTATCAGGATCCATATAGCGTTCTTGGCGTTTCAAGGGACGCCGATGACGAAGAGATCAAAAAAGCATACAGAGAACTGGCAAAGAAATATCATCCGGACAGAAATCCCGGAGATAAGGCAGCTGCTGATAAAATGAACGAGATAAACGTGGCCTATGATCAGATAAAGAGCGGCCAGGCTCAGCAGTTCACCGGCGCCGCTGCAGCGGAACAGTCTCCGTACGGGGGCTACGGATGGCAGGATTTCTGGGGAAGCGCTTACGGTTCAGGTCAGACACAGCAACAGAACACCGAGAGAAATGAATATACAGCTGCTGTTAATTATATAAGAAACGGGATGTATCAGGAGGCAGTAACGGCGCTGTCCGGTGTTCCTGAACCTGAGAGGAATGCAAGATGGTATTATCTTTACGCTGCTGCAAATATGTACAGCGGCAATAAAATAGCCGCCGTAGAGGCGGCAAAGATGGCCGTTCATCTCGAACCGGGAAACTATGAGTATCAGAACCTTCTGTCTCAGCTCCAGAGTACAGGCGATTTCTACGAAAATTATACGAGAAACACAGTGCCGTATTTTTCGGCTCAGAGGCTGCTGTTTACACTGTGCCTTGCTAATGCCTGCCTCGGGCCTGTGTGCGGATACAGATGCTGTGTATGCTGAAAGAATAATAACAAAAAGACCTGAAAGGCTTCGAGCCTGTCAGGTCTTAGTTTATTTGGCAGCATATCTGGCAGAGATAAGACCTTCCAGAGTAAGCTGAGAAAGAATATCTTCGTTGTATTTAAGATCTAGATCATCATATTCGGTAGACATTTCTTCGGAAAACATATCGCCATACCGGCTTTGAAATGCAAGCTCCATAGCATATGCCATCCATTTTTCATCTTTAGTCTCATTTACCGGAAGTCGAAGCACGACGGAAACAAAGTCGTCATCCTTGACCAAAGCCGCTTCATTATCCTTCAGTCTTTCAGCGCGCTCAGCGATCAAAGACGGTAGCATGGGATCTGCCGGAGAATAATAGATGATGGGTCCGGAAGGATCGAAGCTGAGATGATAGGAATCAAGAACCATATAGTTTTCTTTAACGATTTCTGAGAAATCCTCTCCGCTTTTAAATCTTTTCAGATATTCCTCCGAGAGTTTCAAGAGTGCCGATTTTTCATCAGCTGTAAAGTCCCTGTTCGTTTTTTCATCATAGAAGGGGAGAAATGTATAGCTTATCTTTCTCGCATTGTTTTCCATAAGCATAGAAAGCTCGTTCTCGCTTATTGCTTTTTTACCGCCGGGAGAATACTGAAGAACAAAATCATCATAATAGAGATCTGTATATAAATAATACAGAATAAGGTCGCTCAAACTGACTCCCAGAGCCGTATACATTGAGGGATCTTCGCTGTAAGCAGCATTCGCTTTTGAAGCAGCCTCCTGATAGTGGGAGCATTCTTTCAGTTCGCCGCCGCAGTTTTTATAATCGGCAGCAAGGAGACACACCCATTTGAATTCATTCTTTGCATATGTCTCGCAGAACTCTTTTGCATTAATTACTGTGCCATCCTCAAGGAGCACTTCCAGTTCTTGAACGTTTTCAGGCGCGACTTCATATTTGGCCATCACGTTTTCGAGCGCTTCATTCATGAAAAGAAGGTATATGGAAGATGAAAATTCCGTACCGTCAAGTTCAGCAAGAGTCATGCCGGAAATAACGGTCTCGTTTTCTTCTTCCTCCGGTTCACCATGCGGAGGCGCAGAAGCGATATCTGAGATATATGTAACGGAATCTATACCGTCTTCCTCCTTTGCAGATCCGCATGCACACAGAAGGAGCAGAGCCAGCAGTATACAGATTATGCTTCTGAATTCAGCCATATTCATCATCCTTGAATAAAGTATTGATTTGATAAAAGCAATGTGATATATTGGATTCAGTCTTCAGGGCAAGGTGAAATTCCTTACCGGCGGTAATAGAGAGAATCTTAGTCCGCGAGCCGAAGGGCAGATCCGGTGCGATCCCGGAACCGACAGTAAAGTCTGGATGAAAGAAGATCGTTTTTTGTTATCTTTGCCCGGATACGTCCGGGCATTTTTTGTTGGAGGGCAAAATGAACAGACAGAGATTTTCAACAAGGTATATCGCGGTAGTGGCAATGTTCACTGCCATATCCTTTATCGCCGTGCTTCTGAGCAAAGTAATCCCAAATGTAGCGGGATTTTTGAGCTACGAGCCGAAAGACGCCGTTATAGTGATCAGCGGCTTCATTTTCGGGCCGCTTACCTGCGTAATAGTCTCAGTGCTCACATCACTCATTGAAATGCTGTCTATCAGTTCCACAGGGATATACGGCTTTCTTATGAATGTTGTTTCAACATGCGCATTCACTGTACCTGCGGCATGGTTTTATCGCAGACATCATACGATCAAAGGCGCTGTTGCAGGACTCGGAATAGGGATAGTTGTTCTTGCCGCATGCATGGTGCTGTGGAACTACATAATAACTCCGTTTTATATGGGTGTGGACAGGTCAGTAGTTGCGGGGATGTTAATGAGCGTATTCCTGCCGTTCAATCTTATCAAAGGCGGTATCAATGCCGGTCTTACGCTTCTTATTTACAAGCCTGTTGTAAACGCACTCAGGAGAGCACATCTTGTTGAGGCTTCATCAAGCGGAAACAAGGGCGGTTTTAAAGCCGGTTACACAATTTTTGCCGCAGTTGTGCTTATCACATTTGTTCTACTGTTCCTGGTCATGATAGGAGTGCTTTAAACATATTTTGAGACGAACTCTTCTTATTGAAAATTCAGAAAAAAATGCTAAAATAATTATAAAATAGATCGGAGGGATGAAAAATGATAATCACCATCGGAAGACAGCACGGAACAAACGGGAAAACCATTGCCATTGAGCTTTCCAAAAAGCTGGGCATACCATGCTACAGCAGAGAGATCGTTGACGAAGCTGCCAAAAACTCAAACTTCAGCAAGGAAGTACTCGATTCCTATGATGAGAAGAGAGTTTCTCCCTATGTGCTTACGACACCCGACTATCCCAGCTTCAATGAGACATTCCACATGAACATAGAGGTCGTATCGGTCCAGTTCGACGCAATACGTACCCTTGCAGAGAAGGGCGACTGCATCTTTGTAGGCCGCTGTGCAGATTATATCCTCAGAAACAGAGATGACCTTGTAAGAGTGTTCATATACGGTGATTATTCCAATCGCGTTAAGAACATCATGCAGAGAAAAGACCTCACTGAGGACAAGGCCAAGAAACTCATCAAGGAAGTTGATAAAGACAGGGCCAGCTATTACAGGTACTATACCGATCAGATCTGGGGTGACCTTGATAACTATGATCTCTGCGTCGACAGCACCAGGACCGGGATCGAAGGCACTGTGGCGGTAATAAAGGCATTTATAGACAATCTCTGATAATCAGTTCAATATAAGGTTCTTTTCAAGAAGAAAACCGACCTGCTCCCTGAGAGCACGGTTTTCTTCTTTTTTTAATTCCGGATCTTTCTCAAGAAGAAAATTTGCCTCATCACGTGCCTGCTGCAGTATATTTACATTCACTCCAAGGTCTGCTATATGCATTTCCGGAAGGCCATGCTGGCGCTCGCCGAAAAAATCTCCGGGGCCTCTGATTTTAAGGTCCTCCTCGGATATGATAAAACCGTCGTTGGTACGGCAGAGAATGTCTAGGCGTTTTTTAACATCCTCACCGCTGTTGTCAGAAACCAGGATACAGTAGCTCTTATCGGTACCTCTTCCTACTCTTCCGCGGAGCTGGTGCAGCTGACTCAGGCCGAATCTTTCCGCATTCTCAATTATCATGAGAGATGCATTCGGAACATCCACTCCGACTTCTATAACTGTTGTAGACACCAGAACATTAGTCTCATTACGCATGAAGGAAGACATTATACGGTCCTTTTCCTTTGCCGACATCCTCCCGTGCATAAATTCAACCTTTAATTCCGGCAGCTCGGCCAGAAGTTCTCCGGCATACTGTCTTACAGACTTGAGTTCCTCGGCAGGATCCTCATCAACCTTGGGACAGACGATATAAACCTGATGCCCTGCATCCACCTGCTTTCTGATAAAGGCAAGCAGCCTTGATCTGTAGCTTTCATCTACCTGATAAGTATCGATCTTCTTTCTGCCGGGAGGCAGTTCATCGAGAACGGATATATCCAGGTCGCCGTATATTATAAGCGCAAGGGATCTCGGTATAGGAGTTGCGGACATTACAAGTATATGCGGATTGCCGGCTTTTTCCACGATCGCCGATCTCTGTCTGACTCCGAACCTGTGCTGCTCGTCTGTTATAACAAGAGCCAGGTTTTTATATGAAACGTCGTCGCTGAATAATGCGTGGGTCCCGATGATGAGATCTACGCCTCCTTCAATCAGGGCTTTCTTTATACGTTTTTTCTCAGAAGCAGGCGTTGAACCGGTAAGAAGTTCTATATTCAGATCTGAGAACGAGAAGAGGGAAGAAAGGTTTTTGTAATGCTGTTCGGCAAGAACTTCAGTCGGTACCATGAGAGCAGATGAATGTCCGGAACAGAATGCATGATAAATAAGCGCTGCAGCTACAAGCGTTTTACCGCTTCCGACATCACCCTGAAGCAGCCTGTTCATAACCTTGCCTGATCTCATATCCGCCATACACTCTTTAATCGATCTGAGCTGCGCCCCTGTGGGATGAAAGGGAAGTGCTTCAAGGAAGGCAGATAGTGAATCATTTTCAATGATTATACCGGCTTCCTTTTTTATCCCGTGTTTCCTGAGACTGAGTGAACAGGAAAGAAGAAAGAGCTCCTCGAATATCAGTCTTTTTCTTGCAAGCTCTAAGCTTCCGATATCCGCAGGGAAATGGATATTCCTGTATGCGAAACGGGCCTGAACAAGCTGATTGCGGTCACGAATCTCGGGATTGAGGATCTCCGGCACTGTATCTGAGAAAAGGTCTACTGCAGTCTGAACCGCGTCTGTAACGTTTTTCTGAGTGAGGCCTGAAGAGAGCCTGTAGACAGGAACGATCCTGCCGGTTTTTGTACCGGCTGCATTCTCTTTTTCATATGCAGGATTCGTCATGGTGGCTCTGCCGTATTTTCTTTCAACTTTTCCGTAGAAATAATATGTCTCGCCTTTATCAAAGGAGTTTTTAAGCCAGGACTGGTTGAAATAGGATATCTCAGCGAGGCCTGTGTCGTCGAAAGCTCTGAATCTTACTATCTCGAGTCCGCGCCTGATGCGGGAGAGCTTCGGTATGTCAGCAACTACAGCTTTTATACAGCAGCTTTCGCCGTCGGACAGATCGGATATGTTTCTGACAAGGCTCCTGTCCTCATATTTTCTTGGATAAAAAGAAATAAGGTCATAGACGGTAAATATGCCCAGTCTGTTGAAAGCCTGAGCTTTTTTATCGCCTATGCCCTTTAGTGTCCTTATATCCGAATCTGAATAAATCATATATCAATCATTCAACGAATTTAAGAGTATAATCCTTCATATTTGTGAGATTGAACTGCTCGATGAGTCCGGAAGTGGCAATTACGGTATTGTCTATGTCCACCATTATCAATTCGAAAGAATCCTTGCCGTAAGCCCTCCAATAGTTGATGGCTGCAGTTTCACCGAGAACAAAGAGGGCAGTGGAGAGACAGTCTGCAAGAGTGCCGTCGGGGCAGACTACCGTAACTGAAGTGAGCATATTCGTAACAGGGTAGCCGGTGTTCGGCTTGAAAATATGATGGTATGTCCGACCATTAACGTCAGTGAAGTATCTCTGGTAAGAACCGCTTGTTACAACCGCCGTTTCTCCTATGCTGAGAACTCCGAGGTAGGCTGCAGGATTGTTCGGGTCCTGTATGGCAATGTCCCACTTGTGACCGTCAGGTTTAAGACCCAGAGTCTGCACATTTCCGCCGAGAGAGACTATTCCGCTTTCAACGCCTGCGTTTTTCATTGCGCCTATCGCATAATCCGCAGCACATCCTTTAGCAACTGCAGCAAAAGATATTTCACCATTCGGCGGAACGATCAGCGTATAGCTTCCAGAGCTTGGAAATGCGGTAAGTACTACCTGGTCAAAGCAGCGCCTGCTTATATCCGCATATATTTCTGCATCGGAAGGAACATAGCCTTTACCGTCATGAATAGCCCATCGTTTAATGAGAGGATAAAGTGTGAGATCAAGCGCGCCGTCGCTCTTTTCGTATACATCCTTAGCAGTGCTGACCATTTTTGCTATCTGTCCGGAAACGAGCACTTCCTTGCCGCCGGCATGGTTTATCTCATAGACCTTGCTGTTGGTCTTTTCCGGATCAAGCATGTTGTCCATGGAATAAATGATGCTTGCAGCGGCACTGACACCCTGCTCTCTGTTTTTGCCATAGGCTCTGATGGTCATCTCTGTATCCATGGCAAAGATCATCTCTTCCTTGACATCTCCTTCGCCGCAGCCAGAAAAAGAGAACAGCATTGAAATGCAGATCAAAAGCAAAATAAACTTATATAAAAAATTTTTCTTCATAGTTAAAGGTCCGAATTAAAAATATGTTTTTAATAATATACCATATATAAAGCGAAAAAAAAACATGCTTATTTACTTAACCGGATTCATTTGGTATAATACCAAAAGATTTGCGGCTGTAGCTCAGCTGGATAGAGTGCCAGACTCCGACTCTGGAGGTCGTGGGTTCGAATCCCGTCAGCCGTACCAAGATCCCGAAACCTGAAAGGCTTCGGGATCATATTTTTTTAAAGAGCAATATTAATGACCCGTTTAAAACGGGTCATTGTTTCATTCAGTTAGGACAGAATTTTCATTCGATGGAAATGAGCTCATATTCTCTGCTTCCAAGACCCAGCTTTTCAGCAGCTTCCACAGTATGTATACCGTGCTTTTCCTCCATGCGGCGGATGAGCGCAGCCTTTCCCGGATCGTCAGCATTTATAACTGCGTCATAGCAGGCCTGATCCAAGGCTACCGGATCGGTAGAGGCAAAAATGCCGAGATCTGCCATTTCCGGCTCATGAGGATTGCCGTCGCAATCGCAGTCTACGCTGAGACGGTTCGCAACGGAAATATAAAGCATGTTTTCCGCACCTACAAAACTTATCACAGCCTTGCAGGCATCGGCCATGGATTCCAGAAATGCATCCTGTTTAGCAATTCTGATCCACATCAGCTTAGGATTGGTAGTTTTTCCGGCTGTATGGATATTCGTCTTACCGTGT
>JAEEGL014246787.1_pt1 | contig 10927 bp, 12 predicted proteins | sample 9134231 | NCBI WGS metagenome assembly JAEEGL01 (sample SAMN16246548, study PRJNA631951) | gut metagenome | biome: gut microbiome; feature: rumen; material: fiber-attached | host: Bos | place: Iran: Karaj | collected 2018-10 | reverse complement strand
GGAGCGGGTGATGGGAATCGAACCCACGCGGCCAGCTTGGAAGGCTGGAATTCTACCATTGAACTACACCCGCAAGTTCTCCGTTTCGCACTTGCTTATTATATATCATCGCTTCCGGATTGTCAAGACCTTTTTTCCCTTTTCGTTGAAATTATTTGCTTTTTTTCTTGCCATTGAAAAGAATGTGTGTTACAATAGATTGAAACTGAAAGAAAGGGGACGACCGTCTTGCTCCGCCGCTATTTTTCACCCGACTGGTACTTTGACAAATTCGATCTTGCGACGCCGGAATTCCTTCTGCAAAACGGGATCCGCGCCCTGATCCTTGATATTGACAATACCCTCGCGCCCTACGAGGAACCCGAACCGAATGAACGCGTTCTGGCGTGGTTTGCCGCTCTCAAAGAGAACGGGATCCTCGCCGCGTTCGTTTCCAACAACGACCACGAGCGCGTCAGCCGTTTTAACAGGGAGATCGGGATTCCGATGTACCCGAAAGGGAAGAAACCTTTAAAGAAGTTTATGCGCCGCGCCATCGACGCGCTCGGCGTTTCCCCCGAGGAGACCGCGATCATGGGCGACCAGATCTTTACCGACGTCTGGGCGGGGCGGAACGTCGGGATCCGCTGTATCGTCGTTCCGCCGATCAAGGATAAGACCGACCTTTTCACCCGGTTCAAGCGCGTGCTCGAAAGACCGATCATGCGTTATTACCGCAAGCATCACAAAGAGGAGACGGCAAAAGATGAAGAATGAACGCGCTTTCTTCGGCCCGGGCGGGAACAGTAAAGCGTTCTACGACGCCGGTTTGAAATCGACGGTCGACGCGCCCGAATGGGTCGCGTCCGTCGGACTTGACGCCTACGAATACGAAGCCGGCAGCGGCTTGACCGCGAGCGCCGGAACGCTCCTTTTGATCGGACAGAAAGCCAAGGACGCGGGGATCAGGATGTCCCTGCACGCGCCGTACTTCATTTCGCTTTCGGGGATCGAAGAGGTCAAACGGCTCGGCAGTCTGCGCTACATTTCGCAGTCGCTGAACGCCGCCAAACTGCTCGGCGCCTATCTGATCGTTGTGCACACAGGCAGCGCCGCTAAGATCACCCGTGGGGAAGCCATGCGCCTGGCGTCCGATACGCTCTGCCACCTGCTTGAAGAGATCCCGGATAACGGCGTTCTGATCGGGCTTGAAACGATGGGAAAGGTCAACCAACTCGGTACGCTCGACGAAGTGATTGAACTCTGCAAACTCTCGCCGCGGTTCGTTCCGGTCGTCGACTTCGGACACATGAACGCGCGCGAATGCGGGGGCGTTTTTGCATCTGCCGAGGATTATCTGCGCGTTTTTGATACAATCGGGGACAAGTTAGGGGACGAGATCGCCCGCAATCTCCATTGTCACTTCTCCAAAATCGAATGGAGCGCCGGCGGCGAGAAGCGTCACCTGACCTTCTCGGACACGTTCTACGGTCCGCCCTACGAGCCCTTGATAGAAGTAATCGCCAACGAACGCCTGACGCCCACCGTGATCTGCGAGTCCGACGGTACGATGTCCGACGACGCCCTGACCATGAAACGATACTACGAGGGGAGATTGACAAAATGAACCGCACCGCTCGACTCCGCGAACAAATGAAAAGGAACGGATGGGACGCTGTGATCGTTTCGTCCGAAGTCAACCAACGCTACCTTTCGCGCTATCCTTTCACCGACGGTTTTCTTCTGATCACGCTGCAAAACGCGGAACTCATGACCGATTTCCGGTACTTTGAGGACGCACAGAAGAAGGCGGATCCGCTCTATACCGTAACCAAGCCCGACGTACGGTTTCCCCATATCAAGGCTTTCTTTGACGCCGACGGCGTGAAGACCGTCGGTTACGAGAACGAAACGCTCTCCTGCGCAGAACGCGACCGGTTCGTAAAGGATTTTCCGGAGTATACGTTCGTCGGGATCGACGACGCGATCGATCGTCTTCGCGAGGTCAAGGACGAAGGGGAACTCGCCGACATCGCCAAGGCACAGGACGCGGCGGACGCCGCCCTTGCGCATCTTCTGACCGTGATCAAGCCGGAGATGACCGAGATCGAGGTCGCTCTGGAACTCGAATTCTATATGCGCCGCGCCGGCGCCGAGGGCGTCTCGTTCGAGACCATCGCCGTTTCCGGGAGCGCCAGTTCCTTGCCGCATGGCAAACCGCGCAACGTCAAACTGCAAAAAGGGTTTCTTACGCTTGATTTCGGCGCGCTCTGGAACGGGTATTGCTCCGACATGACGCGGACCTTTTCGGTCGGCCGCGCCGATCCCGAAATGAAGAAACTGTACAACACGGTCTTAAAGGCGCAGAAAGAGGCGCTCGCGTACCTGAAAGCAGGTGCAGACTGCGCGGAAGCCGACCGGATCGCGCGTGACGTGATCGACGGGGAGCCGGAATTCAGGGGCACGTTCGGTCATTCACTCGGGCACGGCGTCGGTATGATGATCCACGAAGCCCCACGGCTGCGCGGAAAAGAAAAAACGAAACTCGTCGTCGGTAACGTCGTGACCTGCGAACCTGGAATCTACCTGATGGGCAAGTACGGTTGCCGCATCGAGGATATGGTCGCGATCGAGCGTGACGGCGTCCGGAACTTCGCACATTCTCCGAAGGAATTGATCGAATTGTTTTAAAATGCAGGAAACGCGAAAAAGTGGTAAAAAATCGGCGTACCCTCTTGCAAAGATCGCGTTTTCATGTTACAATATTATTGAAATAATGCGCTTTTAAAGCGTATGGGAGAGCCGGACAGGCGACGGCTGACCGGATAACGCTCTCCCGACTATACCTTTTACCGTCGGGGAAACGAGAATATGGCTACCATTACCGCTGGCGATTTCAGAAACGGCATGACCTTCGAGTACGACGGCAACCTGATGCAGGTGGTCGAGTTCCAGCACGTGAAACCGGGGAAGGGCGCTGCGTTCGTCCGTACCAAGATGAAGAACATCATCACCGGGAGCGTGACCGAAACTTCCTTCAACCCGACCGCGAAATTTGAGCAGGCGGTCGTGGAACGCAAGGAGATGCAGTACCTGTACAACGACGGCGATCTCTACTACTTCATGAACCCCGAGACCTATGACCAGGAGCCCGTCAACGCCTCCGTCCTCGGCGACAGCTTCAAGTTCGTCAAGGAAGAGACCATGTGCAAGATCCTTTCCTGGAACGGCAACGTTTTCTCGGTTGAGCCTCCGACGTTCGTCGAACTGCTCGTCACCGAGTGCGAGCCGGGCGTGAAGGGTAACACCGCGACCAACGTGCAGAAAGCCGCCGTCGTCGAGACCGGCGCGACCATCAAGGTTCCGATCTTCATCAACGAGGGCGACAAGATCCGTATCGATACCCGCGACGGCGGTTCGTATCTCGAACGCGCCTGATCGGTCCCGAAGCGAACCTGAAAGGGGGAACGTATAATGAAAATCACCGAAAAAGCGGCATACCTGAAAGGGTTGATTGAGGGAATGAACCTGGATCTTTCCACCCCGACCGGTAAACTGTTCGGCGAGATCACCGATCTGATCGGCGAAATGGCCGAGGAGATCAAGAAACTTGCCGACAACGCCAAGTCTCTTCGCGAGTACGTCGAGGAACTCGACGAGGATCTCGCCGACGTCGAAGACGATCTCTACGACATCGACGAGGACGACGAAGATGACGAGGACGACGAAGACGACGACGAGGATGATGACGAGGCGAACTTCTACGAAGCGACCTGTCCTTCCTGCGGCGAGGTTGTCTGCTTCGACGATTCGCTCGATCCCGAAAGCATCGTTTGTCCCGCCTGCGGCGAGAAGTTCAGTTGCGTCTGCGACGGCGAGTGCGAGAATTGCGACGAAGAGTGCGATCTCGACGACGACGAGAAGGACGACGAATAAGTCTTCAGTTCTGAAAGACGGGGTTTTTACCCCGTCTTATTTTAAAAGAAAGCGAGTGAACACGCCGTGTTTTTTATGACGAAGAAAAAGAAAGCCCGCTTGTATCTTGATAATAAACCGAAAGAGAAGTACACCACGTTCGATTTGCTCCTGATCGACTATCTGGACGGCTCTCTTGAAAAAGACCTGAAATCGCTCGGTTTGAAGTCGAACTGTATCGAGGCCGATCTGGACGACGACGTTCAGTACATCGCGGTAGAGAGTCGATATCGCGCGTACACGATGGATCTGACGATCTACACGGACGAGATCAATATTTTCTTCACCGACGAGGAACTTCCGGAGGAACTCGAACCGGACGCCTGCAAAGAACAGGATCTTCCGCTCGAAAGCAAGGAGAAGTTGTTCGAACTGATCAAAGAAAAACTTGCCGGTTTGGACTGAAAAACAGGACCGCCGCGGAAACACCGCGGCGGTCTCGTTTATTGTTTGTTTCTGTTTTGACGGAAGATCTCGTAGGCGAGGATGGTCGCGGCGGACGCGGCGGAGAGAGCGGCGTGAAATTCCCGTCCGTAGGAGATCTTGACTTTAAGATCCGCCCGTTCGAGCAGCGCGCGGGAAATGCCGCGGCGCTCGCCCCCGACGATCAGAAAAACGGGGAAGCGGATGGCGGTATCTTCAAGCGTATGCGGCGTATCGCGGTCGGCGCAAACGATCGAATAACCGCGTTCCTTGAAAGCATCAGCGGCTTTGATCGGTTTTGCCGTGTAGACCGGGAACAGTTCGGACGCCCCGGCGGATGACCGCGCTACGACCCCGGCGGCGGATAGCCAGTTTCGCTCGTCGAGGATGATCCCGTCGACGCCCGCGGCGTAAAGCGACCGAAGCGCGTAACCGAAATTGTATGGATCCTCGATCCCCTCGATCATGACGTAAAAGCCGTTCTCTTTGATCACCGCTTTGTCAAGCGGCGGAATGGTCCGCTCAGAGCAGAGCGCCAGGATCCCGCCGTGCGTGCGCCCGAGCGACAGAGCGTCGATCTCGGCGGCGTCGACCACGCGGATGGCGAACCCGTCGCGTTCCGAGATACGGCGGAGCCAACCAAGTTCGCGTGACAGGGCAGACACCTTCTCACGGTCGACCAAGATCTCCTTGATCTTCCTGTCGTTGATCCCGGCTTCGTTTCCCGCGATCACGGAGCGGATCGACTGCATTCCTTCCATCACGGAGGACGGAGCGCATTTTATTTCTTCTTTTTGCATGGATCGCGTCAAACCTTTCATATACTGAAATAGAAACGTTTCGGGAGAAGGGGGAGACGGCGCGTGAAACTTGAAGAGGATAAGGAGAGGTGCGAGATCCTCGCCGAATACATGATCGAACGTGGCGCGACGGTTCGCGCGGTTGCACGTGCGTTTTCGGTCAGTAAAAGTACGGTACATAAGGATATTACTGAAAAACTCGAGCACGTCGATCCGGATCTCTACGACCGTGTACGTGTGATCCTCGATAAGAACAAGTCCGAGAGGCATCTGCGCGGCGGGGAAGCGACGCGGGTGAAATACTTAAAGAAAAAGGGAAAACAGACTACCTGATCAGTTTGCGATAGAGTTGCGTATTCGACTGCAGCAATTTCTTTAACAGCGCGTGCTGAAACATACCGGAGAGCCGCATTTCCTCTTCGGTCAGAAGCGGCGCTCGCGTTGTCGCGTTGTGCGCGTTGGAACAGACGTAATAGGTGCGTTTATCAAGCGTGCTGCGCTGTAATACGTCCTGAATCGGTCGAAATAGAAGGGAAGTCGACGTGATCAGATATTCGCAGGCGAAGATACCGAGCAGTTTTTCTTTTGCGTTGCTCGGCATCAGGATATGACGCTCGAAATGACAGATCAGGGGGCGCAAGTGCTGTCGGTGGATCAGATACGAGAATTCGATCATATCCCGATCGTCAAAGACGCCGATGGGGAAGTTGACCGGCAGAAGATCGGTGCCGGGGATCCGGTAAGCGCTCATATCAAAATTCGAAAAGATCCCGGGCTCGTAGTCGACTTCATAGGAATAGAACAGATGTATATGGGAATGGATCTTGTTTTGTATCCGTTTGAGTGTGCATTGTGCGTCCCGAACGCGGCGCGGAAAGAAAACGCGATCCTGCATACGCGTCCGGTCGAGGTGCGTGACGCAAATAGCGCTCGCAACACCCGCTTTTTGCAGGAAAATCAGCATTTTCTCGGCTTCCGCGTCGTCCGCGGGACCGTCGCCGAGTTTCGGCAGCAAATGAATGTGGGGATCAATGATCAAAAGACGGATCTCCTCGGTTTTTTCTTTATTATACCATACGATTCTATAGAAAACAACACACGCAAAGCAAAAACGACCGTTTTTTGCAAAACGTTCCCAAACTCGTTCTTATGAAAAATCGGATTATATCGCTCGTGATATAAAAGAATTATTTTATATAATAGTTTATATAAATGCCTAAAATGGTACGTTGTTGTAGAGTTTGCATCGGGATGGACAAAAAAGTTCGGGAAACGCATTTTTGATGAAAAAGGTATAGTGGAACCTCAAAAGACGAACCCCCGGGGAAAACCCGTCCAATGTTTGCAGAAGCGTTTTTGAGAACGTTTGACGTAGGATTGTACGTTTTCGTATCTCAAAAACGGTTCCAAAGATTCAAAAGAGAGAACGTATTAGAACTTTGGTTTTTCCCAAAGCGTTTTTGAGATCGCCGGACGTAGAATTTGTACGTTTGAGATTCTAAAAACGGTTTGATAGTTTCGGGCTTCAAATCCGAATGATGGATCAAAGGGATCAAACAATGAAAGAGCCTGTTCTGAAAAACTAAAGCAGACAGACGAGACGAAAAACACGAATGAGAGTATAAGATCGGCGCCGAGGGATTTAACGTGTATAAGCACTTGGTAGAAAACAATCATGCAGCGGATCTGACATAATTGAGAAACCTTATAAATAAACCACCTATCAGATCGCAAATTCCTTCCCTCTATTATACAAAATAGGTATTATGTATAATTACATATCATGATTTTTCGATCAGTATGATTTGATCAGGTTAGGTCTTAGAGGTGTGTTTTTGTCTTTGCTCGCTCAGTCGACCTTTCGTGACGGACCCCTTCTGCTCTTTCGGACGGGCGTTCTACATTTTTCTTTTTTTGCGTTCGCTCTAATTTTTTCAAAAAACGATTTCCGCCTCTTTCCAAACTCAGTGGAATATGGTATAATGGATACAAGAATAAAATCGAAGGAGATCAATGCCATGAAAATGCGCGTTTTGACTGCAACGAACAAAGGCAAACTTTTGGTCCTCGCCGACCAGGTCGCGAGAAAAGCCGAGTCTACCTACAAGGTCGACAGTATTCCGCCCGACTACTCGCTCGACCGCGAACGCCTGCTCGTAATCGTCGCGACGGTCAAATCTTCCCTGTCCGATTCGTTCCGCCGTTTCTGCGCCGATCTCTCGAAGGAACGGGCGTCCAACGTCGCCCTGATCGCCGACGGTCTTCCCGAGGACGTTGCCAAACTCACGGCGATCATTAAGGACGCCGGCACGAACTTCATCGACGACGTGTTGACCATCACGGGGGGACTTCCCTTCAAGTTTGCGAAAAAGGTTACTCCCGAAGAGGTCAAGGCGGTCGACGAATGGACCGACCGAATCATCTCTACGCTGAAATAACGAACGAGGCGGGATATTCCCGCCTCGATTTTACCGGATCGGCCGAGGTGCGCTTTGCGTACCTGCGGGCGGTCTTTTCTTTTTGTAGGACTTCCCCTTTTTTCTTGTCTTGCGCGGACGAATGACGAAATCCCTTCCGGATACGGCAATCACACACGGAATGACACGCGCGGCACCCGCCGCTTTCACGACGCGGCGACACTCGAGAAGCGTCGCGCCGCTGGTCGTCAGATCGTCGAGCAGGAGTACTGTCTTCCCCACTAAATCTTCGGGTTGGGTAACGAAGAAACGGTTCTCGACGTTGGTTCTGCGCTCCTCTGCGGACAGTTTCTTTTGCATTCTGCCGCCGCGTGCGCGTCTGAGCGAAAGCGAGACCGGAAAGTCGATTTCACGCGATATGGCAACAGAAAGGCGCTCCATATGGTCGTAACCGTTCTTGGCTTTGGCACGGTCGCTGCGTGGACACGGAACGAGGATCGCCGTAGCCTTCTCTTTCGGCGTCAGCGCGTCTTCGATCGTCTCGGCAAGGTCACGGGCAATAAAGTCGAACACGCTTTGCAGGTGTCTTTGCTTCAAAGCGAAGAGGATTCTGTTCTCGGGAAGATCGCCTTCCGACGGCTGATACTTATAAAGTTTGACAAGACGGCGTAGCCCGGCTTTTCCGAGCGAAAAGGACGGACAGGTACAGCGGCAGCGGGGTTGCAGACAACGGCTGCAGATCTCCTGTTTGGCGTTTTCATACCAGTCGTAACAGGTACGGCAGAACACCTCGTCGTCCTTGTCAAGCAATTCGCCGCAGCAAACGCATTTAGAAGGATATACGAGCGACAGGAGCCGGGATATCGCCGACGTCACACGTCCCATTACGCCCGATCAAGCGCCTGCGCAAGATCGGCGATGATGTCCTCTGCGTCCTCGATCCCGACCGAGAAACGAACGAGATCGGCGGGCGTTTTGCACACCTCGAGTTGCTTGTCGGTCAACTGCCGGTGCGTGGTGCTCGCGGGATGCAGAACGCAGGTGCGCGCATCCGCAACGTGGGTGACGATCGCAGCGAGTTTCAGCGAATCCATGAACCGCGTCGCGGCTTCCCTTCCACCCTTGATCCCGAAGGAAACGACGCCGCAGGTGCCGTTTGGCATATACTTCTTCGCAAGTTCGTAGTACTTGTTGCCGGGAAGATCGGGATAGTTCACCCAGGTTACTTTCGGGTGCTTCGAGAGGAACTCGGCTACAGCAAGCGCGTTTTCGCAATGCCTCTTCATTCGGAGCGGAAGGGTTTCGAGCCCGATATTGATCAGGAACGCGTTTTGAGGCGATTGTATAGAGCCGAGATCGCGCATCAACTGTGCGACCGCCTTGGTGATGTACGCGAGTTTTCCAAACTGCTTGGTGTACGTGATACCGTGGTAGGAATCGTCGGGAGTGGTGAGCCCGGGATACTTGTCCGCGTGCGCCTCCCAATCGAAGTTGCCGCTGTCGACGATGACGCCGCCGATGGTCATCGCATGACCGTCCATATACTTGGTCGTGGCGTGGGTCACGATATCCACGCCGAACTCGAAGGGACGGCAGTTGATCGGCGTCGGGAAGGTATTGTCGACCACGATCGGAACGCCGTGCTTGTGCGCCGCAGCAACGAATTTGTCAAAATCCAGAACGGCGAGCGCCGGGTTGGAAATCGACTCCGCGAAGACCGCTCTCGTTTCGGGTTTGAACGCAGCGTCGAGTTCTTCGGGAGACGCGTCCGGATCGACGAACGTGACTTCGATCCCCATTTTCTTCATGGTAACGCCGAGAAGATTGAACGTACCGCCGTAGATCGCGGAAGAAGCAACGATATGCTGTCCGGCCGAAACGATATTGAACAGCGCGATCAGGTTCGCCGCCTGTCCGGAAGAGGTGAGCATCGCGGCGACGCCGCCCTCGAGATCTGCGATCTTCGCGGCGACCGCGTCGCAGGTCGGGTTGGCGAGGCGGGAGTAGAAATATCCGCTCTTCTTCAGATCGAAGAGTTGTCCCATCTCGTCGCTCGAGTCGTATTTGAACGTGGTCGACTGCCAGATCGGAAGGATCCGCGCTTCCCCGTTTTTGGGCTTGTAACCGGACTGGATGCACTTGGTGTTGATTTTCATGTTTACTCCTTTGTTTCGTCAGACTTTGTAACTGTCTTTCAGTCCGACGATGCGATTGAACGTATTTTCGTATTTGGTATCCTTAACAAAGTATCCGACGCGCACGAACTGGAACCGTTCGCCTGGTTTGGCGTCAGAGAGAGACGCTTCGACGCGCGCAGCGGGAAGATCGGTCACGGAGTCGACGTTAAGGAAGTCGCCGTATCCTTTCCCTTCGGGGATATCCGCGACGTTCTCAATGGTAAAGAGTTCGTCGAAGAGTTTGACGTCGACCGGGATACTCTCGGCGTCGGAGAGCCAGTGGATGGTCCCCTTGACCTTTCTTCCGTCGGCGGGATTGCCGTTCCCGGTCTCCAGATCGACCGTGCAGAAGATCTCTTCGATCTTACCGTCGGCATCGGTCTTGATATCCTCGTATTTCAGGAGATAACTCCCCATCAGCCTGACTTCTCCGCCGGGTTTTAAGCGGAAGAACTTGGGCGGGGGATCGAGCGCGAAGTCGTCGGCGTCGATCAGAAGATGGCGCGAGAACGGGACCTTCCGTGTGCCGAGTTCCGGGTGCTGCGGATGGTTCGGAAGATTGAAATACTCCGTCTTCCCTTCGGGATAATTCGTGACGGTCACTTTGATCGGTTTCAGGATCGCGACGCGGCGCGGCGCCGTTTCATTCAGTTCCTCACGAATGCAGTGTTCAAGCAGTTCGTGATCAACCAGACTCAACGCCTTGGCAACGCCCGCGCGGGATACGAAATCAAAGATGGACGCGGGGGTGTATCCTCTGCGGCGAAGACCGCAGATGGTCGGCATTCGCGGATCGTCCCAACCGTCGACAAGCCCCGTCTCGACAAGTTCGCGCAGATAGCGCTTGCTCATAACGGTATGCGTGACGTTCAGACGCGCGAACTCGTACTGATGCGGGCGCGGATCGAACCCGACGTGCTCGACGACCCAATCGTAGAGCGGACGGTGGTTTTCAAACTCGATCGAGCAGAGCGAGTGCGTGATCCCCTCAAGTGCGTCCTGGATCGGATGGGCATAATCGTAGAGCGGATAGATACACCACTTGTTGCCCTGCCGATGATGCGCGGTGTGTACGATGCGGTAGATCGCGGGGTCGCGCAGTTTGATGTTCGGGTACGCCATATCGATCTTGGCACGCAGGGTCTTCGCGCCGTCC
>JAEEGL013972619.1_pt1 | contig 10927 bp, 5 predicted proteins | sample 9134231 | NCBI WGS metagenome assembly JAEEGL01 (sample SAMN16246548, study PRJNA631951) | gut metagenome | biome: gut microbiome; feature: rumen; material: fiber-attached | host: Bos | place: Iran: Karaj | collected 2018-10 | reverse complement strand
TTGATGCCGCCTTCCTGGGCGCGATCCATGCAGGTGAGGCGCCAGAGGTAGTCGGCCTTCGGCGTGCCGGCGGGGTGGAACTGGACGTAGGCCACGGGGTCGTAGGTCTCCTGGAAGCAGACGTAGGTGCCTATCTTCTCGGCTTTCAGCTTGGCATAGTCTTCGACGGTCATCGGCGCCAGCTCGACATTGATGCGGCGGATAGTCGACCCCTTCTCGTCCTTGGCGGCATAGGTGCGGCGGATGGCCTCGACCATATAGTTCGCGTCGTTGCGCGGGCTTTCGCCGCAGATGAGCAGGGCGCGCTTGTGGCCCATACGCAGCAAGTGAAGCGTCTCGGTCTCGATCTCGTCGAGGGTGAGCACCTTGCGCTTCAGGGTCTTGTTGTCCTTGCGGAATCCGCAGTAGACGCAGTTGTTCACGCAGGCGTTGCCCGTATAGATGGGTGCGAAGAGCACCAGGCGGCGGCCGTAGATCTCGTCCTTGCAATATTCGGCGGTATCGAGGATTTTCTGGATTCCCGCCTCGTCCTCGACGCTCAGCAGCTTGGCCACATCCTCGAGGTTCAGGCCCTTCAGCTTGCGGGCCTTGTTCAGTATGTCGTTCAGCTGGCTCTCGGTGGGGGCGTTGTTCTCCAGCATGCCGTAGAGCTTGTCGCGGTCGATGAAATTCTGATGTTTCATGGTGTTTATGTTTTTGGGATTAATTATTCTTGGTTACCACAGCCTTGCATTCCACCCCCTCGAGGCGGCCCAGCTGGCCGGTGAGGGCGTTGATCTCGTTCACAGTGCCCTCCACGATGAGCGACATCACGGCCACCGGACGGTCGTGGAACGGCAAACCCTGCCGACAGAGGATAATCGACGAATGCTCAGAGAGAATCTGATTGACGGAAGGCGACACTTCGCGGTCGCGGATGAGTATGGTTATTGTTCCTATTCTCTTCTCCATCAGGTGTTAGGCTTTTGGATTAGACATTGGTTTTCGTCTGCAAAGATACGAACTTTTTCCAAACCCGTGAAAAAAAACTTTCTTGGTCGCCCTGCGGGCTGGTTTGGAACCTGGAACTTAAACTTAAAACTTGAAACTTCGACATAGTTCTGTTTCCTTTCTTTTGGTTTGTGGTTTGTGTTTTTGTGTTTGTTCGTCCCGAGGGGGCTCTCTGAGCCCGTACCAACGCCGTGCCAGCGCGCTCCAAGCACCGTCCCTGCAAGCCCGGGTACCCTTTTCTGAGGCTTGCAAAGTGCTTGATGGCACCTTGTTGGGTCGGCCCTTCGTCCCCTTTCGACGATGCAAAGATACGACCGCCCGATTGCGGTCTACGAATCGGAATGAAAAAAAATCAAAAAAATTTTACGACCTTGCAGTCTTGCAGTCTTGCAGTTCGAAATCGGGTTTACCAAACCCCGATTTATAACTTTATATCTATATATGATATATAGATATAAAAATTCAGTTTTGACTTTTGTAAGGCTAAAAACGAACTGCAAGACTGCAAGATTTGCCGCAAACGTATCTGACAATACAAGTCCAAACTTCTGACAATCAGTCAAAGAAGCCGTTGTTGGCGCTGTCGCCCCACTCGATGTTGAAGTCTTCGTAGGTGGTGTCGGGCCTTTCGTCCGAAGACTTGGCGCACGAGCAGATGGTGGCGGACAATAAACGGGGGGATTCTGCGTTAGTGTAAGGCTATGGAGTTTGAACTGAAATCGGATTTCGCGCCCATGGGCGACCAGCCGGAGGCTATAAGGCAGCTGGTGGAAGGGGTGCGTGCCGGCCAGAGGGCTCAGGTGCTGCAGGGCGTTACCGGAAGCGGAAAGACGTTCACGGTGGCCAATGTGATCCAAGAACTGCAGCGCCCCACGCTGGTGCTGAGCCACAACAAGACCCTCGCTGCACAGCTCTACGGCGAGTTCCGCCAGTTTTTCCCCAACAACGCGGTGGAATATTTCGTGAGCTACTACGACTACTACCAGCCGGAGGCTTATATCGCCGCTACGAACACTTATATCGAAAAGGACCTTGCCATCAACGACGAGCTGGACAAGCTGCGCCTGCGCGCGTCGAGCGCCCTGCTGAGCGGCCGCAGGGACGTGATTGTGGTTTCGAGCGTGAGCTGCATCTACGGCATCGGTAACCCCGAAGAGTTCAAGCGCGGCACGGTTACGCTGAAGGTGGGCGACCGCCTGCAACGCGACCAGCTGCTGGTGCAACTGCTCGACGGACAATATGTGAGGAACGAGATTGAGTTCGTCAACGGCCGCTTCCGCGTGAAGGGCGACACGGTGGATGTCTTCCCCTCGTTTGCCGATTTCTGCTACCGCATCTCGTTCTGGGACGACGAAATCGAGGCTTTGGAGAGTTTCGACCCCGTGAGCGGCCAGCGGCTCGACCGCTTCGACGAGGTGGTGATCTACCCCGCATCGAATTTCCTCACAAGCAAGGAGAATATGGCCACGGCCCTGCTGCAGATTCAGCGCGATATGTACGAGCGGCGCGACTACCTTGTCTCCATCGGCAAGCACCTCGAAGCCAAACGCCTCGAGGAGAGGGTGAACTACGATGTGGAGATGATTCAGGAGTTGGGCTACTGCTCGGGAATCGAGAACTACAGCCGCTATTTCGACGGCCGTCAGCCCGGAAGCCGCCCGTTCTGCCTGATCGACTATTTCCCCGACGATTTCCTGCTGGTGGTGGACGAGAGCCACGTTACGGTGCCGCAGATTGGCGCCATGTACGGCGGCGACCGCAGCCGCAAGACCAGCCTGGTGGAATATGGCTTCCGCCTGCCGTCGGCGCTCGACAACCGCCCGCTGACCTACGACGAGTTCTACGCACTCACGGGGCAGACGATATATATCAGCGCCACTCCGGCCGACTACGAGCTCGGCGAGGCCGAAGGGGTGGTGGTGGAGCAGGTGATCCGCCCCACGGGATTGCTCGACCCTGTGGTCGAGGTGCGCCCGGCGGTGAGCCAGGTGGACGACCTGCTGGACGAGATTGAGAATACCGTGGACCGAGGCGAAAGGGTGCTCGTTACGACCCTCACCAAGCGTATGGCCGAAGAACTGACCACCTATCTGATCAACCTCGGAATCCGCAGCAAATATATCCACAGCGATGTGGACACGCTGGAGAGGGTGGAGATTATGCGCGATTTGAGGATGGGTGTGTTCGACGTGCTGGTGGGTGTGAACCTGCTGCGCGAAGGGTTGGACCTGCCGGAGGTGAGCCTTGTGGCTATTTTGGATGCCGACAAGGAGGGCTTCCTGCGCTCGGACCGCGCCCTTATCCAGACCATCGGCCGCGCCGCCCGCAATGTGCGCAGCAAGGCTATCCTCTATGGCGACACCATCACCGGCTCGATGCAGCGGGCCATCGACATCACCAACCGGCACCGCGAGAAGCAGATACGATACAATATGGAACACGGCATCGTTCCGCGCCAGATTGTGAAGAGCACGGAGTCGATTCTGGGCACCACCAGCGTGATCGAGCGGGCCGCCGAGATGGCCGACCGTCCGCATCCCGAACGCCTCGAGCAAGGTCGCGAACATCTTCCCTCGAAGGCTGCCGAGGAGGACTTCGAATACGGCAAGAAGAAGGATGCCGAGAAGAACCAGCGCTATATGGCGATGACCAAAGAGCAGCTCCGCAAGGAGATTCGCGACCGGCAGCGCAAGATGCAGCTGGCTGCCAAAGAGCTCGACTTCATGGCTGCCGCCAACTACCGCGACGAAATCAAGGAGCTGCAGGGTTTGCTCGAGACGGCGCGGTAGAAAAAAAAAACGACAAGCAACAAAAAAAAAGCCTCCCGATTTGGGAGGCTTTCTTGTTTTATGCCGTGCTGTAATTACTTGATGGCAATGACAGCGCGACGGTTCTGATAGCGATGCTCCTCGGTGTCGTTGGGCACGATGGGCTCGCTCTCACCCTTGCTTTCGGTGCTGATGTTGGCAGCGGGGGCGCCACGTTTCACCATAAGGTCTTTGAGCATCTCGGCGCGGCGTTTGCCGAAGCGCATGTTGACCTCGTCGCTACCGATGTTGTCGGTATGACCGGTGATGACAATCTTGATGCTCTTGTCGGCAGCCATAGCCGAGCAGATGGTGTTGATGGCCTTGTCGGTCTTGCTGTCGAACAGAGGATCGGTGGCGTTGAAGTCGAAGTTGACGGTGGCACCGATACCTTCGAGCTGCTTCTTGGCATCCTCTTTCGAGGTGGCGGGCTTGGTGTCGGTAGGCTCGCTGTTGGCCATGTTGCAGGCGCGGTAGGCAGCTTCGCGGGCGTTGACGGCGGCGCGGTAGGCAGCGGCGGTGTTGCCCATGCGGGCAGCCTCGGCGGCCTCGTTGGCGTAGCGCTGAGCCTCGGCGGCGGCAGCCTTAGCTTCGGCGTTGTTCGACTTGGCGGCGCAGGTGGCAGCCGAGTTGGCGAACGACTTGGCGCTGGCGGCGTAGGATTCGGGCAGGTTGCCGCGATAAGCCTTGCCGGAAGCATCCTTGGCGTTGGTTACACCGGGCTTGGAGCCGACCTCGTTGGCCATATTCAGAGCCTGCTTCGAGAGAGTCTCGGCCAGGTTGGGATCGCTGCTGTCGGGACCGTTGTTGTAGCCCTCGCCCTTGGCGATATTGGAGTTGATCTTGGCGTTGCGGGTAGAAGCCATAGCGCAGTCGAGCTCGCAGTTGTGGGCGGCCTCGGCATAGAGATTGGCATCCTCGGCGGCTTTCTTGCAATCCTCGCAGTTGCCGTTCTTGCTGGCGTAGTTGTCGGCGTTGTCGGCATAACTGTCGGCGATATCGCCATAGGCGTCGGAGAGCAGGTCGTAGGCGCGGCCGTACTTGCCGTTCTTCATAGCATCCTTGGCGGCATCGGCTTTAGCCTTTGCTTGGGCAACTTTGGCCTTGGCATTCTCGTCGCCACTCTCGTTGGCAGCCTTCTCGGCTTCGGCGAGGTCGGCGTCGATAGAGTTGAGGGCATCCTGCAGGGCGGGATCGTTCATGCGGCGGGCGTTGTAGCGGGCTTCGGCAGCAGCCTGAGCTTCTGCATCGTCGGCACCGTCGTTGCCATAGTTCTGGCCACCGTTGTTGGCGTTGTTCGGGTCGTTGCTACCGGCATTGCCAGCGTTGTTACCGCCGTCTTTACCGTCCTTGCCGTTCTTGTCTTTCTTGTTTTTGTTCTTGCCGTTCTTACCGTTGTCGCCGGCATTGTTGTCGTCGTTGTCGTAGGAAGCGAGCTGATCGTCGCCCTTGCTGCCCTTGCTGCTGTGGCAGTTCCAACCGAAGTTGATGCCGAGTTTGACACCGGCGCTGACCAGGTTGAAGGCGTTGATGCGCGAGGAGGCGATGGTGCTGTTGTAGTCGATCTTGGTAACGTCGTTCTGGTCGATGGTGAGGAGGGCGTTGCCGGAGTTGACGGTGTCGTAGAGGTTGGTGAGGCCGTAGCCGCCGTAGATACCCATATAGAGGCCCCAGTGCTTGCCGAGGGCGACATTGAAGCCGAGGTCGGCGATGACGCTCAAACCCCAAGATTTGATGTCTTCGACTTTGCCTTCGGGACGGTCGTTGTAGACGCGGAAACCGTAGTCGGGAAGGTTGCGATAGGTAACGTTGGTGGCGGGGAAGTAACCCTGGGTTTCGTAGGCGCCGTCGACAACGGCGTATTTACCACCCATGGTCTTGTCGAACTGGGCACCGAGGCCGAGCAGGAAGGCCCACTTGTCGCCCATCGGGGCGCGGAAGTAGAGCTCGACGGGCACGCTCAGGGTGCTGACCATCTGACGCTCGAGGAGGTTGTCGTAGACGTTGATGGGCTGGTAATTCCAGTTGTTGGAGGGATGGGTAACCATCGAGTTGCCATGAAGGGTGGCGTTATACTTGGCATAGGCGTGGTGCACTCCGTACTGAGCTCCGAAGCCGAAGCCGAAGTGTTTGCCGAAGAAGTGCATATACTGCAGGCCCACCTGGCCGCCAAGGCCGGGACGGAAAGCGCCGCTGTCGGGGTTGTAGAGCAAGGTGTTCATACCTGCGCCAACGTTGAGCCCGATATAATTGCTATGTTGGTTGCTCTGTGCCTGCACTCCGGTGGCGAGGAGCGCGGCGGCAATCAAGATGAATATACGTTTCATATTTTATACTATTGTTTATTCATTATTTTTTAATAACACGGACAGTGGCACCGTCGACGGTGATGGTGTAGGTTCCGTTGGCGTAGCCGCTCAGGTCGATGTCGTAGCTCTCACCCTCGAACTTGGTGGTAAGGATCATCTGGCCCATAACGTTCATCACGTTGAGGACGTGGACGGCATTGTTGTTGCTAACGGTAACGTTCACATTGTCGGTGGTGGGGTTCGGGTAGGTGTAGAGATAGACGCTATCCTCGGCGAGCACATTGACGACGGTCTGCGGGCAGGTGCGGGCCACAGCGCCGGTGGTGCTGTTGGTGAGCTGCACAAAGTAGTAGTTGCTGCTGCTCAGACCGTTGGGGTCTTGATAGTACTGACCGTAGTATCCAAGCTCAACGCCATTGCAGTACCAGCTGTACTGGTCGTAGTTGGCAACCTCGCCCTTGTTGACGATGGTCAGGACGTCGCCGAAGATGGCGGTAACATAGTCCTTGTTCATACCAACGCTGAAGTTGATGGTGATGGGCGAGCTTTCGTACTGCGGATAGGCAGCCTCGCGGAGGGTGAGGGTAACGCTGTAGTCGCCAGCCTTGGCGTTGGCGGGGATGGCAAACTGGATGGTGGTGTCGTCGACAGTTGCGGTCCAAGCGACATCGGCAAAACCTTCAGCCTGTGCGGCAGCGTTGAAGGCCAGTTTGTACTGGTCGGGATTACCGCTGGTGAGCTTGAAGTTCACGGTGGCGGTGGGGGTGCAGAAGCCGTTGAAGTTGTAGGCGGGATCGTAGCCATTGTGGTAGCCGCCGCCATTTTCACCGTAGAAGTTGTTGGGCAGGATGGGGGCAACGATGACGCCGCTGTTCACAACGATTGCGGCATAGTTGGTGTCGAGCACATAGTTGGCAACGTCGGCGCCGCTGATGGTATAGTGGGCCACGATGGTCTTGCCGTCGCCAGGAGTGGCGTCGGTGAAGAGGGCGGTGGTGGTCAGCTGGACGTCGTCGCTACCGTGAACGGTGTTGAGAACACCGGGGTTAACAACCACAGCGTTGTAGGTGCCGTCGTAGAGTTTGGTATCCTCGACGGTGGTACCGGTAACAGTCAGGGTGTCGGGCACAATGATGATGGTGCGGACGGTATCTGCATTGAAGTGGTAGTTGGGGTTGGGCGACGAAGCAATCACGCGGTAGGAACCGACAGCAGTGATGCTGGTGCTTTCGTTGTTGTTGATGTCGATATAACGCAGGTTGGCGTTGACGGTGTTGCCGTTATCGTCGGTGAAGGTGGCCGAGATGTTATCGATGGCGCTGCCGGTATAGGGGGTAGTGCCGCCCACACCGTTCCAGGTGAGACCGTAGAGACGGACATCGTACTGGGCGTTGAGGGTCAGGTTGAAGTGGGGCATCACGGTGTAGATGGCGGGCAGCCAGCCGGTGAAGGTGTGGCCTTCAAGCACGGGATTGTGGCTGTAGTCGAGGGTAGCACCCCAGCGGAGGGTCTGTGTCTCGGGGAAGCCATCGGTGAAAGCACCACCGTTGAGGTTATAAGTGAGGGTGTAGGAGTTGCGGTAGTAGTAGAACGGACGGATGGTGTCGGTGCTGTCGAGAACGTGGGTCTCCGAAATACGGTCGCAAACATAGTCGAAGTAGATATTTCTGGCGTACTCGGTAACGGTGTCGCCGATGTTACCATAGACTTCAACGGTATCTACCATGTAGGTATTGTTGTAGGCATCGAGGCGGATGTGGGCGAAACGCACGCGGGCGGAACTGGCCGAGCGGACGGTCCAACGGGAATAGAGGTTGGTGTCCTGAGAGAGGGTGCAGCTGGTCATATCCCAGTAGTTGGTCAGAGCCGGGTCGGTATACCAACCGAGGAGCAAGGTGTCGCAAGTAACGGCGAAGGGCGAAGCCTGTGCCGGACGAATCTTATTGTCGCTCTCGTTGTAGGCGGTGTCTTTGATGCTGCCGGCATAATCCCAGTTGTGCCATCTCACCTGATAGCCGGGGAGGATGGTGTAGGGGAATGTGGCGCTGTTGGCGGCAGTGTTGGCGCCGAAGTAGAAGCGGTTGGCGGTGTAGGTGGGATAGGTGGCACCGAAGCAGCCGCCGCTAATCACGACGTTGGCACCCGAAGCGGGGTTGATGAGCATATAGTTGCCGCTCTCGATGGTGACGTTGTGCGAGCCGGGGAGGAAGAGGCCGAGCGAGTCGATACCTCTCATCACGAGGTCGGTATTGTCGTTAGAAGCGTCAATTTTGTTGATTTTACCACCGATGACGGTAACGGTACCGGTAACGTTGGCGATATGCAGAGCACCGTTGATGGTGTCGCCAGCCAGGTTGAGCACAACAGGCGAATAGACAGTGTCGAAGAAACCGGCGGGGCTGGTGTAGTTAAGACTCAGGGTGTCGGCTTCGGTGGTGTTGAGTGTGGCATATTTGAAGGCGCTGTAGGCCGAGCCGTTGTAGCTGATCATCGGCTCGTATTTCAGCATGGTGTTGCTGGCTCTCACGGCGCTGGCGCCGGTGAGGTCGAGGCCGGTGGTGGTGCCGATGAAGAGGTTCGAGGCCTGGAATACACCGTCGGCGCGGTTGGAGACATTACCCACAATGTAGGTCTTGCCGTTCACGTCGCGAAGCACAATCATCGAATAGCCGTACATTGCGCTGTCCACACTGCCGGTGGCCATAGTGCCGTTGACAGTAAGGGTGTCGATGTAGGGGAGGGTGTCGACAAGCACGAGGTCGCCGGTGTAGCCGGCCGACAGGAGGGCAGAGTCGACGAAGTAGGTGCGTCCAACCACGGTGTCGCCGTAGATGATGGCGCTGGCGAGTGCGGCTTGGTCGAGAGTGCTGACTTCAACTTGCACAGTCTTGACCTGAGCCTGGACATTGCCCAAGGGCAGCATTGCGGCAAGCAACGCGCCCATCAAGAGGGATAGTGTTTTCTTCATGTGTTAAGACTTTATAGTTAATTTTATTTTTATTTTCTCCGAAATGTTATGATTGAATCTCGGTAATCCTCAAGCGGCGGCCATGGAATGATGTTCCACGGCAGCCGCTTGAGTCGTTATGAAGCGGTTGATGCTTATTTGGTCGAGATTACCAGATAGTCGGTATATTTCCAGAACTGGGTGGGGTTGAGGATGCGGAGCGAAGCGGTGATGCTGGCGTCCTCTTCGTCGGCCACGAGTTCATAGCTGTTCTCGGGGTGCTGCGAGATAATCTGCGGTTTCTTCTTGTTGACGGTGATAGTGGTAACCTTGGTGCGGTCGATCTCGGTGAAGAGTTCGGTGCTCATGTCGGCCACGGTGCCCTGTTTACGGCCAATGCCGATGAAACCACCGGTCTTGTTGACGATGCCGGCAGCCTTGAGGTCGCTGTAGCTTCCAACCACATAGTAGGCGCGGTTGGCGTCGGCCATCTGCTGGGCGATATACTCGTCCTTCTGCTGGTTCGAGGCGGTCAGCTCGCTGACGTTCTTGTTGAGGCCCTTGATGACAACCTTGTTGTTCTCAAGCTCGGTGAGGAGCTCGGCAATCTGGTTCTCCTGAGCCTGGCTGCGCTCCTCGAGGCGGGTGATGTAGGCCTGAAGGTCGGTGTTCTTCTTGCTCAGCGAGTTCACCTTGGCGTTGAGGTTGGCAATCTTCTGCTTGTTGTCAGCCATCATCGACTCGATGCTCTTCATCTGCGAGGCAATCTCGTTCTTGTGGTTGTACGAGCCCTCGGTGTTGTTGCGGCGCATCTCCTGTACACTGCTGTACTTGCTGTTGATGGCCGACATGTTCTCTTCGATGTCATTGAGCATGTCGAAGAGGTCGTTGATTTCGTTGTCCTTGGCATCTACGACCGACTGGAGCGAGTCGATAGTTGCTTTCTGGTTGTCCAATTCCTTCTGGTTGCAGGCCACAAAAGCGGTCGAAACCAGGGCAAGGCTGAGAGCCAATAGAATTTTCTTCATAGTTTTTAATTTTTATTATTGTTTGTTTTTTTTTGTTTCTTGACCTTTTTACACTAATTTGGGTACGTATTAAACGCTATCGTTCCCCGTTTATTGTATCATATATATATTATTTTTGTTAAAAAATATTAAAAAATCACCCTCTAGCAATCCAGCGTATGCATAGATTGCTAGAGGGCGGTTTGCTCTTGTGGGCTTAAATGGCCCTCAATCAGATGTTAAGGTTCAGAGCTTGACAATCTTCTTCACGTTGCCGTCCACATTGAGCATGTAGACACCGGCGGGCAGCGAAGCGATGTTCAGGCTGTTGCTGCCGGCGCTGAGGGTGAAGGTGGCCACGGTGCGGCCGTTGATGTCCATAAGGCGGGCTTCGGCGGCGTTGGCGAGGCTGATATTCATTACATTGGCAACGGGGTTGGGATAGATGCTGACCTCCATGTCGGCATTCTCGATGCCGTTCAGGTTCTGGTTGAGCACGGCCACACCATCGAGGTCGAAGCCGGAGCTGTAGCTGTTGGTGGGCCAGGGGTCGTTCACCATGTGGCCGAAAGCGTCGTAGGTGGCGTATAGCGGGTTGATGCTGCCCACCACGTCGACAACACGCACGTGGGTGATATTGTTGATGTCGATACCGGCGCTGTCGCGGAGCTCTTCGAGGTCGAACGGGGTGCCGTAGCCCATCTTGTACTTGCCGGCGAGGTTGTTGATGAACGAGGCGTCGACGCGGCTTACAACCTGATGGACGGTCTGGGTGAGGCTTGTGGCGGGGAAGCGGACGAAGCGCTCGCCGTCGGAGCTCACCTCGACGAAGGCCAGTTCGAGGAAGTAGTCGTCGAACGAGTTCTC
>JAEEGL013851031.1_pt1 | contig 10927 bp, 6 predicted proteins | sample 9134231 | NCBI WGS metagenome assembly JAEEGL01 (sample SAMN16246548, study PRJNA631951) | gut metagenome | biome: gut microbiome; feature: rumen; material: fiber-attached | host: Bos | place: Iran: Karaj | collected 2018-10 | reverse complement strand
ATTTTATTTTGATAATAATCAGTTTACATTTTTAATTAAATTTAATTTTATATTTTATTTTTTAAAATAAATAAATGAACAATAAAATAAAAATCCCTTTATTACTATTTATGAAAATTAAGTTGAGAAGAAAATATGATATATCATTGAATTTTTATAATAAGAAAAAAATAAATGAATTAATATTTAACGACCCTTCATTATACACAGCAAGATTTAAAGAGTATTTAATATTAGAAGATGAAAATGAATTTTTAAGAAGATTTTATAAAAATACAGAAATAAAAAAAAAATTAACAACAATATATAATTTCTATGCAAATTATTCTAAAATATTTCCTAATTACATAATAGTACCAGAATGTAAATACATGTATAAAAATATTCAAAAAAAGCAAAAAATGATAGATAATTTACAAAGAATGAAAAGACACGAAAAAAAAAATAGAGAAAGATTAAAAAACATAAGTAAAGATACTATATTAACAAATAATGCTATAAATAGTATATTAAATCAAACTGATTCTTTTTATAAAAAAAATTTAAAAAATATTATTGATATTTCAAAAGATGATACAATAAAAGATTTAAATAACTTAATATTTAAAATAGAAGAAAATGAGAAGCAAGTAAAAAAATCTTATATAAATATAATAATCAATAAAAAAAAAAAAAATTTTAGTAAAGAATTTTCTTCATTAAATTCACAAAAAGAAGAAGTAAGTAAAAATTTTAGAAATTCTCAAACAAATATAACAAATCAATTTTTAACAGAATATATTTTTAATAAAACAAAATTAAAAAAATCAAAAATAAAAGAAGAAGAAAGATATCCAACAATAATAAATTCAACTTCAAGAAATAATATTAATCATCAAAAATTATATTCTCAAAATATTAATCAAAATATTAAGAGAAAAATACTACAAATAGAAAATCAAAATAATTTAAATTATAAAATTAATTTTGAAAATTTAATGACAATAAAAATGAAAAATAAAATCGACAAAAAAAATTTAACTATGAAATATAAAGAAAATTTTTCTATGTCTTCTTCAAGACAAAAACCTTTTATTAAATATAATGGAATAAATAATTTTAATGATAATCATAAAAAAATTTCTACTTTAAGCAATTCTCCTAGAAATGATTTTTTTAGTGAAAGAGTTGAAAAAAAAATTTTTTCTAAAAAAATTTTACCTTTTAATAATGATAGTAGAAATAGAAATATTAATTTTGTTAATACTATTTTAACTGATAATAATAATTCAAATAAAAAAATAATGAAATTTGAACAGAATAAAAGAATAAAAATAAAAAAACTATTTAATCAAAACTAATATTCTTCTTGATAATAATAATAAATTTCTTTTAATTTATAATTAAATAAATTGTTGTTTCTTTAATTTAAAAAGAAAAAAAATTTTAATTTTAAACAATTTTTAATTTAATTTTTCTGAAAAAATTAAATCTTTTTGTGATAATTTTTTATAAAGTAAAGTTAATATAATTAATTTTATAACTAATGATATTAGGAAAATAAGTACTTCACCATTGAATAATAATAATATTTGTGAATGAGTTTTAATTGTGGTTAAGAAAATTAATTTTCTTTTTATTTTAATATATTTTGTTTATTGTTTTTATTATACTTTATCAATTGAAAAAAATTGTGATTTTTTTCGAGAAAAATTATATTATTTTATCATATAGTTAATTTCCAGAATTTAGTTTTTAATTAGAAAATAAATATAAAATATAATTTTAATTATTAGTAATTAAAGAAATTATATGTCTTTAATTTCTCATATTGAAATAATAGAACAAGATGAAAAAAAAATACAACCAAATCTTTTTTCAAATTTAAAAGAGTCAGATTTTTGGAGATTTAATAGAAATGATAGTATTAAAGACCAATGTAATTATTATAGAACTTATATAGGAAATGAAAAAAATGAGAAAAATTATCTTCATTATAATTTATTGTCTTCATTTTTACAAAGAAATGAAAATTTACCAAAATCAAAATATAATCAAAGTAATTTTTTAGATATTAATTATCATAATAATTTAACAAATTCATTTAATTTATTTTTCTTTAATAATGAAAATAATAATATTCAAATAGTTAATTTAAATATTGAAAAAGATGATGAAATAAAAGATGATGAAAATATATCAAATGTAAATTTATTAGATATAAATGAAGGAAATTTAAATATTAATACAAAATTAATAGATATGAAATTTTATGAAGATAATTTAATTTTATTTGATAATTACTCAATATATTATTATAGACATAATGAAGATTTTTCTCAAATGAATATTACAAAAAAACAAACTTTAACAGAAATACCAAATTTTTATATATCAGATTTGTATTTAGAAACTTTTTTTATATTATCAAATGATTTTGAAAATAAAACTCGTTTAACTTTATTAAATTATGATTCATATTCATTATTAACACAAATAAATTTTAATGAAATGTATATTGGAGGAATATTTCTTAATACTCAAGATTTAATATTATTATATAACAAAAAAGAAATTAAATTATGTGATTTTAGAGAACCTTTAAATTTAAAAAATTCAATATTATTTAATAATAATTCTTTTAATATTAATGAAATGATATATATTGATAATTTTAATTATTTAACAATATCACCAGAAAAAATTTCCTTATTTGATTTAAGATATCCAACTCTTCAAATAAGTGATATAAAGTTAAATATAAATTATTCTCAAATTAAAAAAAAGAAAATTTTAAATGATGATTATTCATATATATTATATGATAAATCAGGAAATGATCAATCAAATATGAAAATAAATTTAAAACCAGAATTAAATCAATTAATGGATAATTTCCTAGAATATAATTTAATTAAAAATGATAAAATAGAATTAAATATTAATGATGTTTGTGGTTATATTGATGATAATGAATTATATTATAATTTTATTGTTGATAATTTTAATGGTGTTTTTTTAAATATATATAATTTAGAAGGTTTTAATTATAATAAAGAAACTATTTCAGAAATGAAAAATTGTATTATTAAAAGTGAATCAGATGATAAAATTGAAAATAAAACTTTTTTTGATAATTTAAATAATTTATATAAAACTTATTCTGATAATTTAATTTATAAATCTTATAATAATAATATTAATAATAATGATTTTAAATTTGATAATAACGAAGAAAAAATTGATTTTGGAAATCCTATTATTGGAGGAACAAAAAAAAGAATGTATACAATAAAAAATAAAAGACATTTAATTGAAAATTTCGTTTTAAATAAAGAAATTATTAAAGATGAAAAAGAATCAGATTTATCTTTTAATAATAATAAAAGTCAAAGAAGTAATTCTAATAAAATTAGTATAAGTAGTGAAAACAGTGAAAATGAATTAGGTTTTGATTTTAATAATAATAAGAATATTTTAAATGAAGAAAAAATAGATTTCCTAATAAAAGAATTAAATTTAGAAGAAAAAGAAGAAAAACCAAATAATGAAAACTCATAAAAATAAATAAATAAAAATAAAAAAATAAAAAAACTTAAAAAAAATAAAAAAATCATTTTAAAAAAAAATATGTTAATTCAAATAGTAATAATATTAAAATTATATATTTCAATAAAATCATATGAATACAATGAATACAAACCAATAATAGGAATATATGGAATTCCAAATCCAGAAAATGAAAAAGAAAAAATAAATGAAACTTATTATCCAGGTTCAATAATAAGAGTTTTAGATTCATTCGGTGCAAAAATAATAGCAATTCATTATTGGTATGATGATAAATTGATTGATGAATTATTAAATGAAATAAATTTGATTTTATTTATTGGTACAAATAGAACATTAAATATAACTGATATTTGGGAACAAAAAGCTTTAAATATTATTAATAAAGGAAAAAAAAATAATGTACCTATTTATGGTATTTCACAAGGTTTTCAATTAATTATTTCTTTAATTTCTGAGACTAATGAAATTTTAAAAAATGATTATGATGATTTTAATATTTATCATAATTTATTTAATTTAAATAATCAATCTCAAATTTTTTATTTATTTGATAATAAAACTTTTGATATTTTACTTAATAAAAATTCAACTTTATATTTTCATAATAATGGTTTTTCTAAAGAAGATTTTGAGAATAATAAAAATTTAAAAGAATTTCAAATTTCTTCTTTATCAAAAGATAAAAAGGGAAAAATTTTTGTTAATTCTTTTGAAAGTTTAAATTCTAATCAAAAGATTTTTGGAACTCAATTTAATAATGATATTATTATATATGATAGATGTATTAATTCTACAATTAATTATCATAATGATGCTATTAGAATAAGTAATTTATTTAATTCTTTTATTGTTAATCTTGCTAGAAATAATAATAATAAAATGAAAACTGAAAAAAGAAAGAATTATGATTTTTTTGATTTATATTCGAATAAAACTAATTATTTTAAATATGATATGGATAAAGATCTTTTTTATTTTAAAAAACCTAAAGTTAAAGTTGAATATCATTTAATTCCTTTAATTTTTATTATATGCTTTGAAAGTATTATAATATTTACAATAATTAATGCTTTTTATCATTTTTGGTATAAATATGATGATGAAAATGAACCAATTGAAAAAGAAGAAAACGAAAAATTAATTCCTTAATAAATATTAAAAAAAAAATATAATTTATAAAAAATTGTTTTTTTAAATCAAAAAAAATTTTTTAAATAGAAATAGGAAAAACATTATCTTTAAAATTTCCTTTAATATTACCTTTAGGGAAATAATTTAAAACATAAAACATATGTCCAGTATCAAAATTTCTACTAATACCAATTCCAATTAAATTAGTGTTTTTCCAAATCATTTGAGTAAAATGAGAAGGAATTTCTTCTTTTATATTATAATCATAATTCAATTCTTTTTTACTTAATCTCATAATTAACCCTTTAGCATCTAATAGAGTAGAATAAGAAAAAATAGATTCTCCTAAATCTTCTCCATTATATTTATTATTTGAATTAATTAAATTTTCACTTTTTGATATTTCTTCTGCATATTGTTGAGCAATAATTTTAATATCATTATTTTCTTCTAAAGGTTCTGTTCCATGTTCTCTTCTTTTTATATTTATTAATTCTAATATTTCTTTTCTATATTTACCTAAATCATCTATAAAATTCTTATTCTTTAAATTGCTTTGATATCCTAAGAAAGGATTATATAATTCAGAATTTGATTCACTTGATGTTTCTATACAATTTTGACATCCCATTTTTTATTATTATTTTTTAAATTATATACTTTAATATAAATTTATTCCTCTTTCAGTTTTTTATTTATTTATGGATGATGTCACAATTTATAATAATGAACAAGGTGAAAAAATACAAAAAAAATTAAAAAATATAAAATTTATATTTTTCATATTAATAATAATAATTCTTCAAATAATATTAATAAAAAGTATTCTTTCCAAAAATTCAAAAAATACAAATAACACAATAAAAATAATAGAAAGTGAAAATTGGAAAATAATAAAAACAGAAAATTACAAAAATTACTCAAATTACAAATTAAATGAGACCATATTGAAAATAGCATTATTAAGTGATTCACATATAGATATATATAATCCTTTAAAAACTCCATTTATAAAAACATTAAAACAATCTTTGCAAACAATAAAAAATCAAAAAGTAGATGTTATAATATTTGCAGGAGATTTAGTAGACACAGCATCCAAAGAATCATTTCTTCTTTGGAAAAAAATATATCATGAAATTTTTCCTTTAAATTCATCATCTCCTATTTTATTATTAATAATGGGAAATCATGATTATTATTTAAATAATAATAATTATTATCTTTCAATAAATCAAACAAGAAATTTATTTGAAGAAACTTTTAATCAAAAATTCCAAGATCATTATTTAATAAATGATTTCCATTTTATTTTATGGGGAAATATAGATGATGAAAATAATAATAAATCAAAATGTAATTTTAATTGGGTTAAATATGAAATAGAAAAAATAATAAAAAATGATAAAAACGAAGAAAAAAATTTCCCAATTTTTGTAATAACACATTTTCCTCCTTTAAACACAACACATCAAAGTAATTTTTGGGGAAATAAATATATAAATTTAGGATTAAATAATTATAATAATATAATAAATTTATGTGGTCATTCTCATTCTTCTTTAATTGATGAAAGAGCAATTGATCAATTTAATTTTACTGTAATTAATAGTCAAAGTACTTCTAGAGTTTGTACTGAAAAAAGTGAAAATGGATATATTGCAAAAGATGAATTTGGAAATGATAATATTTCTTATAAAAATTATATGGGTGTTATATTATTTTTAAAAAAAGGTTTTATTGAAGTTAAAAGAATTTTCTTAGATAATAATTCTTTTTATAATAAATTTTGGGTTATTCCTTTTCCTATTTATCAAAATAATTTTAATTATACTTTTAATAGAGTTAAATTTAGGAATAAACCTTTTTTTGAACAAGATTTAAATGTTTCAATTTATAAAAAAAATGATAAATATTATATTAAATTTAAACAAGCTATTCATGAAGATTTTGTTTATGGATATAATATTACTTTTTATAATGATAATTATAATAAGACTTATAAATATATTTCAGATTTTTTTCTTAAAGAAAAAGATAGAAGAGAATATATAACTTTCTTATTAAATAATAATTTAACAAAGGGAAAATATAATATAACCATAATAGCATATGATTCTTTTGAAATAACATCATTAAATAACATAACAAAAGAAATAGAATTACAATAAAAAAAATTAAACTTTAACTTATAAATAATTATTCTTAATATATAAATTAATGAATTTTATTTAAAAAAAAATGGAATTAGATTCTTTAGATTTAGAAATTCCATTGGATAAGAAAAAATATATAGAAAACACAATAGGAATAAAATTAACAAAAAAAACAGAAAATTTTTTGAAAAAATATTCAGACATAACATCATTAATATCATCAATAAACTTTGAAGAAAAAAAGAAGACAGAATATAAAAATAATATAATATCAAAAATAAAGAATATATCATTAAATAAAATAGAAGAACCATACAATTTAAAATTAAGTAATAGACCTCAATGTTTTTACACAGCAAAAAATGATTCAATTTCAGAAACAATGTATGCTTTTTATTTTCGTGAACCAAAAAATAATGTATCTGACAAAGAAGCAGTAGCAATGAAAGGAATAAATTTACATTCATCATATGATATTCCATTAGATAATTATAGAAAAAAAGATGAAGAGGAATTATCTTCAAATTCAAATAATTTAAATTCTCCAAATAAATTAAAAAAAAAAAGAAAAACAAGTGGAAATTTTTCAAAAAGTAATAAAAGTAAAAAAAAGAAAATAATTAAAGAAGATTTATCTTATAATAGAAATAATGATGATAATGAATATTGTATTCCTGAATGTAAATTAGGAAGAAAAAATAGTAATTTATTAATGATATGTTGTGATAATTGTGGTTCTTGGTATCATACTTCTTGTGTTGGAGTTGTTGGTGATAGTAATAAAATTAGTAATATGGAATGTTGGTTTTGTCCTAATTGCCAAAAAAAAGATAATGAAAAAGATTCTAAAATGGATATTGACAATAATAATAATAATTCTTAATCATTTGCTTTAATTTTTTTTATTTTTTTTAGATTTTTTTATTTCATTGATTTTGAGATTTAAATTAAATTTTAATAAAGATCATATTATTTTATATGGAATTAAATTATTAAAATATATTTATAAATTAAATTTTCTGTTTATTTATAATTCAAATTTATATATATTATATAAAAATTTACAAATCCAATTCAATTTTATTAATAAAGTTTGATTCCTAATTTCTTTTCAGTTTTTTTCAAAACTATCATATATATAAAATATATATATATAAAGAGCCTAAATTCAACATCTAAAATTAATAATAAATATTTATAATTATTTGACAAATAACTAAAATTATCATTATTTCAATTTAAATGTTAAATTTGAACCAAATAACATTTAATTTATATTAATTAATTATCTTTAATGAAAAAAACTCCAAAAGATAATAAAACTAATTAATCAAGAAAATAAATGAATAAACCAACTTTAGTGTTAGTTTCTAATAATCTTTTAGGAATTAAACAATATAATAAAATCATTAATAACAATTCCATAAATAAATTTATACATAAGCAAATGACAAATATTTTTTTATGAGCATTTAAAACTTGAGTGGTTAATTTAGGTAATGCACTTTCATTTAAATAACTTCTTAAAATTCTCATAATAACTAAATGAAGAGAGTAAATTTCATATAATTCATTTTGATCTAAATATTTTAATTTATCATTATATTCGACTTTTAAAATTCCTTTTAATAACTTTTCTTCAAGAAAAATAATATTATTCATAACTAAATCTTGTCTTTGAAATTCCATAACTCCAAAAGAATTGCAAACATCAGTTAAATAATTATAATATTTATCTTCTTCTCCTTCTGGAATAATAGCAATAAAATCACTGTCTTTAAAATTTCTTAAATCTTCACAAGAAATATGATCAAAAACAGAAATTTCAGAATATGTACTTTCATCTTGTTTTTCTATATTTTTTATCATTTTCATTACAAATAAATGTTCTTGAATATCAAATGAAATTAAAGGAAGAGAAGCATTATTTTTTAGAAAATAACCAAAATCATATTGTGATGTATTTGTTATTATCATTATTTGTAAACTATTTAATACTAAACTTAAATCATTGTCTACTTCTGCATTATAATTTACAAAATCTACTACTGTTCTTAATTTTGTTAATTTTCCTCTCATTAATATAAATAATATTATTGATATTGAATAATATATTATATATAAAATTACTATTATTGAGATATTTGCTTTTGCTAAAGGAGAAAAAGATTTTAAATTTTCTGATCTTATTTTTTTAAGTACTTTCTCAGGAATAATTATTTCTTCTTTTTTTTCTAACATATTTAATTTTATAAATTCTTCTTTTTCTATATTTATTTTATTTACAATTTCCATTGGAGTTTTTTCATAGAGAGCTAATAAAGTTTTTAAATGATTATATTTAGATTTAAAATATTTCATAAAACTAACAGAAGCAAATTTCGCTTTAACAGCTTCTAATTTCCTATTTAAAACAGAAATAAATTCATAAATAAAGAAAATAGTTACACCTATTAAAACGAAATTTAATACGAAAATTCCAACAGTAAATCCAGTTAAAATATTTTGAATTCCTTGTAAATAATTAGAAAACCAATTTTTAATTAAATTTTGAACATTTAACAAAGCTCTTTCAACAAAAGGATAATTCATTAAAGCAGAATAAATATTTCTTTGTTCTTGAGTTGAATTACTTAAATCTAAATTACTTACTTTATAATCAATTCCAACAGTGAAAAATTTTATTGGAGTTGTTCTTAAAGAATCACTATTAATAACTTGGACTAAATAATTTAAAAAAACATTGATTCCTTCTAAAAATGTTTCTTCTTTAACATAATTATTATTATTATCATCATTTATATTTTCATTTGAAACAGTTGAAGGAATTAAAATTCTTTCAGCTTCAATTTCATTAATGTAACTTTGACTTAATTCAAAAACATTTTGTTTAAAATTTAAATAATGAGAATTAATAGTTTCAAAATTTTCTTTAAATTGATTATATATTATTGTAGAAACATCCATTCCTTCTCCTTTAATATTTAATTTCTCTTGTAAATTATATGCATATGTTTGATAATAACAATTACAACCTTCTGAATCTTTTGGAAATTGAATACATATATTTGAAACTAATCTCATTTCTTCTGTTTGAACTCCTCTCATAAAATATTTATATTTTTGATATAAATTAAATAATTTTGTAAATTTATTGTCGTTGATAAGTAAAAGTATTAAATATAATAATCCTAATATTAATAAGAAACCATTTATTCCTGTTATAACATTAGAAAACACTTTTAATTTTTCAAAATCTAATTTTTCTTCTTCTTTTAATTTTTCTCTTCCAGATAATTTTAATCTATTTCCTTTATTAGTTCCAATAGAACTTCCAGAAACAGAACTTGCATCACCAACAGTATTTTGAACGTATCTACTTAAAGAATTATTAAAATTATTATTTTCCATATCAAATTTTTCTTTTTCATCATCTTGTTTTTTTTCATTTGTATTACTACCATTTTTTTCTGTTATTACATAATAAACTATATATATTTGTCCATCTGTGTCTATTTCATATTTTTTATTTAAAATAAATGTTAATTTTGATAATAAATTTTTCTGCATTTGAAAACTTTCTATTATTTTTTCAGGGTCTTTTATATCTGAATTATCTTTTAAATATTCTGATAATATTCTTAAATATTTATTATAATTTAAATTCACTAATATTTCTTCTTCTTTTTCCTTTTCTTTATCTTTTAATTTTTGTAATTCTCTCTTATTTGCTTTTATTTTTTCTTTATCTTTCTCTTTTGAATTTTCTATATCTTTCTCCATTTCTTCAACTTGTTTTTGCAAATTTGTTTTTTTATCTGTTTTTTCTATTTTTATTTTAACAAACATTTTCCCAAAATAAAAATATTTCTGAGCAACAATTAAATTTTGAACTAATTCAGGTGAAATTTTTAATATATTTCCCATTTTTTCAGAAAAAGATATTAATATTTCTTTATCATAATCTTTTTTAAATATTAACACATCTTTATTTCCTAATAAATAATGACCTGAAATTAAAACTTCTCCTGAATCAATAGAAGGAAAAGAAACATATTTCATATAAAAACTTTCAATGAAACCTCTTT
>JAEEGL013821903.1_pt1 | contig 10927 bp, 5 predicted proteins | sample 9134231 | NCBI WGS metagenome assembly JAEEGL01 (sample SAMN16246548, study PRJNA631951) | gut metagenome | biome: gut microbiome; feature: rumen; material: fiber-attached | host: Bos | place: Iran: Karaj | collected 2018-10 | reverse complement strand
GTTTCTACCGGCTCTTTAGAACAGGTTGCACGCCACATGGATGTCAGACGCTGCTGCCCGTCCAGAACGAGAAACTCCGGAGTAATGCCCGTTGCAGTTACACCTTCAATCGTCCTATATTTAAACCGCACGCTTTCACTGCCGTATTGAAGATTCATGATCGCGCCCATGGGGTATCCCTGCGTAAGACTGGCTAGAATACCGCGAATGCGATCATCGTCCCATGTCCAGCCACGCTGAAAGTCCGGAAGCTGAATTTTTCCGCTTCCGACGTCTGCCATTAGATCTGATAAGTTTGTATCGTTTGAGGCGGGAGCTATGTTGATCGGCATGGTTTTTCCTTCTTTCCAAAAAGCAAAAAGATTATTCTTGGCTTTTCTCTACTAACATTTCCTTATCCTTGGCAGTGCCGTCATCGATAAACGCAGGGATAGGAATTAGACGATCTTCATAACGGACATAGCCGTTTAGATAATCCGATAAGCAAATAGCTGTTCCTTCGTCCAAGAGTTGCTTTTGTGCGACAAGATTCTTCATGGTTTTTGTCGCTTCCTCTGAAGCCAGCTGTTTTATGAAGTTTTCCTCCAGAACATAATCTGAATCATTTTTATCATCTTTCACGACGATGTTTGACAAGAGAAAGATCATAGCTGATAATTCTCTTGCCTTTTGCTGCATCGCGTTTACAAGCATCTCTGCCTGCTCACCAGTAACAACTATTCTCTCGTTGTTCTCGTTGACAGTCTCAACCTCATATAGGACCTCTTCTGGGTGATACCTTTGTGGCAAAGAATGATCTCCGTCGGCTTTATTGGATTTTGAAAGAGACTGAACCTGTTCAGCCACATTGTGATATAACCCCTTGGCCCTGTTCCACAGTTCGGCTCTTTTTTCAGGGTAATATACGACATCATAGACAAAGCTCATAATTCGTTGGTATGCGGCTTCTTTGATGCCTTGTTTCAACATCTGGCCAAAAGCTTGGTCTTGGGGTTGCACGTAAACATTTCTTGTTCGGATTACTTCTCTTCGTGGAAGATCATCTTCCGAAATAGGTTCAATATCCGGCAGTGCACTTAGTTTCCCCGATTCATTTCTCAGACCACTGTCAGAGTGAGTAATGCCTTTGTCATATTTCTCAAACTCGTCTTCATCTAAAGTAACTCGCATAATGCGAGTTACCTTTTTCTTTTTTTCTTTGGGCATTATATCACTCCCCTTAAAGCCTGCTCGCCATAACTGAATTCTTATTCAGAAACCCTGCTGCCCTGGTTTGAATGTTAGAAAGGTAATTCTCCATCTGCTTCGAGGTCCTCCATTCTTCCACTGCGAGAGAATAGATTCCTTAGATCCTTTAGCCGTAATAGGATCTCGTCATAAGTGATAACCTCAATATTATTCAAGCTATTTCGGTAATTTTCAAATGCGGATATTTGGTTAGGATTTAAGTCTGAGATGCTCCCGATGATGACAGCGCATTTTGGATTAAATGCAGTAAAGTCCCGAGATGTGGTTCTTATGAGATCACTATACTCTTTCATGAGCGAATCTCTATAATTTATCACTTGGTTTATCGCACCACTCATCTCATGCGTGAAGCTAAACGTGTTTCTATATGCTCCTTGAATAATCTGAGTTTTTGGGGTTTTAATCTCGATCAAAACGACATTGTTGGTGAGTTGGTTTTGGTATAGGAAGTCGCAAAGGTTTCCACCTCGGTTATCAATTCCTTTCCCGCCGACATATGCCTTGTCCTGAAATATGGTGCACGGCGAGGCGAACAATTGAGCTAAGACCCATTGGTTTTCCTTAAAGACAGTTTTTTGCCAGAATTCTTCATTTGAGTTTTCAAGATTATCTTCAATGAGAGATATTACTCTGGTCAATCGCTCAACGCTGATTGATTCGCTCAATTGGGCAATCCCATCACTCTGGAGATTCTGTAGCGCCTTTCCGAGCGATTCAGCTGATTCACTCCTCGTAATCAGCTGCAAAAGCATTTTGACAAGCTCATAGTTTTCTGGTTGTCCTATCATACGTGCAGCAGATGGGTCATTCTTTATGATTTCGAGAAAAGAATTAAAGCTACTGTCGATCCGCTTGTAAGCTGCATAACCGGAAGGTATTCCGTTTTTCGCGTACATTTCATACAGGCTTGCAAGATGTTGAAACAACGTGATTACGGCCGTCGTATCTAAGGAGATTTCCATCGTTTCTCCTGTTCTGATACTTCTCGGCGTAATCTTCTCGGTTGGGTAATCATCCCCTTTACTTCTTTTCTCATAAATCAGTTTCCCTGCTATGCACTTATCGCTATCGTGGATATTGTCAACAAGTGTAGGTTCAAAAACAACTCTTGTAACATCTGTATCACTTTGGCTTAACACAATTGGAGAAACTGTCGCTGTTGATGAAGACGTGGACTCAACCAGAATTTGGGCTCCATCAGCTACAGATGCAGCCTCTTTGCTCTCCTTGTACGATTGATAACCAGATTGCCATCCTGTCATGAGTATTTCTCCTCAAAGAAACGCCACACCGTTTCATAATCTTGTTCGCGATCACATTTATCAAATGGGGCGACATATTCGATGGTCCGCTGGATGGGGCCGCGAGGCTGGGTGTCGTCGGTGATAGTACGATAGAATCTTGCACCCGCAGGTGCACCTTTCAACGCAGACTCCCATTCTGGCCTCTTATAAACTAAGTCACCCATGCTTCTTGGAGAAAAAACAATTCTACCGTTCGCATCATACCATGTGTCTTGCTCATAGGCTTGCAAGACAGGAAATTGAATCCGATAAATAGTTTTAAGTTGTTCGAGTTTCATACCAAGAGCCATTGCTACGAGTACATCCAGTTCAACAAGCGCTTGTCTCCTTTCATAATCTGTTCTTAATGGAATAGATGCATCCCATAACATAGGATAATTCTGTTCACGAACAAGCCTCATATCACTTTTTGCCCAAATGAGCTTTTTGGGCAACTTATCCATAAACTGATTCCATAATGGCGCATATTCCGTGGTAAGGCAGTTCAACAATAATGTGCGCAGTATTATCTCATCATTGTATTTTGACCGCAAAATTGGGAACAACATGGTTGTACTGAAGTTAACATGACCCTTTCCGATAGATTTTACAAGGAAATCGTAGGGCAAACTAGCTTCACAACCTGCAAGTACTACCAACGACTCTATATCATACATGGAGACGGAAAACAGTGTGTTGACATGGGATATTCTAGGCGCAACTATCGAAGAAATAAGCGTCCTCTCAGATGAGCATCCAACCATTTCACGGTTGATTAAACGGTATTCTTCGGTGACGCGTTTCCCCCATGGCGTCTTGGGAATCCTGCTATCAAAGTCCTTGATGTTACTTGGCTGATATTTCAGCCTTACTCGATAATCTGGTGCTATTGTAACTAGGTCAACTTTGTCATAGTCGTTGCTAGATTTATACTCGCGTCGAGTGACTTGAAAGACTGGATTCAACGATCCAATATGGGCTCCAGAGTATACAGGCGTTGTGCATTCAGCTGGAAAGCTTATGTTGGTTTCAATTAATCCATCTGTTTGAGAATTCGTTTCATGAAACATGCCGGTTGTATATACTCGTTCGCCTAATGATTTTATTGTTTCTTTTTGCAGGGAGAAGCACATCAGTACATCAATGAGCTCAGAACAATGGATAGACGGCAAGCTTACATGATTCCATTTTCCATCACCATCAAAAATTCTGCTGAACAAATCAAGTTGTGTTTTTGAAATGTGAACGATCCGGCTCTTGTGACCATTTGTATTCCAATTTCCAGCTTCATCTTTAATACCTGGTACCACACCGGCTCCATCTGATGCATAGCAGAGATCTATTGTCAGCGGATCATAAAGATTAAATATTGCGTCAAAAGCTTTTGTTGCTTCATTACAATAAACATTTAATGAGAATCTCATTCTTCCATGATCATTTGTACCTTCAAAAAGATTAAGCTCATTCTCAAACTGAAAATGCTTTCTCAGTTTCTTATATATTTTTTCCCGCAGTATTCCACCATTTGGATCTTCAAACACATTTTCAGGGTGTACATAAGCACTAACTCCAGAATGTTTAGTGTAATCCCACGCTTGAGGCAAAAAGCACTTAAACAGATTAACAGCACCTTGGATATCAGGATAGTTTTGCGTAGCGCCTAAGAATGTTTGCTGCCCCGAGACTTGCTCATATTCAGAGAAGTATAATGCTCGAGTCACTCCAGATGCTAATGATTCTGTTCTTCGCTGTGCAGTTTGAGTCGCAGAAAGCTTTTTAACAGCAAATATCGGGTTTTCGTCTGATAGCACATTTTGCTCATTCCAAACCACCTTGATCCAAGGGGGATTTCCTACAACTAAATCGAACCCTCCACGTTCCTCGAACACATCGGAAAACTCCAGCTCCCAATGAAAGAACTTCTGCTGTTCAGCAACCTCGTTCGCGATGTGCAAGCGGGGGAAATCGGCCCTCAACTGATCTAGGTTTACAGCACCATACTTACCATAACGGTCGGCAAGTTCGCGGCCATAGGAATCCATTTCGATATCGTCAAACAGGGACATCTGACCTTCACCGCGCCCCTTGTAGCCACTTGTGTCTACCACACCGACACCAAGAAGCATGTTAATATCCCATAGGAATTCCATGCGGTTGGGGAGTTCCTCAGCTTTATCAATAGGCCAGAACCATAAGGCACACCAATAATCCATGACCGCCTTCAGCCGGGCATAGGGGCTGGCATTACTACCTCCTTTGGATAGATAAAGGCTGTCATAAATACGATCCTTATCGCGAATAGTGGTGCGCTGGTGTGTCGCATCCTGAACCTGCCCCCACACAGACAGAGGGTCCGTAGTCTTATCCTTTATCTCTGCCCGCAGCTGTGTATGTGCTTCCCACAGAGCGTCGATCTGTGCGCAAAGGCGCAGGACATCATCCGCCTCGCTGTCAGTCAGAGGGGCAGTAAAAGCCTTGTTCCATTTCTTGATAGCAGCAATTTTCTCCGGTTCCAGGCCTTTGATCACTTTGTCAGTATAGGCGCACATGCTGGGATCGCCCAACAGGAAGTGATAAACCTGCTGTCGGCGGAGGCTGCGCTTGGTACCAGGTACCACCCGCTCCGGCGCGCTGTTGTACCAGGCTTCTGGGCCTTTGGCTTGTGCCTGGTCAAGCGTATAGCATTGCCTCCGTGCACCGATCAGGCTGTTACCGTTCACGATCTGAGTGCGGAACCAGGGCACATAGCCACCTTCGAAGATAGTATTCAACCACAGGGATACCTCCGCCAATTCCACAGCGGTGGGGTTCAGGTCGATACCGTATACATTGCGGTCTGCGATCAGCATCTTGATCTTCTGCAGCTCCTGCTGCCGCTGATCGTGGGGGATGCTAAGCCCGGTTTCCTTTTGCTTTCGTTCCAGATAGGCCTCGGCAAGCTGAGAAACTGCTTCATTCAAAAATGCTGCACTGCCCATAGCAGGTTCGCAGATGGTAAGCTCCAGAATCTCATCCGCGTTCTTTCCATCGAGGAGTTCCTTCAGAGCATATTTCACTAGGCAGCGGGTCAGCACTTCCGGCGTGTAGTAAGAAGCAGATTTCTCGCGTTCACGCCCTGCCAAACGATAGATGAACTCGCCCTTTTGGTGTACGCGTAAGCTACCATCCTCATTGCGAACTCGCTCATCTTCAGTATACATTTCCAACTCGCGTACGGGAATGAAGTATCCGACATCGAGTTCGTCAACTTTATCTCCCGCTTTCTTCACTTCATAAAGGTCCTCTTCAGCGAAAAAGCCTCTGTAGCTTAGAAGTGCTTCATAAACAGCTCCGAGTTGGTTAACACCCAGGTTAGAATAACTAATACGGCCTCTTCGTTGCCCTTTGCCCCCGCGGGACATACTCATCAAGTTGATAATCTGAAGTAACTTCCCATTGCGGATATGAGCTTTTTCAATCAGTACTGTCCGCTCAGGGTCAAAAATATGTGATTTAAGCGGTTCGATCACAAACACGCCCTGCAGAGACTCCGCGTCTTCCGGGATTTCTGCCTTGGTGGGGAAGCCGTTGTAGACAAGGGAAAATAGCTTGTCCAGGCTCTCTTTCAGGAAGTTGCCGTCCTCATCAATCTCCCCGTCTCCTTCGGCTTGTTCGCAGATCTCGCGCAGACTCTCAAAGGAGTATCCCGATTCATACGTCTGCGCCTTCATCGGCGCATACCCGAGCTCCGGCTTTGCCTCAATGAAAAGCATGAATAGAATGCGATACATATACCTGAGGCATTGCAGAGTCAAGTCTTCCGCCAATGCACGGCCGAATACACCCACATGCTGACGCTCTCGCATGTCATAGACCACTTCGTTGCCAAGGATCTCAATGCTCTGTCGCAGTGCGTATTTCAGCTTCTGAGAGACATCGATGGCATGCCTGTGGCTGTTTTCGTCCAGTGTATCCAGAAGGCATCCTCCATCAACCGGGCAGAGAGATTCCCTGTGGAGCAAAACGGCCATTGCCTGCAGCGTTGATTCCTCGTTGCGGCCAAAGATCTCATCCAGGTCGAACACAAGGAAGCGCTTTTCATTCCATTTGTTGCGATCAATCAGTGCAACCTGGTTCTCGCTAATGAGCAAAATCCAGCGAGGGCTTTCGTCCAGATCATAGAGCAAGCGGCCAAGCAGTTCTTCTATTGGCGCACGATTCAGCGTTTCTTCTGTAAAAGGTTTGTTGTGATCAAATCGAAGATCTGCCGCAAAAGGCGCATAGCCCATAAGATCGGATGCATCCGATACTTCATCGTTGTCCACTGCTGCTTGGTCTGAATCCGGTGAAACCAGGATTGTCCAAAGTAACGGAGCTCCGTTTTCTTTGTTGACTTCCAATGCGACAGGGACTTTGGCCGGGTTGCCAGGGATCTCTTCCAACTCCGGTATTGCAGCCGCAGCATCATATCCCAAGGCTGCCAGCAACTCCTGCACAATCTTCGTTACGGCGTCCTCATATGCTCCGGAGCCTCGGCGGCGTTCCTGGCGATTGCGAATCTGGAAGTACTGCTTCCCGGCGTCACGAAGCAATGCCCAAGGTGTACGTACGTCCGTTCCCTGTGCGATTTCCCGCCATGCCTTTATGGTATCAGCGGCATTACTCTCAAAGGTCGAGGCAAAGTAATGGTTGGTGTAATACTCATTCCGGTTTTGAATGCCGGTTAGATCCATGCTCATGCTTTCACCCCCGTAAAGGCTGCTATGATGCGGATATACGGTGTATTCTCAATCTCCACACCGTCCCTGACCCAGTCTTCAAACTCTTTAAAAATAGTGTCAATGTGCCGTGTTTCTGCATCCTTGCGTTTGTCTTTTCCAAAAATAGAGAGCTGTTCATATTTTTGCTCGATATGTGCCATATGGCGCTTTTTCAATTCGTCGAGCTTGTCCCATTCGCGAAGGATAGGGAGGTCTGTACGCTCTCGGTAGTCCTTAACACATTCCGTCATATGATCTTTTGCCATCTCTACGGCATCAGAGAGCATGGTGGACACCGCTGCAGCATCTTCTTCCGTCAGCCGTCCGAGATTGGGCCGATCACTGCAGTCAAACTGCGTTGCTGAGATCAGTTCGTCCATCGTCATCAGCCTGTCAAACCTGCCGTTGATAAAGCGAAGGCCAAACCATTCATCAACGATAGGTACGGCTCGTCTATTCGGAATAGTGGCAGCTACACAGAAAATGACCTCGCCCGGTTCCATAGCTGGTATCCCGATCAGCGGAGCTTGCTGCCGTTCAAAGAACAGGCCGGCTTTATCATTTGCCCATTGCATGATCGGATGCTGTGGCCACAGATAATGGACCTTCGGCCAGCTGTCTTCTTCCAAAGCGTTCTGCAGACTCTTCCGGTTTTCCCTGGCTACAAAAGCTTTGTCCGGAGATACCATCAGCCACTCATCAATTGCGGGCGAAGCTTCGGGAGGGAGTATGTTCCGGAAGCGGCGCTGCATATCCTGTGTCCAGCGGATTTCCAAACCTTCTGCGTCGTGCAGCGATTCCACCTTATACGGGCGTGTTTCCGCCAGAAGCCGAATCGTCCCTTCTAAAAACTCCATGTCCGTCATCAGCGTTCGGTCTTCTACAGTTTCAGGGCCTTTGTCCTCCGCCTGTCTGCCTGTTGGCACCTCCTCAGGAGTATCACCCCACAGATCTGCAAACAAATCTTCGAGGGTCGCGCCTTCATCGATCGTCAATTCTTCTTCGAACTCTTCCGCGCTGCTCTCTTCCATTGCCCGGTAAGTCAACTGCTCCTCAGCATCCTGGTCATAAAGGTTCATCAAAGCGCCAACGTCGCCGATGTTCTTATTCGCTTCGTTCTCCTTCCGGATCAGTACTTGCAGAATTCGCATATCGCCACGAATCTCTTCATTTGTGGAGCGGGTCACCATATAGCGGATATCTGGAGAAACCTTCTGCCCGTAACGGTCCACACGTCCGTTTCTCTGTTGGAAAACCATCAGAGACCACGGAATATCGAAATGAATCATTCTGTGGCTGAGGTAGTGGAGGTTAATTCCCTCTGAAGCCACATCGCTTGCAACAAGAATTCGAACAGGTGCTTCATCTCGTCCGAATTCTTCAACGATCTTTTGCTGATCAATATCGCTCATGCCGCCATGGAGCGTCTGAATAGCACCGTTGGGCAAGCGGAAATCTTGCTGCAGATGCTCAGCCAGCCAACGCATTGTCTCGATACGCTCCGTAAAAATGACCAGACGATCATCCGTTGCACGATAATTCCACGCATAACCGGGATCTCGAAGCAACTTCAACAATTCTTGATAACGAGAGAAATCCTGAGGCTCTATTTTTTTGAGTGCTTCTTCTAAAATAGCAAGTGCATAGCATTCCTTTATTGCGTCTTCAGTACCTTCTTTTGCCAGCCGAGCCATACGTCCTTGAACGGACTTCAGGCACGCAGCGGGACTGGAGAAAATCGCTTTCTTGAAGGTCATGTTGCGGAGCCTGCCGTTTTCTGTTTTGGGCAACATCGATTCGTATGTTAGAAATGCGTCCAGCGCGGCCTCTTCTTTTGGAGTAGCCGTGCAAGGGACTTCGGCGATGAAGCGCTCCTTAAAACCGCCCATAGCCTGGTCTTGAATGTCCTTCTTAAAGCGGCGGATGAAGAGGCCTTTGATGTCATCTCCGTTGTCCTTGATGTCTTGCTCTGTATAGTTGTCCGGGTCCGGAATTGCAGTTGGATCCAACATGTTCATCAGTGAGGCAAAGGAGCTGGCACTACCGTCATGCGGCGTTGCTGATAGCATAATCAGTGTATCACTCCGGCTGGAAAGAAGGTCCGCCAGGCGGGCGCGTTGTGAGTTGCTTTTACCGCGTTTGGCTACATTATGTGCTTCGTCAATAACGATAATATCCCAGCGCGCATTTTCCAAATGTACACGATATTCACTATCACGTTTGATCGTGTCAATAGATACAATGGTCTTGTCATAATAATGGAACGGGTTGTGATTGCTGGGGAGGTCCCGCCGGATTCTCTGGATCTTCGCGGAATCCAAACTGATCAGAGGGATGGAGAATCGCTCCCACATTTCTTTCTGAAATTGTGCCATCATACTCTTGACGGTGACGACCAGAATACGGCGGCCTTTTCCTCGCGCAATCAATTCACTGATCAGGATACCTGCTTCCAGTGTTTTGCCTAGTCCGACACCATCAGCCATCAGGATGCGCTGTCGCGGTCGAGCCAGACTCATGGCTGCAGGCTCAAGCTGGTATGGCATCACATCCATTACCGCATGATGGCCAATATGAAGTTTCGTATCCGTAGGTATTTTCTGTCTCCACTGGCTCTCCAGAAAGAGACGAGAGCGGCTGAATCGGGCGGAGTTATCTGGAATCAAAGCAGTTTTCGCGGGATCTATTACAGTGATTTTTTCCAAATCACTCAGGAAATAGGCAGTCTTATCTCGAACAAGCGGAGATATACCTACACATTGTAAGGTATAAGTGTTAAAACTGTTTTTATCGCATTTTCGGATCATCCACTCTTCATCACGGATGACAACTCGCATGCCAGGCGCGTATTTTGCCATGATAGAACCTCCCCAGACTAAATGAAGCGAAGTTGATATTATAGTTTATCAATTGTTGAGTACAATAAACCGTACTCATTGTCTGGCTTTTGGCTCATCAGGTATAAACTCCATGATGTCATCCGCCTTCACGTCAAGTGCGGTACAGATTCTCCCGACGATATCCGTAGTAATATTCTCACCACGACTAAGCTTAGTCATTTGATAATGCGTCAGGTTTGCCATTTCCTGAAGATCCTTTTTCTTGAGTTCTCTATCAACAAGGATATGCCAGAGTTTCTTATAGCTTGTCGCCATGTTGGAACCCTCCAGTCAGACTAAATTATTTACCTATTTTATTATAATACCATCATCTGCAAAAATCCACAGAAAAGTACTGAAAATCATACTTTTTGTCGGCACTCATCTTTCACACGATAACCCCATAAAGAGCACGATAACCCGACAAATTGCACGTTACCCCCACAAACGCCACGATAGCCATATAATACTCACGTTTAGTTTGTGGCATATCTGCCGGTCAACGCTAGTATAACAAAATAACCCCGGCAGGATTAATCTCTGCCGGGGAGAACCTACTAGCAAAAAGTCTTGAAAAAACTGGTATTTCAAGATTCCTGGACATAGAAAGAGCACCGTGACTTTGTATCAAAATCACGGTGCTTATTTGGCGCAGCGGGTGGGATTCGAACCCACGGTACACTTGCGTGTACACCTGATTTCGAGTCAGGGCCGTTATAACCACTTCGATACCGCTGCATTTACGCTTGACGCGAAGTCATTATACAGGATGCGAATT
>JAEEGL013482223.1_pt1 | contig 10927 bp, 9 predicted proteins | sample 9134231 | NCBI WGS metagenome assembly JAEEGL01 (sample SAMN16246548, study PRJNA631951) | gut metagenome | biome: gut microbiome; feature: rumen; material: fiber-attached | host: Bos | place: Iran: Karaj | collected 2018-10 | reverse complement strand
TTTGATTTTTGAAACCTATAAGGATTTCGGTATCACCGATTACCGTATGGTGCTTTCTCGTCGCTACCCTGCCGAGAAGGAAAAGTATCACGATGACGACGAAATGTGGAACACGGCTGAACAGTCGCTGCGCGAGGTGCTTGACGAAATCGGACTTGACTATACCGAGGAAATCGGCGAGGCTGCATTCTACGGACCGAAACTTGACGTTAACGTCAAACCCGCAGTCGGAGCGGAATATACGCTTTCGACCTGTCAGCTTGACTTCTGCCTTCCCGCAAAGTTCAATCTTCTTTATGTTGATAAGGATAATTCCCAGCGTACTCCCGTAGTTCTTCACCGCGCTATTCTCGGTTCGCTTGACAGATTTATGGCATATCTTATTGAAGAAACCATGGGCAATTTCCCGCTGTGGCTTGCTCCCGTTCAGGTCAAGCTTCTTCCCATTGCCGACAGACATCACGATTACGCAAAGAAGGTAATGGCTCTTCTTGAAAGCAGGGGCATTCGCGCCGAGCTTGACGACAGAAGTGAAAAAATCGGATATAAAATCCGTGAGGCTCAGCTTCAGAAGATTAACTATATGCTCGTTATCGGCGACAAAGAGGTTGATGAAAACGCGGTTTCCGTCCGTCGCAGGGGCGAGGGCGATATCGGCTCAATGAGTGTTGACGCGCTTCTTGAAAAACTTACCGAAGAAATCAACTCAAAAGCACTTAACTGATTTATAAATATTTTAAACTGGTGGTGAGATTATGGCTAAAAAACCGCTTACCGTATCGGTAATTACCGACACGCATTATTATTCCGAAAAATCGGGTACCTCGGGCAGGGCGTATGATTTTGCAAATGCCAAAAGCCAGAAGCTTCTCAAAGGTTCAAGGGAAGTTCTCGAGGCGGCATTCCGTCAGATAAAAAAGGATGACAGAAGCGATATTGTTCTGCTTTCGGGGGACACTACAAATAACGGTGAATTAACCGCGCATGCCGAGTTTATTGAAATGCTTCGCGACCTTAAGAACAGCGGCAAAAGGGTTTATGTCATAACCGCAACCCACGATTACCAGGGCGACGGCACTGCCGAGGGCTATGACGGGGACAATAAAATCCGCGTTCCCGCCGCAAAGCGCGAGGATTTATTTGACATGTACCGTGAATTCGGTCCGGACGAGGCGATTGCGGTTCACCGTCAGACAATGTCGTTTGTTGTTCAGCTTGAAGAAGGTTACCGCCTTTTCGCTCTTAACGACGACTCGAATTTAAGAACGGGCAGCGGCTTTCCCGATGACTGCGTTGAGTGGATTAAAGAACAGGCAGAGGATGCAAGGAAGAATAATCAGTTCATTATCGCAATGACTCACCATCCGATGATTGCTCCGTCGCCGATTTATGAGATAATCGGTTCGGGCGATATGCAGGGCGATTATAAGGAAAGGCGTGAGCAGTTTGCGGACCTGGGCATTCAGTTTATGCTGACGGGACACACTCACGTCCATGATATCGATAAGTATGTTTCAAAAAGAGGCAACTACTTCTATGATATCGCAACCGCAGCTACAATAGGCTACCCTGCAACCATGCGTTCAATCACCTTTGACGAAGAAAAAGGCGAGGTTGACGTTAAAACCGATTTCATAACCGAAAAGGTTGATATTGACACAAACGGTATGAGTTTTCAGGATTATTTAAAAGAACAGCTTATCGGTATGGTCCGCGACGTTGTAAAGGCGGCGGGTGAGGATACAGACACCTTTGCCGATATGGCGACCGCAATGAGCATAAAGAAAAAGCTCACCTATAAAATCGGCTGGCTTATTAAGTATCCTGCGAGATGGCTCAATAAACTTACCATTGGTAAGGTCGGTAACTGGACAAGAAAGGAAACAGGACTTAAAAAGAGCGATTACGCCGATATAAAGGACAGAAAGGTCGTTGACTTTATCTGTGACCTTGTTGTTAATCTTTACGGCGGCGAGAGTCTTTATCCGCCTGAAACTCCCGAATATAAAATCACAATCGGACTTCTCAATATAATTGACAGCATTATGAAAACCCTTCACATCAATTTCAGAAAGCTCGTCAAGGTTGTTGACAATACTCACGATTTGGTTGAGCCGTTGCTTTATAACAGCGGCATTCCGTCATACGATGCGGTGCTCCCGATTATGCCTGTATATCCTGAGGGACACATTGCCGAGCCTCTGCCTGAGCCCGAAAAGGTTGAGACTGTAAGAAAAAGCAGAAAAGGCCCGTTTATTATCATAATCGCAATTCTCATTCTTATTTTACTTATTCCGTTTTTACCGATTATCGCTATTGTTTTCTTAATCGGATATCTGATAAATCAGGCTAAATACGGAGACTATATCAAGGGTAAAAAGTACTAAGGAGAAAATACTATGAGTAATCATATCAAATTAAACATCTGCGGCGCCGAATACCGCCTTACAACGGAAGATAATCCCGAATACGCCATGGCGCTCGGACTTGAGGTTGAAGAAAAAATCAATGCAATAAGAAAAGCCAATTCAAGCCTTTCGCTTGTTCAGGCGACAACTCTTGTTGCGCTTGATTATGCCGATGCTCTTAAAAAGAACGACTCCTCAACCGACAATATGCGCGTTCAGATTAAGGATTACCTTGAGGACGCCGCCAAGGCAAAGAGCGAGAGGGATTTCTATAAGCGTGAGCTTGAACGCGCAAAGGCAAAGCTTGAAAGCGGTCAGACAGACCTTTTTGACTGATGAAAAGTGAGATTTTAGCTCCCGTCGGAAATAGCGAATGCCTTATGGCTGCTCTGAACTGCGGTGCGGATGCGGTCTATTTCGGCGTCGGCGGTTTTAACGCCCGTCAGAATGCCGAGAATTTTTCGCTTGACACTTTGGGCGAAACGGTTTCGCTTTGCCATAAAAGGGGAGTTAAGGTCTATCTGACGCTTAACACGCTTGTAAACGACGGTGAAATAAAGGAAATCGAAAAAATAATTGAGCGTGTCACTCTTTCGGGGGTTGACGCGCTTATTTTACAGGATTTAGGCGTTGCAAAGCTTGTAAGGGAAATATCTCCCGATATTAAAATGCACGCCTCAACCCAGATGTCCGTTCAGACGCTTTACGGTATTGAACGGCTTGAAAAGCTCGGCTTTTGCCGCGCGGTTATTCCAAGAGAGCTCAACAAAAATGAAATTGAATACATAGTTAACAATTCACCTCTTGAAATTGAAATGTTCGTTCACGGCGCTCTTTGTATGTGCGTTTCGGGACAGTGCCAGATAAGCGCTTTTCTCGGTTCGCGCAGCGGCAACCGCGGAAGATGCGCCCAGCCGTGCCGACTTCCGTTTGCGGTTGCGGGCGGTACGGGTTATGACCTGAGCTTAAAGGATTTATCGCTTATAGATAAGCTTCCTTATCTTGAAAAGCTCGGAGTTTCCTCCTTTAAAATCGAGGGAAGAATGAAACGCGCGGAATATGTTGCGGGCGCGGTGACCGCCTGCAGGGAGTCTCTTGACGGAAAATACTCCGAAAAAAGGAAAGACGATTTGCAGCGGCTTTTCTCACGCTCGGGATTTACCGACGGATATTTTGAAAATACGCTCGGCAGAAATATGTTCGGCACAAGAACCGACGATAATAAAAAAGAGACCTCAACGGTTCTTGAAGAATACAAAAAACTTTATTCTGTTCCTCAAATTAAGAAAAAAGTCGATTTTGTTTTTACGGCAAAGACAGGTGAATGTGCTTTGCTTTTTGCCGAATGTGACGGTGTTTCGGTAAATATTGAGAGCGAGGAAAAATGCGAGCAGGCAATCAGTATTCCGTTAACTGAAGAAAGAGTTAAAACCCAGCTTGAAAAATGCGGCGGCACACAGTTTGAGGCAGCGGAAATAAAAACCGATATCGGTGAAAACATAAGCGTTCCCGTTTCCGTAATCAATTCCTTAAGAAGAAAAGCGCTTGAAGAAATTGAGAATATGCTTTTGCTTTCGGAAGAAAAGAGAATTATAAAAAAAGAATATGAACTTGAAAACCATATTTCATCGGAAATACAGACGTATCTTCGGTTTGAGAGCGAAGAACAACTGCCTGATAGTTTAAAAGCGGATAAAATTATTCTTCCGCTTGATACGGATGAAGAAATAATAAAAAAATACGGCGCAGCGGCGGAAATTCCGAGAGGAATTTTCGGCTCTGCGGACAGGATTTATGAAAAAATAGTATCTTCGCCTGCAACCGAGTTCCTTTGCGGTACGCTTGATGCCGTTGAGATGGTGCTCAAAGCGGGCAAAACTCCGATTGCCTCGCCGTATCTCAATGTTTTTAACTCGTTATCCGTTGACGAATGCGAAAAAACGGGCATTAAAGAGATTACGGTATCAAACGAACTTAATCTGAAACAGATTTCTTCTTTAAAAGGAAAAGTCAGAAGGGGAGTTGTCTCCTACGGCAGGCAGGCGCTTATGCTCACAAGAAACTGCCCGATAAGAAACGGAAAAACCTGCGCTGAATGTAAAAAACAGAGCTTTCTTACAGACAGAAAGGGCATCCGTTTTCCTGTCAGATGCGTTAACGGATGTTCGGTTATGTTCAACAGCGTTCCTTTGTATATGGCTGACAGGCAGGACGATATAAAAAATGTCGATTTTCAGATGCTTTATTTCACTGTTGAAAGTAAAGATGAGGTCAGTGAAATTATTAATTCCTATAAAACAAAAAAAGCCCCGCTCGGCGGGTTTACGAGAGGACTTCTTTATAAGGGAGTCGAATAGAAAGGGAGTGTCAGCATGCTTAAAAGGTTTATATCCTATTATAAACCGCATCTGTTTTTATTCTCCATGGATATGCTCGCGTCGGTTATGATTTCGTTACTTGGCATGGTTTATCCCGTAATGACAAATAAAATGCTCAACGATTTTATACCGAACAAAAACTACAGATACATAATAATTTCGGGACTCTGTGTTCTGACCCTGTACTTTGTAAGAATGCTTTTGCGTTACTTCGTTCAGTATCAGGGACATATGGTCGGTACGCGTATGCAGGCGCAGATGAGAACGGAGCTTTTTTCACATCTTGAAAAGCTGCCGTATTCATTTTTTGACGACCACGAAACAGGCGCAATAATGACAAGGATGACAAACGATTTGTTTGAGGTCAGCGAGCTTGCCCACCACGGTCCCGAAAACATTCTTACAAGCTCGATTATGATTGTCCTGAGCTTTATTTACCTTTGCACGATTAATGTAAAACTGACTCTTCTTGTATTTATCTGCGTTCCGTTTCTTGCTTACGTTTCTCTTCACTACCGTAAGAAAATGCGTAAGGCGTTTGAGGAGAGAAGAAAGTCGAACGCCGTAATAAACGCCTCACTCGAAAGCTCGATTACGGGCATCCGCGTTACAAAGGCATATACAAACGCCGATAAGGAGCAGGAAAAATTCGAAGTCGGCAACGAAATGTTCACCGAGGCAAGCCGAAAAAGCTATCAGGCGATGGGAAAATTCTTTTCGTCAACCTCGTTTGTAACCGACGTTTTCAACGTAGTTATACTTATTGCAGGCGGACTGTTCCTCTATGCGGATAAAATCAATTTCGGCGAGTATTCAACATTCATAGTTTCCGTTAACCTCTTTATTCAGCCTGTTCAGACGCTTATAGGTTTTATGGAACAGTGGCAGAACGGCGCGACGGGATTCAGGCGTTTTATTGAAATAATGGACGTGCCCGAGGAAACCGATTCGCCCGACGCTGTCGATATAGGCGAGGTCAGGGGCGATATCGAGCTTCGGGATATCTGTTTTTCTTATACCGAAAACGAAGAGGAGGGCGTGCTTGACCACGTCTCTTTAACCGTTCCGAGCGGGACGAAGATGGCTCTTGTCGGTCCGTCGGGAGGCGGTAAGACAACCATCTGCCATCTTATTCCGAATTTCTATAAGCTCGGCGAAAATGACGGCGAAATACTTGTTGACGGAAAGAGTATAAAATCCGTCACAATGGAATCGTTAAGAAGGAATATCGGCATTGTTCAGCAGGACGTTTTCCTTTTCTCAGGCACCATTAAAGACAATATCCGTTACGGTAAGCTTGACGCGACCGATGACGAGGTTATCGAAGCGTCAAAGAAAGCGAATCTTCACGAATTTGTAAGCTCTCTGCCCGACGGCTACGATACGGAAATAGGCGAAAGGGGTATTAAGCTTTCGGGCGGTCAGAAACAGCGTGTTTCAATAGCTAGAGTTTTTCTTAAAAACCCGTCGATACTCATCCTTGACGAGGCAACAAGCGCGCTTGACAACAGCACCGAGGTGCTTATCCAGAAATCGCTTGACGAGCTTTGCAAGGGAAGAACAACGCTTGTAGTCGCTCACCGTCTTTCAACAATAAGAAATGCCGATAAAATAGCCGTAATAACCGAGGGAAGAGTTTCCGAATTCGGAACTCATAGCGAACTTATAGAAAAGAACGGCATATATAAAGAACTATATCAATTACAGTTCAGAGAGGATTAAAAAAGGGTTAGGTGAAAACCTAATCCTTTTTTATTTGTCATTTATGTTCTTTTTAATAAGAGGTTCTGTTTTTATCGCTACGGTTGGACAGACCGCCTTGCATTTTCCGCACCTTATACATTCGGCTGAATTGATATTCTTCGTTATTTCAACATCCATGGGACAAATCTGTTCGCATTTTTTACAGTTAATGCACTTTTCGTTGTCAAGATTAAGTCTGTATAAGCTGAACTTATTGAAAAGCGCGTAAAATGCACCCAGCGGACAAAGATATTTACAGAAAAATCTGTGAATGAAAATACAGGCGATAAGAATTATAACAAGCAAAGCCGTTTTCCATCCGAAAAGCAAGCCCGCCATTGAGCGTAAACCTTCGTTTGTCAGAAGTAACGGTATTCCGCCCTCAAGCGTTCCCGCAGGGCAAATAAGCTTGCAGAAATACGGCGATGAAAGTCCGTATTCGTCGTTTAAAAGCAGCGGCAGAAGTATTACGAAAACAATGAGTATCGCATACTTAAAAAACCTTAACGCTTTGTCGATTTTTTTCGGTATTCTGATTTTCTTAACGGGGATTTTATGAAGTAAATCCTGAATGAAGCCGAACGGACATACAAACCCGCATAAAAGCCGTCCGCAGATTACACCGAAAAGCGTCATTGAGCCGATTACATAAAACGGAAATCTCTTTTCGGTGCCCGAAAGAGCCGCCTGAAGCGAGCCTATCGGACATGCTCCCAATGCTCCGGGGCAGGAATAGCAGTTAAGTACGGGAACGCAAAACGCCTTGCTTTTTCCCTTAAAAATATTACCTTTGAAAAAACCGACTGCATAACCGTTCAGAAGTGCCGCAAAGCACAGTTGAACAGCGGTGCGTATTCTCGACTGCTTTTTTACGTTATCGGACTTCATCCTATTCCGATGCATTCCAGACATACAGTCACCGCCTTTTGCAATACGGGAATGAATTCCTCGTTGTGAAATCCGACCGCGAGGAAGACTACCGATAAAATTATGAATAAAACTCTAAGAAGATTAGTTTTAAAACCGTTCATATCGTTTCCTTGTTCATTGCCGAAAGAATGTTGTTAATATAGGTTGTATAAGTTTCCCTTAAGCTTTGAGGACTTCCGATAATTTCTTCACCGACGCAGGTTCCGTTTGAATCATAAAAAAGCGTAGTCGGAACATACTGGATTTTATTTACAAGCTTTACCAGCTGGTCATCGCCCGAAACAAGCGTAACCCCGTTAAAGCCCGCGTCTGAAAGGATTTTCTTTGCCGAGTCGGTATTGCCCGAAGCGTCGGTACAGATTGTTATAAACTGGATTCTTGAGGGAAGTGAGTTTGCGAATGCAGCAAGCTCGGGCATTTCCGCACGGCAGGGCGGGCAGAATGTTCCCCAGATGTTTATAACCGTAAGGTCGTAACCTTTGAGGTCTTCGGATGTGAAAGCGCCGCCGTCAAGAGTATTCCCCGAAAAGCTGTCAAGGTCTGAAAAACCCTTGTTCTTTATGCTGTCGGGACTTGGCTGACCCTGAGCGCTTGAGCCGATTTTCTGCGCTTGCGGAATATCGTTTTTCTGAGTCAGTGTGAAAATCGAAACGCCCAACGCTAAAACAAGTATGATAACAACAATAATAATTTTTTTCATATCTGCCTCCCGAATAGAATCAGAATACGCCTTTTCTTTTTATCATTTTCAAAAATACAATATATACCACCGAGCTTAATCCCCACGTTATCGGGTATATCCAGCAGGTGAGAAGTATATTGTGATAAACCTGACCGATAGTTAAAAATACAATTACTCTTACCGCGCACCAGCAAATAAGCATTACAATAACCGGCGCAAGCGGTTTCCCGAGTCCGCGAAGAATTGCGCTTGTGACGTTTGAAAAGCCAAGAAGGAAATAAAACAGCGAACAAATCTGAGCTCTGAGTACTCCGAAATAAATAACGTCAGGGTCCGCATTGAACGCTTTTATTAAATACGGAGCAAGAACAAATGTCAATACACCGATTATTTCAATTGAAACAATGGTGCAGAAAAGACCGAAACGGATTCCCTTTCTTATTCTTTCCTTTTTCTGCGCTCCGAGGTTCTGTGAAATAAAGGTTGTCATCGCCATTGAAAACGAAATAACGGGCAAAAATGCAAAACCCTCGATTTTCGCATAAGCTCCGATTCCCGCAACGGCGTCAGCGCCGAACGAGTTGACATAGGACTGAATAAGAATATTCGCAATATCAATTATCGAGCCCTGAATTGCAGTAGGAAAGCCGTAATGGATTATTTCCTTAAGCGTTTCCTTTTCAAAGCGGATTTTCGAAATGTGAATATGTATTGATTCGTCAGACTGCCTCAAACGCCTGAATGAAAGGAACATGCTTAAAAACTGTGAAATAATCGTTGCAAGAGCAGCTCCCTCAACACCCATACCGAAAACCGCAATAAATAAAATATCGAGCACTACGTTTGTCATTGAACTGATTATCAGGTAAACCAGCGGGTGAAACGAGTCGCCGCTTGCCTGAAGAATACCCACAAAGGTATTATACATTATAAGTCCCGTACAGCCGAGAAAATATACCCGAAGATACAGTACCGCCTCGTCATAAACCTCGGCGGGAGTGCCCATTGCTCTTAAAAGATAAGGCGAGCCGAAAACTCCGAGCAGAGTAATAGTGACCGAAAAGAAAATGCCCATGGCAACCGCGTTATGAACCGCTACTGAGGTTTTTTCTTTATTTTGCGCGCCGATTTCCCTTGCGATTATAACGCCCGCGCCCATTGAGAAGCCGAAGAAAAAACCGATAACAAGAAAGGTGAGCGTGCCCGTCGAGCTGACTGCCGCGAGCGCGCTTTTGCTTATGAAATTGCCGACTATAAGCGAGTCGACAGTGTTATATAACTGCTGAAAAAGCTGCCCGATAAAAATCGGTATTGCGAAGAAAATAATCTTCTTCTTTATATCGCCCTCAGTCAGAAGATTGTCACGGTTTTTCAGAAGCGTCATAAAATGGTTTCCTTGTTTTTTACAGTAAAAATCCCCTTGATAAGAACTATTAAGGGGATAATTCATTTTTATTATTTACCTTTTTTAGCTATATCAATTATTCTTACAATAACGGGGGAGAGAACTACGTTTACAAGCAGCTCGAAAAGGAAATTGAAACCGACAAAGCCGATTATCATATACTTTCCGACTGAATCAAAGCCGTTTGCAAGGCCCCATTCCCTGACTGTCGGTAAAAAGAATGCAAGACAGCCCAGAAGGAATATTCCCGTATTGACTACAGGCGCAACAACAGCTGCGCAAACCGTACCGACATACCTGTTTTTCTTTTCAATCGCTTTGTAAATAAGACCTGCGCAAGCTCCGCAAACCGTACCCTTTGCAAGAACTGTTATTACAGTTCCGACGGCGTTGACTGTTAAGAATGCAGTTGCGTCGCCCGAAATGAGAACAATCATTCCGAACACAAAGCCGAGCCACGCGCCCGCGCCGATTCCGAGTAATGCCGCGCCCACAACAATCGGTATAAGCACCAGTGAAATTGAGAACGGACCGAAGCGGATAAAGCTTCCAAGAAACTGAAGAACTATTACAATAGCCGTCAGCACGCCCAGAAGGACGATTTTTTTAGTTTTGTCTTTCATTTTAACTCCTTGCTGCTGTTCTCTCTTAATGGAGATACAACGCATTTTATTTGAATTCAGGCGTTCTTTTTGTAGATTGCCTTCAATCCATCAAGAATTAAGTTTTCGTCAAGCGAAATATCAGCTTTGCAGTTTGATATAATCGGTTTTGAAAGTCCGCCCGTGGCGACTACCGATTTAACCTCGCCGTATTCTTTTGTAAATCTTTCAAGCATTCCGTCAATAAGCGAGGCAAAGCCGAATACAATACCCGACTGCATACATTCGGTGGTGTTAAGACTGATTGCCTTTTTAGGCGCAGTCAGACTGACCGTCGGTAACTGTGAGCACTCGTTTGAGAGCGCGTCCATTGAAATTCTGATGCCGGGCGCTATCATACCGCCGACAAATTCCTTTTTATCGCTGACGATATATATTTTTGTCGCAGTGCCAAGGTCAACGACAATAGCGGGCAGGGGATATTTTTCGGCAACGCCGACAGCGCCTGCTATAAGGTCGGCGCCTATTTCGCCCGCATTGTGAGTAGCCACGTTAAGTCCTGTTTTAATACCGGGGCCTATAATTATCGGCTCGCAAGCCGTAACGTCAAAAACTGCCTTTTTGATGATTTCGGTAAGCTCGGGAACAACCGAGCTGATAATTGCCGCGCCGAAGGTGAGTTGTTGGATATAAAGCTTTAAGATATCAAGCAAGTCAATGGCGTACTGATTGTCCGTACGAAGACGGTCTGTGTTCATTCTTTCGGTGAAAACAAGTTC
>JAEEGL013384374.1_pt1 | contig 10927 bp, 5 predicted proteins | sample 9134231 | NCBI WGS metagenome assembly JAEEGL01 (sample SAMN16246548, study PRJNA631951) | gut metagenome | biome: gut microbiome; feature: rumen; material: fiber-attached | host: Bos | place: Iran: Karaj | collected 2018-10 | reverse complement strand
CTAAGAATCCTATCGTGAGAGAGATAGAGACCGGTAATGGCGACGAGGTGGAAATGACCGTTGAAACGGGCGAAAAAGAAGAAAAAGCCGACGGCAAAAAGGTTGCCAACGACAACTATGGCGACATATCGACCCCCTACGATCCCAAGCGCGACTTGGAAAACTACAGGTACCCTACCCTCGACCTGCTGAAGAAATATGAAACCGACGGCAAGCCATACATTGACATGCAGGAGCAGACCAACAACAAGAACCGTATCGTAGAGGTGCTGCGCAGCTTCGGCGTAGAGATCAGCAGCATCAAGGCTACGGTAGGTCCAACCATTACACTTTACGAGATAACCCCTGCCTCGGGTGTCCGAATCTCGAAAATCAAGAATCTGGAAGACGACATCGCACTCTCGCTGGCTGCCCTCGGCATCCGTATCATCGCCCCGATTCCCGGCAAGGGAACGGTGGGTATCGAGGTGCCAAACGCCAAGCCTGCTACCGTCTCGATGGAATCGATACTGAACTCAAAGAAGTTCCAGGAGTCAACGATGGAACTGCCTTGTGCCGTGGGTAAGACGATTACCAACGAGGTGTTTATGTTCGACCTTGCCAAGGCTCCACACTTGCTCGTTGCCGGTGCTACGGGTCAGGGTAAGTCAGTAGGTCTGAACGCCATTATTACCTCTTTATTATATAAGAAGCATCCGGCAGAGTTGAAAATCGTGCTCGTCGACCCGAAGAAGGTGGAGTTCAGCGTGTATTCTTCTATCGAGAACCACTTCTTGGCGAAGATACCCGATGACGATGCAGAACCCATCATTACCGACGTCACCAAGGTTATCCACACATTGAACTCGCTGTGTAAGGAAATGGATACCCGCTACGACCTGCTGAAGATGGCTCAGGCGCGTAACATCAAAGAATATAACAAGAAGTTCATTGAACGTCAGCTGAATCCGAATAACGGTCATAAGTATATGCCGTATATCGTTGTGGTCATCGATGAGTTCGGCGATCTGATTATGACCGCTGGCAAGGAGGTTGAGCTGCCTATCGCCCGTATCGCCCAGCTGGCTCGTGCCGTTGGCATCCACATGATTATCGCCACACAGCGTCCTACCACAAACATCATCACTGGTACCATCAAGGCCAACTTCCCGAGCCGTATCGCTTTCCGTGTAGGTGCCATGATTGACTCGCGTACCATCCTCGACCGCCCAGGTGCCCAGCAGCTGATAGGACGTGGTGACATGCTGTATCTGAACGGCGGTGAGCCCGTGCGTGTGCAGTGTGCCTTCGTAGATACGCCCGAAGTGGAACGCATCAATCAGTTCATTGCCGACCAGCAAGGCTATCTGAGTGCCTTCGAGCTGCCCGAGCCTGACCTTGGCGACGATGACGGCGGCGGTGAGAGTCGTGACGTGGATATGCAACACCTCGACCCGATGTTTGAGGATGCAGCCCGTCTGATAGTCCGTGAGCAGAGCGGTTCAACGAGCTTGATTCAGCGTAAGTTTGCCATCGGCTACAACCGTGCCGGACGACTCATGGATCAGTTGGAGAAGGCTGGCATCGTGGGACAGGCTCACGGTTCGAAGCCTCGCGAAGTATTAATTATGGATGAAAACAGTCTTGAAAACTTATTAGCACAATGGAAATAAAGAAAATTTGCCGATGGTTTTCCCATCGGGGGGCTTTTGCCCTTACATTAGCACTCATCACGGCTATGTCCGTCAACGCACAGACAGCCAAGGAAGTCTTGGATAAGACTGCCGCTACGGTATCTGCTCAACAAGGTGCACAGGCATCGTTTAAAATCAGCGGACAGGGCATGAACGCCAACGGTACGATAGCCATCAAGGGTCAGAAATTCCACGCCTCTACCGCTCAGGCTACCATCTGGTTTGACGGTAAGACTATGTGGACGTATATGAAGAAGAACGACGAAGTAAATGTGTCGAATCCAACGGAATCGCAACTTGCCGCCATCAATCCCTACAACTTCATCTACCTGTATAAGAAAGGTTATAAATATACGATGGAGAAGAAGGGCGGCAACTTCGTGGTACACCTCACGTCGACAGGCAAGAAGTCGATTCAGGAGATGTATATCACCATCGGTCAGAAGTCGTATACGCCTTCGCAGATCCGCTATCGCATCACCAAGGGATGGACAACTATCGATATCAGTAACTTCAAAACGGCCAACCTTTCCGATGGTATGTTCCGTTTCAACTCGAAAGACTTCCCGCATGCCGAGGTCATCGACCTTCGCTAAATCGTTCTCGATGGTTTCCCCATCGAGATAAAATCAACATGCCTTATGAACAAATTACAATTATTCTTCCTGCTGCGCAAGAACACCAAACTGAGTGAGAAGCGCCATCCGATGTTCGAAGCCAATCAATACGGTAAGCTCTTCGGATATATCTGCATAGCAATCTTTGCCGTTGAGTTTATCGCCTTAGGCACCTTCTTGGGATGGATAGCCGCCAAGGAGGACATGCCTGAGATGATGATTTACGCTATGATGCCCTTGCTGGTTCTTGACTTCGGCATGCGTTTCATGACGCAGCAGACACCGCTGATGCTGGTCAAGCCCTATCTGCTGACACCCATCAGCAAATATACGGCCATCGAGTGCTTTCTCACATCTCAGGTTCTGGACTTAGGTAATCTAATCTGGATGACCGTCTTCCTGCCCTACGTATTCGTCGTCTGGTGTGGCGGACTTACCACATGGGCTGCATTGGGCATGCTGTTTTTACTGCATCTGATGGTGGTTGTCAACAGCCAGTGGTATCTCCTCGTACGCACACTCATCAATCAGAGTATGTGGTGGTGGGCACTGCCTGTTGTATTCTACGGCGCACTATTTCTCCCTGCCTTTCTGTTGCCCGATCATTTAAGAGACAAATTTGCTGATTTCATCGGCGACAAGATACTCGAACCCTACGCTTTCTCATGGTGGTCGTTCCTGTTCTTCGTCCTATTGTTCTGCATCCTTTTCGTCATCAACCGCACTCTGCAGATGCGTTTGGTCTACGATGAAATATCGAAGCAGGAAAAGACCAAGCTGAAGCACGTCAGCGAATTTGCTGCCTTGAACCGCTTCGGACAGATTGGCGAATACCTGAAGTTGGAGATTAAGAGCACCATGCGCAACAAGGCCATCCGTGCCCGCTTCATACAAGGCGTGTGCATCATCATGCTCTTCTCGCTGATGATAGCCTTCGGCAACTTTTATAACACCTCATTCGAGCGCAACTTCTGGTGTCTCTATGCCTTCATTTTCTTTGGGGCTGTGAATCTCATTAAGGTCATGTGTCCGGAAGGCAACTACATCGACATGCTGATGGTACACGAAGAGAACATCCTGACGCTGCTTCGCGCCAAGTATTACTTCTATTGCGCCATGCTGATACTGCCCTTCCTCTTCTGCCTGATTCCCGTCTTCACCGGCAAATACTCCATCCTGATGGTGCTGGCCTATATGCTGACTGCTACAGGTCCCGTATATTGCATGCTGTTCCAGATGGCTGTCTACAACAAAATGACCTTGCCCCTGAACGATAAGATTACCGGTAAGAATCAGATGGAAAACAAGTGGCAGGCCATCGTATCGATGATATGCTTCTTTGTGCCTGTCATAATTGTCATGCTGCTACAGGCCATTTTCAGCGATGAAATCGCTTATTTGGTGCTCATCCTCATCGGTTTGGGCTTTACGCTGACAGAGACTTATTGGATGCGTAACATCTATCGCCGCATGATGAATCGCCGCTATCAGAACCTCGAAGGATTCCACGCGACGAGGTAGTTCATAGTTCATAGTTCATAGTTCATAGTTCATAGTTCATAGTTCATAGTTCATAGTTCATAATTCATAGTTCATAGTGAAGACCGTTCTCTTACAGGTTGGAAAGACAGTGAATAAGCACTTCATAGCCGGTATCAACGACTATGTGGAGCGTATCAACCATTATATGCCATTTGAGGTCGTCACCATCCCTGAACTCAAAAACACTAAAAGTCTCAGCGAAGAACAGCAAAAGCAGGCAGAGGGTGAGCTGATACTAAAACAGATACAGCCTTCAGACACCGTTGTCCTTTTAGACGAGCACGGACGCCAGTACCGCAGTATCGAGTTTGCCCGTTGGCTCTCACAAAAACAACAAACCGCCCGTCGCCTCGTCTTCATCATCGGAGGCCCTTATGGCTTCTCTCCCGATGTCTATGCACGAGCCAACGAACAGCTTTCATTGTCGCTGATGACCTTTTCACACCAGATGATTCGACTCACCTTTACCGAGCAGATTTATCGCGCGTGTACTATTATTAAAGGGGAGCCCTACCACCATGAATAGAGGGTGAGAGAGTGTGAAGGTGAGAGAGTGAGAAGGTGAGAGGTTAGATAAGGAGGTTGCCTATTTGATAGGCTGCTGCACTGACTATCCAAGCCAGAACGGTGGTGTAGACGGCACCGAAAACAGCCCAGCGCCATGAACCGCTCTCGTGCTTGATGGCAACGACGGTAGCAATACATGGGAAGTATATCAGCACAAACAACAGGAAGCAGAAGGCCGTCAGCTGTGAGAAGTCGAAGGCTGCATCACTGTAAAGAACGCCAATGGTAGAGGCCACTATCTCCTTGGCACCGATACCGGCTATCAGACTGACATCTAATCGCCAGTCGAAGCCCTGAGCCATGAATACAGGTTCAACGGCCTTGCCCAACACACCGATAAAGCTATCTTCCAACGAAGGTGCCACACCCATCGTGCCAAAATAGCCTAATGCCCATACAATAATCGAAGCCACAAGGATGACACCACCCATCTTCTTCAGATACTGCTTGCCTTTCTCCCACGTATGGCGCAGGATAGCTTTGGTGGTCGGGAAACGATATGGCGGCAACTCCATCACAAACGGTGTGTCTTCACCGCGAATCACCCATGTGCTCAGGATGCGGGCTACCACGATACTCAGGATGATACCAACAAGATAGAGCGATACCATGACCAGACTTCTATGTGTGGTAAAGAAGGCGCCTGTAATCATAATATAAATAGGTAGGCGTGCCGAACAGGACATCATAGGCAGCACCAGCATCGTAATCAGTCGCGAGCGCCTGCTTTCAATAGTACGTGTAGCCATCACGGCAGGCACATTACAGCCGAAGCCCATTATGAGCGGGATAAACGACTTGCCATGCAGTCCCATGCCATGCATCAGCTTGTCCATGATGAATGCCGCACGCGCCATATAGCCTGAGTCTTCCATCAAAGAGATAAAAGTATAGAGAATCAGGATTTGCGGCAGGAATACAATGACAGAACCCACACCGCCTATGATACCGTCTACGAGCATCGCCTTCAGTGGTCCGTCACTCATAGTATCGCCAATCAATTCGCCCAACCATTCCACACCGGCTTCTATCCAATCCATCGGATACTGACCGAGGATGAACGTCACCTCAAACATCAGGAAGAGAATGGCAAAGAAGACGGGGAATCCCAACCAACGGTTGGTGATGAGCGCGTCAAGCTTATGTGTGACGCGATACGTCTTTTCCTGCTCGCCCACCTGATAGCCAGCCTCTTGCAGCGCACCGCGGATATAGCCGTATTTGGCATCCATAATGGCTGTTTCGGAGTCATCGCCCGTTTCCTCTTTCACACGACGGGCGGCAATGTCACGGGCAGACAATATCTGCTCGCACTCAGGCAATGCTGCAATCACCTCCTCGGCCTTGCTGTCCCTTTCCAAGAGTTTCAATGCCAGCCAACGGGTACTATAGCGCAATCGCAAAAGATCGTTACCCTTCAGATACTTCTGAATATTGGCAATACCGTCTTCTATCTCATGCCCGTGGTTGATGTGTATGTGGCGGTAGTAGTTGTCGTGGCCCTCCTGACTCTCGAAAATGTGAATCACTTCGTGCATCAGCTCCGGCAGTCCCCTACCCGACTTAAACGAGGTGGGAACCATCGGTATTCCCATCAGCGAACTCAGCGTGTCGATATCGAACTGGTCGCCTCGTCGTTCCGTCTCATCAAACATATTCAGCGCACACACCACCCTCAGGTGCATGTCCATCAGCTGTGTGGTAAGATAGAGGTTACGCTCCAGATTGGTGGAGTCTATCACATTGATGATAACATCGGGAGTGTCTTCCACTAACTGTTTACGAACGTATAGCTCTTCTGGACTGTAGGTCGACAACGAATAAGTGCCTGGCAGGTCAACGAGTTTCAGATGGTAGCCCTCATAGTCCGCATACCCCTCCTTGGCGTCTACGGTGACACCGCTATAGTTGCCCACGCGCTCATGTGCACCAGAGGCAAAATTGAAAAGCGATGTCTTGCCACAGTTGGGATTGCCAACCAACGCAACATTGATGGTATGACGGGCTGAATGCGTGGCATAATGGGCTGTCATCGCCACGTTCTGCGGTTCTGCGATGCCGGCTGCCTCGCTTTCGTCCTGACTCACCTCAATCTTTTCAGCTTCTTGTCGTCTCAGGCTCACCTCATAGCCCATCACCTTGTACTTCACGGGGTCTTGCAAGGGCGCACTCTGCAACACATCAACGCGCTGTCCCTTGATGAATCCCATTTCCACAATGCGTTTGCGGAAACCGCCGTGTCCTTTTACCTTGATGATATAGGCCTCGTCGCCCGTATTCAGTTCAGAAAGTTTCATATCAACAATCTATTTGTCTGCAAAGGTACAAAAAGAAGTGAGAAGTGAAAAGTGAAAAGTAAAAAATATCTCAAATAATACCTAAAAATGAGTATTTTACATCCCTATTCAGACTAACAAAAGAATAAAATCAATACCCCATGAATTTCTTGTTGTTGCTAATGAATACACCTTTCTTCTGCTTCGTATTGCTAACCTTGCGTCCTTGCAGGTCGTAGATGGCATTGCCAGCCTTGCTGTTGTCTGAATCCGTCACGGCGACTATCCCTGTCATCACAGCCTTCTCCTCGTCGGTAATACCCTCAATGGCAACGGTGGGACCATCCCACTGATCCACGACCATCAGAGGCTTGCTCATCCTGTCGGTGAAGGGTCGCATAATACCCGTATTGTTGCCGATGCGTGGCCTTTCACTACCGCTGACAACCTTCTGCCATATACCGTCGGTGAGTACGTAATAGCCCACGGGCACGCGGTTGACGGATGAAGTGGCAAGGAATCCTCGAAGGTTACCAGGGCCGTCAGACGTAGTTGTCACGGCATCTCCATATTCCCAAAAGACGGCATCAGGCTGTTCTGCAATGTATAGGAACGGCACGCCTGCTTCTGTCTCGTTGATAGGTTCTAAACACAGACTGCCAAAATCGGCTGTTATAGCTGCAATCTGGTAGAAGCTGACGTGAGGCGTTGGGGCCACTGCGTACGGCAGACAGGTGACTCCACACTGTCCGGGCGTAGTGCTGGTGCGGTAGAGCGGATAATATAGCAAGCGGAATGCCGTTGCTCCCCAGGATCCTTCGCGGTGATCGCCCTCGCTTGCCGTGTTTCCAATCTCTCGCCAAGCCAGGTCGTCGGCATTATGCTTTGAACCTGTAAAACCAATGGCAATGCTGCCACCTTCCTCCACATACAGAGGCATTGTTGTGAGTGTCTGCCACCGCAAACGATCAGCAATATTGGGCAGGTCGAAGCGGTCTTCAGCCAGCAGATGCGAGGCAATCGAGTCAGTACCGTTGCTGATATAGGCATGCTGGTCAGACAGGCAATAGTGGTCAGTGGCAGCTTCACACTCTATGGCGTATAAGCCATGCATCAGACTGCCCACCTCTTGTCGAATGGCCATCGTTTCAGACTCATTGCCATCCTTTGTGATGTTCCATACGGCACTCCAGTACGTTCTGCCGTTGCTGCTCTTCTGCTTCTGAGTTCCGTTCTTGTATGTGCCTGCCAGCTGCCATCCTGTGGCGGTAGCATTGGAGAAGTCTGGCGACTGGATTTTGTCGGCAATCTCCGTCATATGCATATACTCGGTCATGGCCTGTTCCAAAGCCAGACAGTGCTGCTCCACCCACGTCGTTGACGGCCACACACCAATAGCGAGCTGTCTTTCAGCTTCATCGCACAGATTCTTCAGCCTGTCAGCATCTGGCAATGACCATGTTGTGAGTTGCTTGGCATCGTCTGTTAGATCGGCAAGGTGAGCTGTCATCTTGTACGAGCGTATAGCTTCGTCGACAGCCTGCTGCACACGAGTCATATCCGTTGCCGGCTTAGCATCGGTAGTGGCCAGCACATCGTCGATGACCGGTGCGAAAGCGGCTCCAGCATAGTCCTTGAATGCCTGGGCTCGTTTGCGTTGGGCTGCAGCACCATCGGCCAGTGCCTCTTCTAAAGTATCAAACAGGCGGCACACAACGATGTTGTCCACCTGCGACTGGCTTCCCAAGGAATGGAAGTTGACAAGCGCCTTGTTGTAAGAACCGCTGTTGGCTACGAAGAATTGCGTCTGCCAGTTAGCGGTCATGTTGTTCAGCGTTCCTATGCTGCTGTCACTCTGCTGTCCGTCGCTGCTCAGCGCAAACGTGCAGTTCAGGCTGGTGAGGTTGCAGGCATCGGCAGAGAAATAATAATAGGTATCAGGCTGTATGTCTATAACGGTCTTCAGTGCCGACTCGCTGTCAGCCCCTCCATTGCCATAAGCCTGTAAGTATGGGCCACCGTCTGTACCACCTGTTTCAATGGCTTGGAACCAGGGCTTAGCCAATGACTCGCCCTTCCCGTTAGTCCATGCGTCCAGTCCCATGTCGAAACGTCCGTTCGTCAGCATGTTACCGCCTATATACATGGTTTTCCCGTCTACGTCAACAGCTTCACCTGCACCAATGTCGCTGATGGCAATCATCGCCGTGCGAGTGGCACGGCTGCGCCCGTTAGCATCCTTCTCAACAATGCGGAACTCCCAGCCCAGACGAGCCTCTATGCCATTGGCCGTACAGAATCCCTGCTCCTCGCCGCCTGTGATGTCGGCAACCACAGCCCATGCGTCACCCTCGCTCTTGCGGCATTCCACATGGATATACTCATTCTGCTCGCCGTTATATTCATACCATCTGATGCTGGCCGTGCCATTCCTGCTGTCGTAGTTGACTGTCAGGTCCTTGGGATCCTTCTGGACTGGCGCCTTTGGCACATAGTCGTACTTGCCGTTATAAGCCAGTCCGCCATCCAGTTTGGAATACATCTCGCCGGCAGGTGTCAGTGCTCCGTTCTTATATAGCTTTGATATGTCTCGCTCGCCATTCCAATAAAAGTAACGTTCCACATAGTCGTAGCCGTTCAGGGCCTTGCATATCCGCTGCAGTGCATCGCGCACTTGTGTCTGCGTAACACCGTCGGCAAAGGCTCCGTTGTTGTTCCATGATGCACCCCAGCACCATTCCGAAATCCATACCGGACGGTGTACGGCATTCACCCAGTTCTTCAGGTTGCCGAAGTTGCTTTCCGGCCAGTAGCAGTGCATGTCTAAAACATCGCAACGCCATCCTCGCGCATCAATGCTGTCAAGGAAAGTCTTCAGGAAACCCGTACCGTTCCAGTAGTCACTGCCGTCCCACGACGAGGGTGTACACAGGCGCATTCCCGTACGCATGAGGTCGGGCCAAACGGCTAATATGGCATTAAGGTCCTCGGGGTGGTCGTCGCTCTTGTTCAGCGGTTCGTTGCTGGTCTTCATGTGGCAAGTATATGTAGGTTTTCCACAGTCCGACGGCGACGGCCAGGTGGAGTATATCTGGTGAGACACGCACTCCTGGTTGGGCAGCATGTCGGTGCCGGCGCTCCACGAGTATGTGCTGGTGACATTCAGTGCCTCACAGGCAGCCACATCGCCTCCTGCAGCAGCCAGCTGCGGTTTGCCGGCATCGTACCAGCGGAACACACGGTAGCTCGAAATGCTGCGGTCCATGATGGCAGGCAGTGCCGCCACCTCCAAGTCGCGGTCGGCGGCAATGAAGCAACGGCTATAGCCCCTTCCTTCAGCCTTCAAGGAGAAGGTCACCATGTGTCCTCGCTTCAGTCGGAAACTGCGTATGCGGTTGTTCAGCTGCTTGTCGGTCATTGTATTCATGAAACCATTGGTGCTCTCCAGTCCGAAGTCGCTGCACGCCTCGCCCTGAAAGTCGGTCTCGCTGTACACAGTGAGGGGTTTCAGGTCACGTCCATAGGGCATGACGATACTGCCTCTGTCGTACATTTTCAGTTGGCAGTTCTGACCGCTGACAGCCTTCTCACCGCCAATCTGCACGTGTGAAGCCAGCAGATTTCTGGCCTGCGAGGGCTTCACGCCGAGTAGTATGAGTACGGCATGTTCCGTATTCTCAATGTTCACAATACCGTCATCGGCAAAGGGCGTCGTACTGCTGACCATGTAATCCACGTCGTCAGTAAGAGTTACCAACCCCGTTACCTGTTGTACGGTTTTACGCATATTGACGCCATTGGCTGTTGCTGCCACCATGAGCAGGCACACTGTCATTGCCATTAGCTGAGCATATAATTTCTGCATACACATTGGATGGGTTATAGTTAATTGTTCTGCTCAAACAGCTGCATACGTTCTTCAAGCTGTGCATACTGGTGATCCTCGATGAACGAGGTGCAGACGCGCAGGCCTTCCTGATGCGACCCTGTAGTAATCAGACAGATGGCCGATACACCGTAATACATCAATTCGCGTGCCAGTTCGCCGCTGGTCATCTGCTTGTAGCCAATAGTGAAGTAGAAACCGTCGGCAACGGGTTCGTCGAGATCCTTGTCATAGACAATATGGAAGCCGTGACGGCAGAAAATCTCCTTCAGCTTATGAGCACGCTCGCCATAGACGCTGACCTCTTTACGGAAGTCATATTCGCCATCGGTTGCAGCCTTGAGCATGGCAGCCATCGCATACTGG
>JAEEGL012524366.1_pt1 | contig 10927 bp, 13 predicted proteins | sample 9134231 | NCBI WGS metagenome assembly JAEEGL01 (sample SAMN16246548, study PRJNA631951) | gut metagenome | biome: gut microbiome; feature: rumen; material: fiber-attached | host: Bos | place: Iran: Karaj | collected 2018-10 | reverse complement strand
GTGTTTTTTCGTATGTCTTTATCAGTAATTCCCGCTCTTCCTTATTTAGCATAGCATTCACCTCTATGCTTCTATTTTATCACCCTTGTCAACTGCCTTATACTTTTTTTGGATTGCTATAGAATCAATTCTACAAATCCAACATAATTTTGATGAAATTTTGTCTGAATTATTAATGTTTATTGGAGAGATTGCCTTGTGATTATAAATTTTTGGGATTACTGAAATTATTCATCGAATCATTTTTTCCACGTATCTGTGCGAGAGCGTTCATCAGCCGTTCAGGAATATGAATACCGCATCTGGCGCAGTTTTCGAGGATAGAAATTCCCTCGTTAGAGATCATAACGCCGATTGCGATACCCTGAAGCACGCCGCCCGCGCCGGTTGCGACGTCAGCGCAGTGAGCGACGGCGACGACGAAGAAATACATCATTTTTTTGAGAATACCGATGAAGCCCACGCGGGAGCTTAATTCATGAGCGATGTAGGCGGCTATGACCCCGCTGATGTAATCGATCACGATAAAAGCGAGAAGCGTAAGCAGCCAGATATCCGGAGCGCCGAAGAGGAATGTGCAAATCGACGCGATACCTGCGCCTGAAATTCTGGCGAATTTCCCCCAATCAATATCCATAGTCACATCACCGCCTTTCTGAGGGCGGCTTTTGTTTTTGGACCCACAATGCCGTCGGGCGAGAGTTTATGCTTTTTCTGGAAACTCAGCACGGCGGCTTTTGTGAGTCTGCCGAAAACGCCGTCGATTTTCAATCGGGATTTCATAGTCTGATTGAGATGCCACTGCACCCAGCGGACGCCGCCGCCGGTGGAGCCGTACATCATATTGAACCTCGGCTCGGCATAGGGGCATTTGGGCTTTGGCGCGGGCTTGACTTCCGGCGTTGCAAGTTTAGCGTAATCGGGCAGACCGAAGCCGCGAATGTAACGCCCGTTGACCCTGACGTAACGAACGCCGACGGCTCCGCCCTTGTTGCCCTCGACGACGGCGATAACGCCGCCGGATACGTCCGTCACAATTCCGACGTGTTCAGGACTGCCGGAGTTGTCGGTAACGGCAAAATCCTTCCCGTCGTCCCAATCGTAGAAGATGATATCTCCCACCTTGGGAATATAATTTTCGTCCTCACGCCAGCGACCGAGTTTCTTGTACAGCCCGATCATCAGCGAACACCCGCATTCGACGGGGATAATTTCGGTAAGCCCGCATTCGATTGCGACGGCGCTGACGAATGTGGCGCACCACGCGGCTGAATATGTCATTCGGTGATTCCTCGGCAGGGGCTTGAAGCCGTTGTAAGCGTCGATGAATTGCCTGTGACCGCCGTCGGATTCCTTGCAGCCGAGATATTTCTTGGCAGTCGCGGCGACCTTTGCCCTGATTTCGTTTTCAGTCATAGCGGACTCACTCCCCGTAAATTTCGCCGGTAATCATAAAGAACTCCTCAGCGGTGATCCAGCCCTTCACGACGGCGTTTCTCACGCGGAAAATGTCCCAGAGACCGCGTTCGTAGTAGGATTTTACCTTTTCAAACTTACTGCTCATAATCGGGTTCCTCCTGTTCGTCGTCCGTGTCAAGCTCCACATCGCACATCATGGCGATGTAGTCGATGTCGCTGGTATTTTTGTCCGACAGAGCTTTAAGGGCGGCGGTTTTCCTGCGTTCCTCCATAACCTGTTCTTTGAGCGGAATATAACGAAACATACACAAAAACTCCTTTCTCATATGACATTACAAGCCGGGGCAACCCCATAGCTGTTGTTCACACCGTTGTCGTGGACATAGCCTGTCTTATGGACAACACGGACATTGGAACCTTTCCCGGAGGTCGGGGTTCTGTTCCACCAATACTGTGCCGCTCCGTTTCCATACTTGATGCGGTTGCTATCTTGTTCCATACTAGGTGCGGACAGGATAGAGTGATTTGCGTAACAAGGATAAGGTTCCCCTTCGTTCACGCCGCTGACCTCAGCACCGCCATAAACCTCGCTTCTTGACAGCAGGAAGAAATAATCGTCCGTCTCATCATATCCGCCGCCGTCACAACTCGTATTTCTTGCCGTCACAATATGTGTCTTGCCGATTGCGGCGAGGAAGTCCGCATCCATACCGTTCATGAATCCGGCTGCCGTATCTTTCCATGTCGGAGGACGGTCAAAATTCGTCTGTGGAGTCCAGACAGAACCCGCCGCCGCGCTGCTATTAAGCCACTGTTTGATTGCCGATTCCTTGTAATTGTTACTACCGTAGCGTGCTCTTTGAATCGAGTTGAGATTGTTGGAAAAGTCGCCCGCAATAGTGAGCTCACCGATGTTTCTGCCGCCCGTTCCTTCACTCACCGCAACCTGTTCAAGTGCGGTCGTACTTGTCGCGCTGGCAAAGCTTGTCACCTTTGCTGCGCTTGCCTGCGTATTGTAAGTCCAACCAAAACACAACTGACCGCCTGCGGGAACAGCCTGTGTCAGTGTGAACTGATAGGAAGTCAGGTCGTTATAGGTTGCATCATAGGTACTGTCAATCGTAAAGCAGTAAGTACCTGCGGGCATTGCCGTTTCACAGTAGTAAAACGCTTCTATTTCGTCAAACTGCATCACTGTGGGAAAGCAGTCGTGCAGCTGCAATGTCATAGAATGCGTGAACTGCGGGTCGGCGGGGGTATCGTGGTCTATACCGATAATATCCCAAACGAGCGTGTCGTTACCGCGCTGACAGGTCAGCTGGTCGCCGATTGAGAATATTTTACCGGCAATTCCGGAGCGGACTGCCTTCTGAACGTCCGACCATGACGCGATTTGAGTCACGCCCGCCAGCGCGTCGAGGTTGCGGTTGAACGTCCCCATTCTGCTGGCAATTCCGTTCAAAAAAATTTCCTTGCGTGTCACCGGTTCGGGAAGATCTCCTTCAAATTCACCGGCGGCAGACGCTAAATACATTTCGTTTCTGTTGACAGGAAACATAATTTACCTCCTTAACCAATTGACATACCCTTTAGCCTTGCCGATTACCTCGGCGGCTATTGACTGACCGAGTACCTCCTGACCGGTGGCGTTAGGGTGAGTAACGGCGTTAGTCTGGGCATTGATATCGTCGGCGAAATACAGACCGTAATTCTGCCTTGTGAATCCGAAGTTGTTCACGTCGATGTAGACGCAGCCCATAAGCTCACAGATTTCGCGCATTGCGTCCTCGTAATCCTGATAGGTGTTTCCGTTGCCGTTGATATTGACGGTTGCGGACGGAATATTGTGACCGTTCCAGCCGCGCACGCAGAACCACGGCGAAAAGCATAGCACAAGCGCGTCAGGATATTGTTCGTGAATCTTGACGAGCATATTTGCGTATGCGCCGCGCCACGTTTTTGTATCTGTGGAATTGAGAGCGGCATGACCGTCCCACGAGCCGAGGGGTACGTTGTAGAAATAGTCGTTGCAGCCGAGTGCCACGATGATAATGTCGGGATTGACGACGCCGCTGCCGCTGTCGGTGTGAAGATTTTTACACCTGCTGTTGTCAACGGCAGCCGTCGCGGCGCTGTTTCCGGAATTCGCGGCGCTGTTGTACTCTGCGCAGCAGCTTCCGCTCCACGCCTCTATGACAAGCGGAGTTGCTCCGGTAATATCGCAGAGCTGCTTCCACCACATGGAATTGACGGAGGAAACTGAGGGGTGATTTCCTGTATTGTAATAGCAGGCGTTCCCTGAGGGAATGTGATTGGGATAAGTGGAAATGCTGTCGCCAAGCACTGAGACCTTCAAGCCCTGCCACGGCTTTTCGATTGAATCCACGCGAGCGGCAAGCCCGCTGAATTCGTCAAATCTCGTCTGCCGTTTCCATTCTGTCCAGCCGTTCCAGCAGGTTCTGTACCAGACCGAGCCGGCGACAGTGAAGATCATCTGCATATCGCCGTTGCCGCGGGAATCGCCGCGACCGAATGTAACCATCGTGCCGTTGATATTGACGCCCGGAGAATTGCCAAGCTCGCCGCCGTTGGAAAGACCTATAGGGTAGATTTTGTTGTTGCCCACGTTGTCGAAATTGCCGTTTTCGTAATTGCTGTCGCCGAAAAGAGTCCTGAACCTGTCGGCGTTGAGATACACATTCATGCCCTTGACGCAGGCTCTGAGCGCGGCTCCGAGCGTACTGAAGCCGGAACGCGCATCGACCACCTCTGATTCAAGCGTACCCGCGGGAATTTCGCCGCTGTCAGCGAGAGCCGCGAGCGCGTTGACCTCGTTCCGGACGCTTTGCACTTCGATAAGAGCCCTGTCCAGCTCGGAAAAGCTCTGAGAAGCCTCGACAGCGGAGGTATTGCGGATGGATTTCTCCACAATGAGCAGAAACGGCTTTGTGGAAATAACTGGACGGGACTGAGAATCGCCCTCGTAAATCCAGATTTCGCACTCGTACTGTCCGGCGTTCTGCGTCACGCCGCCCGGGAGCAGGAATGTGACAATGCCGTTCTCCGCGTCGGCGATTTCCCCCGCGACGAATGAAACGTTAGTCGGATCGTCGTTGTTTAGGGGCTGAATGTAGAGCGCGGCGGAGCAGCCCAGCAGGTCGAAAGTGCCGTCGGACAAATCCTCGTCAGAAATAGTGACGTGAATATATCTGCTGTCATTGTCGAACTGTTTAACATTAACTGCGTCAATATCGCCGTTGATGTCGATTTTTCTTGGTATAAAGTCACGCAAACGAACCACACCTCCAATAAATCAATGCGGAATTCGTAATGCGGAATGCGGAATTTTTGCGGACGGAAATACGTCGCGTGAATTAAAACGCAATTCCGGATTACAGATTAAAAAAATAAGTTTTCGGATCGGACGCTTTGCCGATACTTCCGGCAGATCCGCTGTAGGACGAACCGGCGCGAGTGATGTAAAATTCAAGCTTGTTCCTGCCGTTCTTAACGCCGCCAAGCGTGAGCGAAGCGGAATGCTTTGTCGTCCCGTTCCACACAGCGCTGCCGGATTTAATGACGGAATTTCCCCACACGCCGCCGTTAAGCCTTGCGAAAACCGTCAGCTTAATGCCCGAACCGAGCGATGAAGCGGACGAATTGAGCCAGCCTTTGAATGTCAGGACGAGGGAAGAATCAGAAACTTCATATGAAGCGGAATAATGCACGGTGGGCGAGCTGACGGTAGATTTCATATCGGAGAATAACACGCCCGAGCCGCCGGAATCATTCCATAAATCGACCCACGCGGAGCCGCTCCAGCGTTTTCCGAATGTCAGATCAACCCAGCCCGAACCGTTCCAGCGTTTGCGGGAGGTCACATCAACGGCGGAGCTGCCGGAATATCGTTTAATCATAAAAAAACATCACCTCTAACACTCAACTCTCAACTCTTAACTCTTAACTCTCAACTCTTAACTCTTAACTCTTAACTCTCAACTCTTAACTCTCAACTCTCAACTCTTAACTCTCAACTCTCAACTCTTTCACCATAGCCACAGATCGCCGGTGGAAGGGTTGGACGGCGCGGACTGCTGGACGAAGACAGCGGGAGCGGAGGAAGCTGCTGGCAGACGTGAAGCGGCGCGGCTTACGGCGGTGATTTCCGAGCCTGTGACCGTGACATAAAAAAGCGCCAGCTGGTTTACATTTCCGGCTGACGAAAGACTTGAGGTTGTGAGGGAGGGGACGGAGGGAGTGCCGGAGGAAGCGATTCCCTTGACGACAGCGAATGAATGTGTGTCGGAAACGTCCCCGCCGCCCTTAGTGAATACAGCCGCCACAACGTCGGTTCTGTTTTTTCCGGGCTCGCCGTTGTCGATGGTAAGCTCAAGATTCTCGCCGTCGGGAATGCGAAGAATGTAGCCGCGGTTGCTGACGCCGCCGCCGGAGAGCCGGACGGTGTTGTTGTCAACCTTAACGCAGGTAAGCGAACCGAGGATTCCGCTCGCGGCTCCGAAGGCACACCTGTGAATGAAAGCGTCGTCGTCAGCTGCGATGTGAGCCGCCGTACCCTCAGGCGTGTAAATAGTAATAGCCTTTTGTCCCATAAAACAATCCTTTCATATCAATGCGGAATGCATATTAATGCGGAATGCGGAATTCGTAATTATTGCGGACGGCAATGCATTGCCTGAATGAAAACGCAGTTCCGAATTTAAAAAAATAATTCCGCATTCCGCATTCCGAATTACGAATTATTTAACCGTGTATTTTAAAGAAAAGCCGTCGGCGGAGACGGTGAGAAGCTTGCCCGTAATGGTGCGGACGTCGGACAGAGCGAGTGTGCGGTCGCGCAAGCCCACCTTGTCGCCAAGCGGAAGATCGAGGTCGCCGGAATCGAAGGTGATTTCGATGGAATTCTGAGCGCCGTGATCCTTGAGCTGTTTTTTCGCGCCCTTGATGAGAGCCTTTTCGTCCTCAGCGGAGGAATAGTCGTAGACAAGCGTGCGTTCGTCAGCACCGGAAGCAATGCCGGAAGCGTTGGGGTCGGTAGTGGTCGTGCCGTCGGGAAGAAGCCAGACGTGCCGGACGGTTCGGTTTTCCTGTTCGCCGCGACCGAGGGCGATGACGTGATTGTAGGTCGCCTGACCGAGGGTTGAGGTGTAGGAGAAATCGTAATCCCCCGAAAGCTCGATTTCGTCGGAATGATCGGCGACAGCGGGAGCGGAGAGAATCACGTGCCTGCTGTCGGGGTCAAGGGCGAGCGCGAGCCGCAGTCCGTGAGGTTCAAGAATATCGAGAATAGCGTCAAGCACATTCGTGTAGCGGAATTTCAGCCCGCATAACAGACCGGAATTTCCCGACGGCGCGGAGAAAAGTCCGCCGAAGCCGGAGACAAGGGAGCGCATAGCGGGATAAATGTCCGTGTCGCGCAGGTCTGTGTGCGTCTGACCGTCGGGGGGAAGGAGAGCGCGGCGCGAGAGCATACCGCGCCAAGTAACACCGCATAATTTCACAGTGTGTGTCTTGGAAACGTGCGTAATTTTTTCAAGTCTCCCGCCCCATTCTGAATCGGGGAAGTAGAGGTAGTGTCCGAGCGCAAAGCCGTAACGGGAATAATCCTCGGCGGGAATCTCGGCTTCCCAGTCGTTCCCCTGCACGTCAGCGTCCAGAGAGATTATCCCGTCGAAGCGAACAAACTCCACAACCCCAAGCTCATTGAAGCTGTTGTCAGCATGAATCAAGTCCATTCCGGTTCACTCCTTTGGGTGAGGAACGTAACCTCGCAGGCGAACTGACCGGAACACGTAACCGTGAGCGAACCGGACGGCGCGGATTTAAAATTGTCAACGCTCTTTTTGCGAAGGTTGAAGATATTGGAGCGCGCGCCGTTCTGATCTACGCGGCAGATTGATTTGTCCCGCTGGTCGATAACGACGTACTCTCCCGCCGCAACGCTGGTGTTGACGGAATATTCGTTCCCGCCGACGTAAACGGAGGGATTAGAGCAAGCGCCGAATATTTTGATAATCATAGGCGCGGGAGAAGGCGTGTCGTTGAAAAAACGCGTAACGTTCCCGCCCTCGGAATACTTGTAGGGATATTTTCCCATGTACTTCTTGTCGGAAGAGACTCCCGCGCCCGAAACAGGCAGCACAGCGACGGTTTCCTCTTTGACCCACGCGGGGGAAATGAGCCTGAGAGTCAGCCCGACGACGGTGTAAGCGGTCCAGTCGCGGTCAATCGTCTTGACGGAGGAAAAAGCGAAGCAGCGGACGTACCTTCCGTTTATCCAGAGCCTGCCGGGCTTTAAATGGCAGAGGTCGTATTCCAGAACGTCGTGAAGCCTGTCGAGCGCCGCGTCGTGATCGGCTTGGTTATCGGCGAAAACGTCAAGGACGAGAGTGCGGTCCTGCACGGGACGGCGTGCGGCGACAGCCCGTCCGCCGTCGCGTAAAGCCCTGTCGTAAGAAGAAATGTTCCATTGCCAATCGAAGCAGCCGTTGCTTTGGACGACAAATGGTTCTGAATCAAAGCGAATGATTTCCCCCGCGGAATTCTCGTAATGAATGCGGTAAGGCAATAGCTCTCCCGTATAATCACCCCCAAAAATAAAAATACTGAAGACTGAAAATTTAAGACTTAATAATGAAAAATATCGGAAGGGCTTCGCCCTTGAAAATATATTTTCCAGCGGCTTTGCCGCTCCATCATTATTCATTATTCATTTTTCAGTATTCAGTTTTCAGTTAGCGAAGCGCTTCACGCACCAGCCTTCCGAAGGGTCGTCCGTCGATTTCCATAGTTGTCTGGGAATCGGCGAGTTTTTCAACAGCGTCGAGGATTTTGTCGAGACGGTCAATGCGCTCGTTGTAATCAGAAGAACGCGAGGCGGAATAATTCAGGGCGGGCGAAGAAATGCCGCCGAGAGCCTCAGCGGTTTCGCGTGAAATCTGAGAAGCCGCGGCGTAGACATTGCGGGAGCCTTTTCTGAGACCAAGCTCCATGCCCTCTGCGGCGAATCTGCCGACATCCATCATGACGCGGGAGGGGGAATTTATACCGAGAGCGCGTTTAGCGGCGGCGGCGGCGCTTTGTGCGAGAGCGGCGGCAGCCGAAACAAGCGCGGGCTTATTAAGGTTCATTCCCCTGATAATGCCGCTGACGATGTTGGAGCCAACGCCGGAAAAGCTGACGGAATCCGCTGCCGAGAGAATGCTCCGCATGATACCGGACATAGAATCCGCGGCGGCAAGCTTCCGCCCCTGCATACCGCGAGCGAGGGCGAGGACAGCCCTGCCGCCCGCGCCGAACATTCCTCCGGAGCCTGAGGACGCGCCGAGGGAATTATCGACTGCCGAGAGAATGCCGCCAGCGCAGCCTGCGGCGGAAGCGGAAAGAATGGGCGCGGCTGATTTAAGGACAGAATTCATACCGTCGCAGGAATGGAGAATATAGAGCCGCGTTTTTTCCGGAACGTCACCGAACGCGTCGCAAACTGAACGTGCTGTATCGCCCGCGAATTTGACCGCGTTTTTTCCGGCGGCGAATAAGGAATCGGCGAACCCGTCAAGGAATGAATTCCCCGACCCGCCGGAATCGTCGGTATCGCCGTTGTTATTTCTGAATTTCTGAATAAGGCTTTCCGCGAAGGAGAGATTGTCGCGGAAATCCGAGATATCAAGTGTGAGATAAGCACCCACAGTACCGGCGTTAATCAAAGCGTTTCACCTCCGCGCCGAGATTCTGAAGAATTTCAACGGTACGGGAATTTGCCGTAAAATTCCCGTACAAGTTCTGTGTCCGGCGAAAGAAAGGGCGTTTGCCCTCGTCAATCTGGGAGAGGATATAGCAGCATACCTCGTCGAAGCAATAGGCGGCAAAGCCGTCGGTAATTTGAAGAAGATCACTTGGTCTGCTCCGGAACCTCTGAGCCATGAATATCACCGTCATTATTGCTGGCGAATCCACGAAATCGGTCGAGAGCCTTGACCCCCAACTGAGTGAATTGGAAAATGGCGACAAGCTGCTCGTCCGTCAGCTCGATTCCGGCTTTCCGCAGCTCGTCGAAGGAAGGCTTCACCAGAGCGGCGCGGGCGATTTCGAGCAGCACGCGCCCTTCCTCGGCAAGATCGCCGCCGTCGGGGGAAACGCCGCTGTAAAAGAGCCTTCGGGCGGTTTTCATCAGCGGGTTGGGTATAGCGCCGGAAGCGGCCATCGCGAGGATAGAGGGGCGTTTCAGCTCGCACTCCCAATTCCCGCTGTCCCAGCCGGGGAGCGAAACGAGCTGAGATGTTCTGATTGAATCAACGGAATTCATAATAAAAAAACCAGTCCTTTTCAAAATAAAAAAAAAAGAATAATCAGATAGCCGCGTAGCCGGAGCTTGTGTAGAGAGCGTAAGTGCCTGCGGATATATTGGAAGCAAGACCCGCGATACCGGATGCGGCGGCAAGAATTACGGTTTTACCGGCGACGGGCGAGGGGGGAAGGTCAGCGGCGGAGCCGACGATAACCGGCATTGACGGGAGGGAAAAGACGGTCATAGGGCTTGAGCCTTTTGACGGTCTGCTTTTGAGGGTGTAGGAGGGGGCGAAGAATTCGCCGTCCCTGAGGGAGACGGAAGCGGGGGAGCCGGAGGCGTTTGGGAAGGCGAATGCCGTGAACGAAAGGGAATGCCCGTCGTAGTCCTTTTCGGAGGAATATATGACGAGAGTGCATTTGGTGCGGGAAACGACCTGACCGGCTGCGGGAGCGGAATAGCACGTATAAGCGCCGGAATCGGAGACATAGCTCTGACCGCCGTCCACGAGAGCGAAGACTTCGGGAGAGAAGGTGGAATCGGTAAAGGAAATATTGAATCCCTTAACGATATCCTCGGAAAAATTCTGAGCGACGATCTGATTTTTAATACGGAGTTCCTTTTCGGAGCCTGCGGAGATCTGAGCCTGAGCGGAAGCGTCGCTTGCGGAGTCAAAAGAGAGGACTCTTGGGGGCGAATCTCCGGTAATAATATCGATGCGCTCGATATTGGCAATAGCCATCTGCATATTAGCCATAGTGAATTATCAATCCTTTCATATTAATGCGGAATGCATATTAATGCGGAATGCATATTAATGCGGAATGCGGAATTCGTAATTCGTAATTATAGCGGACGGCAATGCATTGCCCGAATGAAAACGCAGTTCCGAATTAAAAAAAATAATTCCGCATTCCGAATTCCGAATTAATAATAATTAAATTCTGTGCTGAAAAAGGTACTGAACGCTGCATTCGTGAGCGCGGAATTTGTCGTTAACGGAATGGAGCGACTGATTACCGGTAGCTCTGAGGTCGGGAGCGAGAGGGGCGAGAGCGTCAGAAACGCTCCTGACGAGAGTATCGAGCAGCTGATAGGAATTCAGCGGGACAAAGCAGCGCACGGTGACGAGCGAATAGCACAAGGAACGGGATATAGCATAGGGATAAGTGCCGGAGCTTTGCACGACAACGTAAGGCGAGG
>JAEEGL012307841.1_pt1 | contig 10927 bp, 13 predicted proteins | sample 9134231 | NCBI WGS metagenome assembly JAEEGL01 (sample SAMN16246548, study PRJNA631951) | gut metagenome | biome: gut microbiome; feature: rumen; material: fiber-attached | host: Bos | place: Iran: Karaj | collected 2018-10 | reverse complement strand
TAATATGAGCCTTGCGGCAAAACAAAATACTCCAAGCAACACGGATGTACAAGAAACTCAGGAAGGTCAGACAAGCACAAACCAGTCATCAACAGCCCAAAATTCTTCAAATACTTCAAACAGCACTCTTGAACAAGCGCAGGAAGAACTTCAATCAAAGCTCCAGCCCCTTGAAAATAAACAGGCTCAGATCGACAATCATGAAGCAGAGCGGGCAGAACTGGAAGAAAAGATAGCAAAATTGGTAGAAAAGGGTACAGAACTGGCAGAAAAGAAAACAGAACTGGCAGAAAAGAATGCAGAACTGGAAAAAAAGAAGGCAGAACTGGAAAATAAGAAAGCCCAACTAACCAAGCAGCTAGAAGCTACAAACAAAAGCTTGAGCGCTGCTGTGACAGCAAGAGATACGTATCAAGAGAAATATAAAAACGCCACAAAAAGGCCTGATCACCAAGATACGTCCTCAAGAGCTCAGGCATTAAGTAGAAATAACGCTGTCGGTGATGGTAATGGCGGATATATTGCTCAAGGTGGACATGTACAGATTAATGGGGGCAAAAGCAATGTAACATTTACACTAGCAGCGCCTACATCAGGTGTTTTGAGCTCCGCAAATAAATATGCTAACAGTGTTGGTGGCACACTTTTACATTGTGTAACAACAAGCTCACCCGGAGTTTCATTTAAAACCGCAGAGGTAAACTTCACGGTTACAGGCGTGTATGCAAACGATATTATCGCGGTTTATCAGCTACAAGGAAAGAATTGGGTTCCGGTAATGGTTACATCTGTTACAGACAACCATGTAAATGTTTGTCTGACACAGCATGGCCCATTGGCATTTGTAAGAATGCCTGGTGTAGTAACCACTTCACGCTGAGTATTGCTCACGAAAACATAGGAGAGAGGTTATGAAAAAGAGAATTGTATTTTGTGTATGTGGAGTGCTTTTGGTCCTTTCCGGATGCGCTGCTACAGGTGAAAAAGAAGTTGGGCTGAACAAGGAACCGGTTCCTGTGATTGAGACTGTTCAGAATGCTGCGGAGACTACAATAGAAAAAACTAGAAAAGACGGTGAGCGTTTTGAAGACGTAATCATACTCGAAGGCATGGAAGAACCAGTAAATTATGAGCACGCTATAAATGACGCTATTGGTATTGAGATCGACTATGAGTATGAGTCATTAGTTCGAAAGAGCGAACCGGATAAAGAAAGCTTTATCAGCATCTATGACAATCTCGATAACCCAGATAACTATCTTGAGGTAACCTACAGATTTGAGAATATCGATGCCGTCACAGCATCAATAAGCGAAGAGCTTTCAAAGGAGTATGAGATTCAAGAAGGAACCTACGAAATCGAAAATGCAGGTGCCTGCACGACAATAGATACAATATCAAGTGTTAGCGGTGGCGTGAATCTTCTAAGAGTATACCTTATTCCTTCAGAAGAAGGCACTATCGTTGCTACTGCTCACTTCACCATTGAAAGTGCAGAGGGTTTCGGACATAGATTTGATTACATGCTGGGTACTTTGATTGTTTACTGATTGAGATCAGCGAGATCAATGTAGATGATTACTTGGATAATGTACGTTTAAGCTTCGGTTAAATGCCGAAGCTTTTTCTTTGAAATTGTGTTGACAAAAATTATGTAACATATTACATTGTTTTATATAGGTAACATATTACATAATAAGAAGAGGAGCTCCCATGAATTACGATGATGCGATGAATATCGAGAAAGTAACGTTTGGAGATATGCCACCACAGCCTTTTTTGCTTGGATTACTCAGTGCATTCGATAACAGATATCAGGCTGCAGCTGATGCATATTTTAAGGAAATAACATGGAAGCAGTTCTTTGCCATCATCTGTATCAACCTATGCAAGGAGCCTCCGACACTAAATGAGCTTTCAGATGTAATGGGAAGCTCTCATCAGAATGTGAAGCAGATTTTACTAAAGCTTGAGAAAAAGGGTTTCGTTGAGGCAGTTACAGATGAAAAAGATAAGCGTAAGCAACGCATATTTGTCACAGATAAATGCAGGAATTTTTTGGAACAGAATGACAATAACGGTCAACAGAGCCAGTATGTCATCGGCCAAATTTTTGATGGAATCGATGAAAAGAGCCTGCAAACTACCATAAGAACTATCATGAAAATGGAAAGGAATTTGAGTGAGTTATGAAAACACTTATTATTTACACATCACAGACCGGATTTACAAAAAGATACGCGGAGTGGCTTGCAGAAAAAATGAGCGGAGATCTTCTTGATCTAAAGGAGGCTCAGAAAAAAAGCGCAGATTACTTCCAGAATTATGATGGAATTTGCTACGGTGGTTGGGCTATGGCCGGTAATATAGTTAAAGGAAAGTGGTTCCTCGAAAAAGCGGCTTACTGGCAGGATAAGCGGCTTGCTATGTTTTGCGTAGGTGGTAGCCCTAATGACAATCCTGATGTGGATGCTTTTCTTCAAAATGCCCTTACAGACGAGCAGAAGAAGTATATTAAAATGTTCTATTGTCAAGGTGGCTTTAACTATGAAAAGATGAAAGCACCATCCAGGATTGCTATGAAGATGTTTGTATCAGCTCTCAGAAATAAAAAAGATGCTACTGAGAAAGAAAAGGTAATGGCCGAGAAGATGGCTTCATCCTACGACATCTCCGATGTTAAATACATAGATCCAATCGTTGAGTATCTTGGAGCTTAATCATCTGATAATCGAACTGATAGGATAGGTAAGGAAAAGATAGACTTATGACAGACAGGAAATACTTATACACTGAAAGGGCGCACTATATGTGTCCAAATATGCACTTCGGCATCATGGCGGAGATGGGGGCGGAGTTTGATGCGAATAGAATCATCAAAGCAATAGGTGTTCTCAAATCAGCCCATCCGCTTATGAGAAGTCTTATAGCTAAGGAGCAGGGAAGTTCCAAAATATATTATGAGGAGCATCCAGAACTTGAGATTCCGGTAGCGATAAAAGAGGCAGATGAAGACTGGCAGACTGATTATGAGGCGGTATCTTCATCCGGATGGAACGTTCAAAAGGAAGCACTACTTAAGGTTTTTGCTTATCCTTCTGAGTGTGGAACAAGAGTCTTATTTATAACTCATCATCTTCTTTGTGACGGAAGAGGACTTCTCCAGTTGATACAGGAGTTTGCGGACCATTATGCTAACGGAGTCGAGCCGCATTTCGTTGACGAGAAGCTTATGGAAAATCTTGATGACCTTCCGAGCGGTAGTGACCTTAGGTTTGTCAGCAAAGTATTGATCAAGGATGCCAATAAGAAGTGGCGTAAAGAAGGGCATAGGGTCAGCTACGACGAGTATCTTGAGTTTGAACGTGATCATGATTTAAAACAGGATATAAAGCGTGAGATAAAGAATGTTGATGGAGAAGAACTGGATACTCTTCTTGGCTTATGTAGGGAAAACGGGGTATCGCTCAATGACTATCTTGTTGCTAAGATGATGATCGATGAGGATACGGATAAGGTGGTTATAGCTTCAGACATAAGGAATAAAATCAAAAACTATAAGAAAGACGCTCTCGGAAACTATGCTACTGCTTTTGGAGTGGTGGTTAAGAAGAGAAGCTCTGAGATTATGGAACTCGCCAAGGCAGTAGATCATGAAGTCAGGAGCATCATAAGTAAGCCTGATAAAGAGATGCTCGTTCTCTCGTGCTATTTCAATATGGATCCGGAACTTCTGGATGCCATAGCAATATCGACTCTTGGAAGTTTTGAGAGCAAGGCAGGTAGATTCGTCGGCAGCAAGATGTTCGGCTATGAAAAGCGTGACGGTCATTGTATCACGAACCTTGGCCGGGTAGAGAGCAACGTTATAAGAGAGGGTGTATTCATTCCGCCGGCATCTCCAGCAAACAGGAAGGCGTGGGGCGTTTTGACGATAAACAAGAAGATGAGGATATGTTCGATACATTCAATGTAAATATGTAAATATCATGAAAATTAAACAGGCAAATCACTGTAAAACAGATCCTAATAAGTGAAAATGGGATCTGTTTTTCTTTGTTGACTTAATATGATAATGAATATAATATATCAAATAGATATATCTAAATGATATATAAGCTCATGCTAAAAGGAGATTACTGTTATGCGACAAAGAATAAGAAGAACAACCCTGCTGATATCGTTACTACTTTTCCCGGTTTCAATGTGGTATTTTTCGCCGTACATAATCATAAACGCAGCTATGGAGCATGTTATAAACGGAAGTTTTATTGTGTTTGTAGCGATGCTAGTCTTTTCCGTATTTTTCGGAAGAGTCTGGTGTGGGTATCTATGTCCATCAGGAGGGCTTCAGGAATGCGTACTTCGTATAAATGACAATCCTGCAAAGCAGGGAAAACGTGATAAAATCAAATATATGATATGGATCATCTGGATATGCGCAGTAATCGCCACATTTGTGATGGGCAAAAATGATGTGACCATAGATCCTTTCTACATGACAGACCATGGTATATCTATTGCAAGCATATGCAATTATGTGATCTACTACGGCGTTATATTTTTATTGCTGATGCCGGCACTTATCCATGGCAGAAGAGCAGCCTGTCATTATATCTGCTGGATGGTTCCGTTCATGGTAATTGGAAGCAGTATTGGAAAGCTTCTTCATCTGCCGCAGATTCATATTGAAGCAGATAAGGACAAATGCATATCCTGTGGAAAGTGCAGCAGAGTCTGTCCTATGGGACTAGATGTCAAAAAACTGGTTGAAGACGGCAGAAATGCAAAATGCACCGAGTGTATTCAGTGTGGCGCATGTGTTGGTGAATGCCCCAAATCAGTTCTTAGATACAAGTTTACCTGGAAGTAAATCAGGAGAAAGAGATATGGCAAAAGACAGAAAGATAGATGTGGTCATTTTAGGTCTTTTATCCCACGAAGATATGACCGGATATGATATAAAAAAGAGATTGGATGGTGCAATAGGTTTTTTCTGGAAGGGAAGCTTCGGAAATATATATCCTGCGCTGACTTCAATGGAGGAAGAGGGCTTAATATCAAAAAAGAAGAATATTAAGACCGGCGGTCGAGAGAAGATTCCTTATCATATCACAAAGCAGGGAACCAAGGCATTAAGGGCATGGCTTAAGGAAGAACAAGCTTCCAACGAGCTTAGATATGAGACTCTTTTAAAGCTGCATTTTGGCGCAGCTGTGGACAGGAGTGTTACCATCAGGAATATCCAGATCTTCGAGGAAGATGTTAAGCGAAATTTGGCAGTGCTGAATATGTATAAAGAGAATCTGGAAAAAGTGTTAGATGAAGAAGACCACATTTTCTATTATCTTACTGTAACCTTTGGAATTGACACCTATGAGGCGTACCTTAAGTGGTGCACAAAGGCAAAAAAATATTTAGAGGTGAATAAAAGCGCTAGATAATATTATTATGACGATTTTGATGGAGAAAGTGAATATGATACAGTTTGGCATGCCAACACTAATTGAGAACCAGACGCTTGAGGATAATGTAAGTCTTTGCAGCAATTTGGGGCTGAATTTTATCGAACTAAATATGAACTTTCCGGAGTATCAGGTCAAGTGCCTGGAACAGACAGATCATTTATATGAATTGGCTGATAAAGCAGGAGTTTACTATACCATTCATCTGGATGAGAATCTGAACATCGCAGATTTTAATAATCTGGTTTCGGAGGCATATCTGGAAACCGTAAGGCGTTCCATTGAGGTGGCAAAGAAATTACTACCGTTACGTGATCTATATGGTAATAGCAGTCAGCCGCTTACGCTTAATATGCATATGCATCATGGGATTTACATAACTTTGCCTGATCGCAAGGTTCAGATGTATGACAGGGACTTTGATATGTATATGAATTCTTTTTCTCTTTTCCGCTCTAAATGCGAGGAATGGATTGGAGACAGCGAAGTCATGGTTGCTGTAGAAAATACAGATGGATTCCGTGAATATGAGAAGAAGGCAATAGAGTTTTTATTGGAGAGCCCAAAGTTTGGTCTTACATGGGATATAGGTCATTCAAAGGCCATCGGAGAAAAAGATGTTCCGTTTATTATGCAGCATAGCGATAAACTGATACATTTTCATATCCATGATGGCACAGAGATACCACCCAGGAATCATTTGGCTCTTGGAGACGGAGAAATAGATTTAATGGAAAGGCTGAGACTGGCCGAAAAAAGAAATGCAAGATGTGTTCTAGAAACAAAGACTATTGAGGCGCTGAATAAATCAGTTGGCTGGTTGAAGGAAAATATTGGTTTTTACCAAGAGAATATCGTTTTGTCATAAAAAAGATTTTAAGATTTTGCTTGAAAAGAATTTTTAATCATATTAGCCTTTTCTTAGGACGTCCGAATCTTACCTAAGAGGAGGCTATTTTGATGAATAAAGAACAGCTGCACGGGTACATTTCTGATAGCACCGGAAACGAGAGCAACATCTGCCAGATCTACGTGATCAAGGACGGAAAGACCGCTTACGATGACTGCTGGCGCGGGTTTAAAACTTTGGATGCGATGAACGTCAATTCTGTGACCAAAGGCGTCATGGGTCTGCTTGCAGGAATTGCCCTTGATGAGGGCTACATCGAGAGTCTGGACCAGAAGGTGATGGATTATTTTCCTGATTACAAAGTCAAGCGCGGGGAGAAGACTATCTACGATGTCACGATCAGACATCTCCTTACTATGACAGCTCCATATAAAGGTAAGTCTGAACCTTGGAAAAAGGTGTGTACTTCACAGGACTTTACTATTGCAATACTGGATTATCTTGGGGGGCGTAATGGAATCACAGGTGAGTTCAGGTATGCGACACTTGGCATTCAGATCCTTGCGGGAATAATCGAGAGAGCGACAGGTGAGAAATGCATTGATTATGCAAACAGGAAGCTGTTTGTGCCACTGGGACTTCCGGAGAGAATACCACACGGAGATAGCTCCAAAGAAGATCAGTTTGATTTCTTCATGAACAAAAAACCCAGGAAATATGAGTGGTACACTGACCCCCAAGGAACTATTACCGCAGGCTGGGGATTATGCATGTCAGCAAAAGATATGGCCATTATAGGTGCACTTTTATTGGATGGCGGACTTCATGGTGGCAAGAGAATTATCTCCGAAGAATACTTAAAAGATATGCTGGTGCCCTACGTTAAGCTTGGTGAGAGATTTGGCTTCATGAACTATGGCTACTTGTGGTATAAGCCCTATGATGATAAACAGGTATATGCGGCGATTGGTGACAGTGGAAATATCATCTATGTAAACAAAGAGAAAAATGTATCTGTGGGAATGACAGGTACATTCAAGCCAAGAATCTTTGATAGAGTGGATTTTATTGAGCGAAAGGTATTGCCAGCCATTGACGTTGGATAAGGGGGTCTTTACATGAACGTCATAAGTGCAATAAGAAACAGGCACAGTTACCGCGGAAAATATAAGTCGGATCCTGTTCCGAGAGAAGATCTGATTCAAATAATGGAAGCCGGCTTGGCTGCGCCATCCGGATGTAATAAGCAAACCACCAGCCTGATATGTGTGGATGACTGCGAAGTAATGAGGCAGATACACGCAGTGATTGATCCGCCAATCGCAGAAACAGCGCCTGCTATGATCTGTGTTTTAACACAGAGGATTGCTGCATATCGTGACAAATGTTTTGCAATTCAGGATTATTCTGCAGCCATTGAAAATATGCTTCTGGCCATTGAAGAACTGGGTTATCGCAGCTGTTGGTATGAAGGACATATTACCGATGACGACAGAATCGGTGATAAGATAGCTAAGGTTCTGAGTGTTCCTGAGGGCTACGATTTAGTATGTGTACTTCCGATAGGGATAGCAGAGGGCAACCCTATGCCTCCCATTAAAAGAGCTTTTGGAGAACGCGCGTGGTTTAATTCATTTAAAGGAAATGGCTGATCTTTTTCAAAAATAGCAAAATAGTATATTTCTTTTTGCTGAAATGAATGTGTAATCCGGGATGCGAAGGCCATATAATGAATTCATCAACAAGCAACAGATGACAATGGTTTTTATTTTGAAAGGATGGTGAGGATCATGTTGTCGCTGCTTATTATTATAATTTTCCTTTGGATTTTTGGAAAAATGGTTGGCTATGCATTCAGAGCAAGCTGGAGCATCATCAAAGTTATGTTTACACTGGTGTTCCTTCCGCTGATTCTTGTGGGACTTGTATTTAAAGGACTTGTTTTCATTGCATTGCCGGTACTTCTGGTAGTTGGGCTATTTAGCCTTTTAGACAGAGCTTAAAAAAGAATGGAGGAACGTAATATGGGACTTATCTGGGGACTTATACTTGGAGCAATTGCTGGACTTATTGCCAGCAAACTAATGAGTGAAGAGTCAGGAATGATCAAGAATATTCTTCTTGGTATAGGCGGTGGATTTGTAGGAGGCCTTGTGTTTAAGGTTATCGGATTTGCTGCAACTGGATTAATTGGCAGCCTTATTGTTTCGACAGTAGGTGCATGCATCTGCATTTGGGCGGGAAGAAAGCTCTTTTCGGACAAATAGTACTCGGCAGGAGCGGTCTGTGGTTGATTATCATTCATGGATCGCTTTTTATATTCCAGTAGAACTAAAAGACAAATGCTGAGTCAAATGCTGCAGTTGACACAAAGTTGTCAGTCAATTATACTAAATCATGATATTTTTCAGAAAGAGAGAAGCTATGATCAGAAATAACCTCATCTATGATTATAAGTATACTGATCTGTCCATGTATTATCTTCAGGGATCTATTTGTGATACGTACGATGAGGAATAGCAATTAGTGTCAATTGTATGTTTTTGCAGTATAAGCCTCATCAGACTATGGTTTGATGGGGCTTTGTTTTTTGAAAGGGGGAAGTTCTAAATAGAACTGAGGATGAGATATACCTGAGAGTAAACAAGGATAATATTGCGTCACAGAAGGTTATGCTGAAAAACGGAGCTTATCGTTCGGGAGAAGACGAGGGGCACTTTTTCATGAGAATAAAGAAGGAAAAATAAGATGGAGATACGTTTTGCAAAAGAAAGTGAGTTGAATAGAGTAAATGAACTGCGAAAGCAGGTCAACGATATACATGTAGCTGGCAAGCCGGAAGTGTTCAAGCCTGGCTTTGGCGAGGAACTTCGTGACTACATCCATGAGATCTGGAGGGATCCGGAAAAAGAAATAATCGTGGCTGACATTGATGGAAAAGTATGTGGATTTGCTATAATAAATCACATAAACAGGCCGGAGAATCCATTTATGAAGGAGCGGGACTTTTTGGATGTTGATGAATTTTGTGTTGATAAAGCATGCCGTCGACAGGGCATAGCATCGGAACTAATAGCATTCATTAAGGACTATGCCAGGGAAAGAGGTTTTAGCCGAATAGAACTTAACATGTGGGAGTTCAACCAGGATGCATTGGCATTTTATGAAGTAGTTGGCTTTGAAACTTACCGCAGATTCATGGAGATGAAGATTTAATAGCAAAGAAAAACGTCTATAATCCGAGAAAAGGAATATAACAATGATCGAGAATTTGATTATCAGGGCGGAGACGCCTGCAGATTATAAAGATACAGAGCTAATGGCTATGCGAAGCTTTTGGAATAAGTACTGGCCCGGATGTACCGAGCATTTCCTAATTCGCATTATCAGAGAATCCAAGGATTATATTCCCGAGATAAGCCGTATAGCTGAAGTTGAAGGAAAAATAGTAGGAGCAGTTTATTATACAAAGGCATGGATTGTTGATGGAGATGTCAGACATGAGATTGCTACTTTCGGACCGCTTGCCGTTGAACCAACAATGGAAGGAAACGATATAGGCGGTGCTCTTATGCGTGAAACCATAAAACTCGCAAAAGAAGCGGGAGTCAAAGCTATTGCACTTATGGGAGAGCCAAACTATTATCCAAGGTTTGGGTTTAAACGCGGCGCAGAATGCGGCATCACGGACGCACAGGGAAATACATTCGATGCCCTTATGTGTCTTCCTCTTAGTGACGATTTTTCACAGATAAAAGGCAAGCTCATTGAGAGTGCAGACTTTGAAAAGCTTGAAGATGAAAATCGCCTTGAGGAGATCAACAAAGAATTTCCAGTATATCGCAAGGTTAAAGTGCAGGAAGGCTTCATGCAGATATTTGAGCAGCATCTTGGAGTGGTAGAAGCTATAGATGGGGATGAATACATGGTTCGATATTGGGAACTCTTGATCCCTGCGAAGCTTTCCGATGATTTAACTAAAGAGCCTTCTGTTGGAAGTGATGTGAAGTTTATCTGGAATCATAAAGGTGAATCAAAAATAACACAGGTGTTCAAAAACTTGCTTGAAGATTAAAATTCAGTATTACGTGCAAATCAAGGAGGCATTTTGAAAAAGGTAATTCGAATTCTTCTCATTGTTATTGCATTGATCATCGTAGTGGCGACTGGATTCTTGTTAAAATTACAGATTCAGACAAGACAGATTCTAACGGACTATTCAGAGATATATGAAAATGAAAAATACTGCACTCCTGTGTATGTTGAAGGAGTGCAGGTAATTACTCAGGATGTTTCCTGTGGATATGCATGTATCGAGATGTTTTCAGCGTGGAATGGTGGGAGTCTGACAGAAGAAAAACTATATGATGAATATGGCAAAGTAGTGACTTCAACAGGAAATAAGTTCTGTGAAGAAATGAACAAGCGATTTCCGGAGTATACTACAACTATCCATAAATACATGACAAACGCAGCACTAATAGTTGCAGCCTATGATAATCTGGCAAATGGCATTCCTGTACCATTCGAGTGGGCAGCAAAGTATGGAGATGTGTGGACTCTGCATTATTCCCTGCTTGTGGGGATGGATATTCCTAATGACAAGATAACT
>JAEEGL010671239.1_pt1 | contig 10927 bp, 7 predicted proteins | sample 9134231 | NCBI WGS metagenome assembly JAEEGL01 (sample SAMN16246548, study PRJNA631951) | gut metagenome | biome: gut microbiome; feature: rumen; material: fiber-attached | host: Bos | place: Iran: Karaj | collected 2018-10 | reverse complement strand
ATATTCTGTGCTTTGTCCGGTAGCCCTGTATTTTTGCAGTAATAAGCCAGCAGATATTTATATTCCAAAGACTCATTATTTAATTCTATTGCTTTATTGATAAATTCAGAAGCCTTTTCCCACATATCAAGATACGCATAATATACAGATTGTACGTAATATGAGAAGTCGGTTTTTTCCTGTACATTATCAAGCTTGTGAATTATTTGACGGACTTTAACGGATTCATTTCTTTCTATGTATATTAAAGCCTTTATGGCAAGTGCATTTGCATATTCATTGTTTATATTCAGTATATAATCCGCAATTTTTTCCGCAAGTTCATTCTTGCCGTTTGTATAATACATATATGCCAGAGAATAATTATACAAGACATTTTCAGGTTCCAGGGTTATTGCCTTGCAGTAACATTCTTCCGCTTCAAAGAAAAATCCCTTTAAAGAGAATAAAATAGCCAGTTTAAAATAATATAACGCATTTTGAGAGTTAATTTTTATTGCATAACAGTAATTTTTTATAGCTTCGTCAAAATCGGATTTTAAATAGGATATTTCACCCATAAAATAGTACAGAGAATCATTTTCACCAAAGGAAAGTAACTGAGAAGCAAGTTTTTCGGCTTCTTCCGTTTTCTTGTTATTTAATAAACCTTCAACCACTTTTGCACCGGAGCGAATATTTGTTTCATCCGCCTTTAAAGATTTTATATAGTATTCTTCCGCCAGTTTCTGATTTCGGAGTTTTTCATAGGATAAAGCCGTATAATAAAGAATATTACTGTCTTTAATTCTGTTTGAATACTTATTATAGCAGTTGATTACTTCCTGATATTGCTCTCTTTCCAATAATATCTGGAATAATTCCCGTGCAATATTTTCTGTATCGTAACCCTTATTATATAAATCAATTAATATTGCTTCCGATTTTTCATTATCATTCTTTAATTTTAACAGCTTTGCATATTCAAACTGTATAAGATTATTATCTTTATCCTTTAAAATAATTTGTTCATAAAAACTTACCGCTCTTTCATACTGGCACAATCTTGTATACAAAAGAGCAAGCTCATGCATTATTTCAACACTTGTATTATCAAGAGCAAGTGCCTTATAAAAATAATCAATGGCGTTTTTTAACTTTCCGTTATTTTTATATTCAAAGGCTGTTTTTAAATATTCTGTTAAATCATTTACCGGCATAAATCAATTATATTTTTATTCTTAAAAATAGTAAAGTGTAAACATTTTGGTTTTATGATAAGATTTCAGATATGGCAAACGATTCGGCAGAAAATCTTCAGTTGACGGAAAATCAGGAACAGCATGGAAACAAATGGCTGTTAATAGTTCCTACTATGCTTGCAGCCTTTTTATTTGCACTTGATGAAACAATAGCAAATATTGCGCTTCCGCATATTGCAGGTTCATTTTCGGTTAGTACGCAGGAATCAATATGGATTTTAACAAGTTATCTTATTGCAAGCTGCCTTACAATCCCGATGATAGACTGGTTAAGCAGGCTTCTCGGCAGAAAAAATATGTTTATAGGAATGGTTTTGCTTTTTACCATATCTTCATTTATCTGCGGAATCTCAACTTCAATGTCTATGATGGTTATAGGTCGTTTCCTGCAGGGGCTGGGCGGAGGTGTATTAATTCCTATTGCTCAGGCAATTGTTATGGAGGCCTTTAAAGGTAAGGATTTATCTATTGCCATTACTATATTCGGACTTGTTGTTATTATTGCACCTATTATAGGCCCGGTATTAGGAGGGTACATAACCGAAAATTATTCCTGGCACTGGATTTTCTTTATAAACGTTCCGATAGGTGCCATTATTGTTTTAATGGCAAAAACAATGATATATGACCCGCCGTATGCCAGAAGGCAGAAGAATGTCAAAACGGATTACTGGGGACTATTATTTCTGTTTATGTTTGCCGTAGCCTTTGAAATTACGATGGATAAAGGTAATGATATGGACTGGTTTTCTTCGCCGTTCATAAGAAAACTGACTGTAATATGGATTATAGGGCTTATAGGTCTGATAATTTCGCAGATAAAAGGAAAAGAAACTCTTGTAAGATTAAATGTTTTAAAAGACTGGAATCTGGCGACCGGTACAATAGCTTTAACCGTAATGAATGCCGTATTACTGGGTTCACTTGCCATGGTGCCTCAATTCATGCAGATAATGATGGGTTATGACGCCTTTACAAGCGGATTATCAATGATGCCAAGAGGTATTGGGTGTCTGTTTGGTTTAATGCTTTCACAACGACTGCAGGAAAAAGTTGACGCAAGAATTCTGGCTTCTGTGGGTATAGGTATTCTGGCAATAGGAAGCTGGATGCTGGGCGATATAAATCTGCAAATATCCCAATCTTCAATAGCCTTCCCGAATATACTCTTTGGGCTCGGTATGGCGCTTGCAATGGTACCTTTAATTCCGTTCTCCTGCAAAACAATTAAAGCGGAAGAAATGTCTAATGCAAGCGGATTGCAAAATTTCATTAAAACCATAGGCGGTGCGGTAGGAACTTCACTTGTTGCAACTTTCGTTTCACGATTCTCTCAAATGCATCAGAATATGCTCACATATACTTTGACGGAAACAAATGACGTTTTCAGAGAAAGACTTCAGGCTTATGCCGCAAATATGATGCAGTATACAGATGCATCTACAGCCTCTTATCTCGGACAAAAACTTATATATAACCAGCTTTTGCAGCAATCAAGATTATGGGCGTATATAGATTCCTTCAGAATTTATGCCGTTGCATGTATTTTAATTATCGGTCTGATTTTCCTTATGAAAGCGGATAAACACAAAAAAGAAAATTAGAGTGGCTTCATAAAATAAGGTTTTTTTAAATAAAAAAGAGAGGCTTTTGACCTCTCTTTTTATTATAATTACTATTTACTAAGCAATTTCTATAGCATTTACAGGGCAGCAATCAGCAGCTTCTTTAACACAATCTTCATTTGCGCTTACTGCAGATTCTTTTACCATTGCTTTGTCTTCTACTGAGAATACTGCATCACATACTGATTCACAAGCACCGCATGCTATGCAACTGTCATTAACTGTAACTTTCATTATTTTCTCCTTTTATTTAAATAACTAAAAAATAACATTCTAATTATAGCATTAAAATAAATATTTCAAGAGTTTGTTAAGGTACTATGAAGAATTAATTACTTCTTTCAAATAAAGTAAAATCTTGATAAAATAAAATTATGGATAAAGCAATTGTTATAATACCCGATAATAATAAAGGAAAGTTTATATCTAAAGGATACAGTGCAGCTGTTAAAGAACTTGCTTATTTTGTTATCGAAAAAAAACTTTTTGATATTAATTCTGAGGAAATAAAAAAAATATCGCCGGCAATAATTTTTATATTTTGGACAGGATTATCGCAAAGAGATATTATTGAAGACACTGTCAGCAATTATGACAATGAAGACACTGTTTTTATACATACTGCGGAATTATCTTCATCAATTCCGGATATATACAAAGATAAAGATAATCATTACATCTTCACGACCGATTTTAAAACGAAGAAAAATGAATTTAAATTCGGTATAATTCCGAATGATTACAAAACAAAATTTCAGGGGTATAAGTTTAACATAACTTTTGCTGGCAACCCCGCAACAAAAAACAGGGAGGAAATTCTTTCGCAATTAATATATAATTTCGGTCCCGTAAATATCTTCTGCCGTTCTTTTGATTTTTATAAAAGTCTTGATGAAATAACGGAAAAAGGTTTACTGAAGGATTATTTTCTGGAATTGTACAAACAATCCTACAAGGGTTACGTTGAATCCCAAAAAGAACTTTCAGATATTTATTGTGCTTCAAAAATTAATATTGATATGGAAAATGAGAACCCAAAATCAGTAAATTACAGGTGTCTGGAAATAATGGCTTCGGGAGGTTTTTTAATTTCACAGTATAATCCCAAGCTTGTGAAATACTTTGATGAGGGAAAAGAAATAGAAACCTTTAAAAATGCTGAGGATTTGACCGATAAAATAAATTTTTATCTTAAAAACCTTAATTTGGCACAATTAATAGCGGCAAAAGGCAAACAGAATACATTAAACAATTTTTCTTATTATGATAATTTAAAAACGATGTTAAAGGTGATTTATGGCGAAGATACTGGTAATTGATGATGATACGGCAATCAATGAACTTATAAAAGTTAATTTGGAATTGGCTTTTTATAAGGTAATAACGGCTCTTGACGGGAACAAAGGATATGCGCTTGCAAAGCAGGAGTTACCTGATTTGATTATTCTTGATGTTATGATGCCGGAAGTTGACGGTTATACAGTTGCAAAGAGGATAAGAGAAAACGAAACAACAAAAGATATTCCGATTCTTATGCTTACGGCACTCGGTATGCTTCAAAACAAAGTACAGGGATTTAATATTGGTGTTGATGATTACCTTGTAAAGCCGTTTGAAATGGAAGAATTACTTGTTCGGGTTAAAGCATTATTGAAACGATCAAATAACATACCTAAATCAGTTGCAATAAAAGAAGTATTAACAAGAGGTGATATAACCTTAATACCCGAATCTTATACAATTGAAATAAACGGGAAGCAGGCAAAGGTTACTCCTATTGAGTTTGACATTGTTAATTTGTTGATGCAAAACTACGGAAATATGGTATCAAGTGCCAAAATTTTAAATGACGTCTGGGGTTATTCCGAGGAAGATGCCGTAGAAACAATAAGAGTTCATATGCGCCATATCAGAACGAAACTGGACAAAATTTCAGACGGGAAAAAGTATATAGAAACAATCTATGGAGGCGGCTACAGGCTGGTGCCCGAAGGCATTAAGAAATAAAATATATTGTAAGGTCTTCATATAAATTATAAAAAAAGTTTAATTCCAAACCAAATCGGGAAATATAATAAAATAAAGGCGGTATATAAAATGCAATTTTATTTTCCGAATAATAAAGGTATCATTGCCGGAACAGCATATAATGATATTATAACGTGGTTAAGCAGCTGGAAAAAGACTATAACGGTTAAAGGCGGCAAAGGCAATGATTCCGTCAAATTCAAAAGCAGTAAATACAAAAATAAACTGTATGGTGATGCAGGAAATGACACTATATACGGCGGCAGCAACATTGATACCGTCAATGGCGGCAGCGGCAATGATTTGTTGTATGGAAACGGCGGAAATGATGTAATCCACGGCAATTCGGGAAATGATAAAATAAATGGCGGAGCCGGAAATGATAAATTGTACGGGGACACAGGAAAAGATACAATAAACGGTAACTCGGGAAATGATTATATCTCGGGTGCCGGAAGTAACGATTTCGTTCATGGAAATGCAGGAAACGATACTATCTACGGCGGCAGCGGCAATGATAAGCTGTATGGAGATGCAGATGCCGATACCATATACGGTAAAACAGGAAACGATACCATTTATGGCGGCAGCGGTAACGATAAATTGTATGGTGATGACGGAAATGATGTAATTAACGGAGATTCCGGAGCTGATTATATATACGGCGGTGCAGGAGAAGATATCATTCACGGTAACCTCGGTAACGATATCTTATACGGTCAGGCTGACAATGATAAGCTGTATGGTGATTCGGGAAATGATACTATCAATGGCGGCGACGGTAATGATATGGTTTATGGCGGAGACGGTGATGACCTTATATATGGAAATTCCGGTAATGACACATTATATGGGGACGAAGGCAATGATACGCTATACGCAGAAAGCGGAAATAATAAAATATACGGCGGAAACGGAGATGATGTTGTATATATAGGTACTGATAATGATACCGTCAATGGCGGTAAAGGAGTAAATTTCATAAATTTTGGTACGACCTCGGGTAATGCGGTTATAAACTACGGCGGAGGAACCGATAAATTATACTTTGACGAAAGCTCAGATGTTGAATTTGAGTATAATAACAATGATTTGATTATTACCTACGGCGATAATGGTAAAATCGTAACAGTCAAAGACTATGTAAATAATGCGGATAATATTAATCTCTACAAGGGCAATACGGAAATAGATGTTACTTATAACAATGATCCGATACCTGATGATCCGACACCTGATAATCCCACACCAGATGATCCCACACCTGGTGATCCGACGCCTGATGATCCGACACCTGATAATGCAATAAGACTTCAAATGGGTGAATCAATAGATCTTACGGATTTTACATCAACAAGTGAAATAAAAATAGTTCTTGAGAACGGATTTTTAAAGAATCAGTACACATACGATATTAAAGCCGTTTCCGGTTCAAGAAGTGTTAATATTGAGTATCTGAATAACGGACGTCTTGTAATTAGAGGAAACTATGTAAATATAACTGCGGGAGAAGGTCAGGACGATGATATTATTCTGATTGGCGATTACAATAAATTGTATACCTATGACGGTGATGATATCGTTCGTTCCGGTTATGTAATTGACTCCGGATATTCCGACGGTTCCGAATATAAATTTTATTATTTGGATAAAAATGGTTCTGCAGGAAATACTATTAACACCGGAGACGGTAATGATTATGTTACTTTGTTTGGTCAAAGTAATACCGTAAATACGGGAGCAGGTACGGATAAAGTATGTCATGCCGGAACCGATACCAAATATACTAATTTAGTTGCAAGCTCTGAATGTACAAGACCGCAGTTTGCGAATACTGTTTCCAGTCTTAACGGTGAAGTTGAATGGTTCTCACAGGGTACAGCAGGCGGTGATTGCAGATTCCTTGCTCTTCTTCACAGCCTTACTCAAAAAGAATCACTGAGTGATTATATAACAATTACGCAAAATGACACAAATTATGATGTTACATTCCTAAATTATCAAAGGACCCCGAATAACAGTATCAGTATTACAACAAGTGAATTAAACTCCTTTGAAAATGCTTATGGTGATTTAGATGTAGTACTTGCAGATTTGGCTTTAAACAAATTAATTGCAGCAAATTCTGATTACGGTCAAAGCAGTGTTCAAAGGGCTTATTATAATTCGTTCTCTGATTATATGTTCGGCAAATCAAATACAACTTATACTAATATTACAGGAAATATAACCGCCTTTGATAATTTATGGAACAAATATTCTTCCGGTTTAATTAATAATCTTACCCTTGGTATTTTTTCCGCATCAAAAGATCCAAGCTTAGGTATAATTACCGGACATGCATATTCAATTAAATCATATACGGATGAATATATTTCATTGATAAATCCTTGGGACAGTGCAGATGTACTAAATCTGGACATAGCTACTTTCAGAAATCTCAGTGCCGCAGCCATTTCATACGGTAACGGCAACACAACGCTTTTATCAAACGGCGGTGTTTCCGGCAGCTATACCGATACGGAAATAGCGGAATTGTTAAGCGAGGTTTCCTCCTGGAACGAAAATAATAACGGAATAAATTCCGAAATATTAAATTCTATGGAAACAGAAAATACCGATATTATTTCCGCGTACACTTCCGATTTTGCAAATAATGATGTACTTATGTTATAGGTTAATTTTTCTTTCTATAATACGCAAGAACAGGATATAATGCATACGATTCTATATCATCAGATATAGGGTTTCTATGTATTTTTTATAATTTTTTATATTGAAGATTCATTGAAAGATAAATTTTCATATTTATACAATAGATATTTTATAATTACTAACTTCAAAAAAATTCAGTCTTGAATTCGGATAGTAAACAATATTGTATCTTTAAGCAACGGTACCTGCATAATCATGCGGTAATTTGTTTTTTAAAGGATATTTTTTAAAAACAGAAGTGCATTTTTAATATTTTCGAGTGATTTTTTACATTTTTTCATAATTAAATAAATTTTGAAAAATATCAAAAAGCTATAGCCTAAGTTTATTTGCATATACATAATATTTTATTATAAAAATATTTGTAGTAGACTATAGTATAATGGGACATTGTATTTTACTTGTATATAATTTCAAAAACTAACACTATATTAACATTTAAATTTTATTCTTTATAAAAAGACAAAAGAAAGTTTTAGAAATGTATAATTTCATAAAAAATAACAGACAATTACTAATAAATATTTTTAACTTTATAGTTTTATTTGCAATAGGTATTTATCTTTTTGAGAAGTTTAAATACGGTCTTGTCAGATATGATGATATTGTAGATACAATTTTAGGAAGGATAACTCATGGACGCCTTCTTACACAGGGTTTTACCGTGTTATTTTGTTTTATAATTCCTAAATTTTTTAATATACATATCCAAAATTTTGCCGTTGTTTCCATCGGATTAGTATTTACTTTGGGTTTGTGTTTTGTAATCCATAATTGTGCAATGTCTTTTTTCCGGTTTAAAAAACCGAATTTATTTCTTAGTGTATTATATATTTTTATTTTAATATATTGTATTTGTTCTATAGAACACTTATGGGGACATCTTATACTAAGCTCGCATTCTTGGTTTTTAGGGTATTTGTTTCCGATTCCTTTATTCCTGATGTTTATATTTTTATTGGGGAAAAACTATATAAAAGAAGAACTTACCCAAAAAGATAAAATAATACTTTGCATTTTGGCGTTTTTACTGCCTTCATTTAATGAAATATGCGGTTATTGTTCATTTATTTTGTTATTAATTTTAGCAATTAATGATAATAAATTAAAATTTCCTTTTATATTTAATACTATTATGAATATGTTTGTAATAATAACGGGAATTGCTTTAACTTATCATGAAAATAAAAGAGATTTTAATCTGTTTGCTCTTCAAAATATCTCAGACTATATCTATACAATATACAGAGTAATATTCCTTGATAATATATATTTTTGGGTAATTTTTCTTGCATGTGTCGGGTTTTTTATTTGGAAAAGAAATGATGAAAAGGTTAAACATTTTTCGAAATTTATATTATATACCTGTATAAGTTTATTTTTATTTATTTTATTTCTTTATTTTATGGGAGATACCTGCCATTACGGCTCTAATTTTACCGATTTAAGACCGTTTTGGATAACATATTTCGGTATAAATGTATCATATAAAATAATAATAATGTGCCTGGATTTATATATATTAGGCTTTATTCTGTCATACTTCAAAGAAAAAAAATATATATTATCAGGTTATTTGATTCTTTGTATATTATTAGCTGCAATACTGATTCCGCTTAGGAAATATTATATTTTTGATTCTAATGAAAAAAACTACAAAAAAACATTATATATGATGGATAAATTCTCTATTTTTTATTTTAAACAGGGAAAAACGGCAATATTACCAAGAAAATTTGTTCTAAATATTTTTTCTAACGCTACAATGCCAAATGATTTAGATAATGAAGATTTTTCTCAAAAAACATATTATTGTAATTTAGATTATAAAAATTCTTCTGATAATATTTATTTAAAATATTTTTTCCAAACATACGGTTTGGACGTATCACCCGGTATGACCTTTAGAGATAAAGATGAAGCAATTCAAATTTTCAAAGATAACGGCGGAATACTTACTGATGAAGAGTTGGAAAAACTTGATTTTAACAAACTAAACAGTTATAACATTTGGTTGTGATTGATTTAATACCCGAATTTTTTAATGGCGGCTTGCTCTATTGTATCAGCCAATTCGCCCTCTTCAATTACGATAATTTTTCGTAAATCGGTATCCTTGAAATCATTTTTTAATTTCATTAATTCGGGCTCTTCTTGATCATTCTTTTTCACGATTATACTTATCAATTCACCGTTAAAATCTTTAGAATAAGAGTCGGGATTAAGCATCGGATAATCATTTTTTGCATCACCCGCAACTATAAGGGTATCCGAATTATCCATTGTTTTTACTTTTTCTTTTATGTCAAAATTTTTGGAGAGTTCTTCTCCTTTAACAATAGGGATATAGGTTATTGTTCTTAAATTTTGGCATTCTTTGTTGTGCTGCTTTTCCGCAGGTTTGCATTTAATCTTGTTCTCCGAAAAATATTCGTCAAGCTTTTCTTTAACTTCCTTATATTTTTCATCGGAAATTTCATTTACAAAGCCCAGAAAAAGCTTTAATTCTCCCAAATCTCTTAATAAAACCGTTTTATCCGTAATCTTTTCGGGGTACGAAAAGATTGAATATCCGCCGTAGGTTTCGGGTTTCAGTGTAGTACGGCAAACAATCGGGTCTAAACCGCAATCTTTTACTATATTTATTACATCCTTTTGAATAACGGGTTTATCCCAGTTTGTTTCAGCGGATATTTCCTGATTTCGTTTTTTATTTTGTATCACAAAAGGATAATCGTCTTTTTTGTTATCATCTCTGATGAATTCATCAGCACCCTCTTTTACTATCGCGGAATGAGCATTAACGAAATCCACTCCGGCTCTTTTGTACAAATCATATATTACCTGTAATTCTATGCCGGATCTTCCCGTTGAAATAACAAAATTAAGATTTTTATATTTTGAAATAAGTTTATTTAATAAATCAAAATTATGTTTTGATTTTGCCATTTTTATAGGTTTGTCCGCATAAAAAACATCTTCCGTAGTACTCGGAGACATTGTTCTGTCAAAATCGGAATAAACATACAATTTATTTTTGCCGAAAGATTGCCTGTTATAGTTATTTTGATTCGCTCTCTGAATTTTCATTTTTTACCCCGCTACTTGAATTTTAAAACATGAAAAATTTGTTTTTTGCCTGTTTAAATATTTATACAAAAATAAAAACCGACAAACATTTGTTTGTCGGCTCTTTATCAGCGGGCGACGGGACTCGAACCCGCGACGTCAACCTTGGGAAGGTTGCATTCTACCACTGAATTACACCCGCATTTTTTTGCATGTCTATTATATTACACCGCATTTAAAATAACAATT
>JAEEGL017308583.1_pt1 | contig 10928 bp, 10 predicted proteins | sample 9134231 | NCBI WGS metagenome assembly JAEEGL01 (sample SAMN16246548, study PRJNA631951) | gut metagenome | biome: gut microbiome; feature: rumen; material: fiber-attached | host: Bos | place: Iran: Karaj | collected 2018-10 | reverse complement strand
CTTATTTTTAATTTTATCCATTGAATCCAATGGAGGTTTTTTTATCAAACTATTAATGTCTTCATTTACTAATAATCTAGTATTATTCTCAATGATATCAGTAACACTTCTCTTATAAGAATCAAAATGTTGTTGTTTCAATATATCTGTTTCTTTCACTAACATCACCCTTTATAATATAACATCTTAATCATTATCTTTTCTATAAATTTTATAAATTTTATCTAATAATTCAACTAAATAGTAAACTGGATGTCTATCTATTCTAATTGTATTTAAACTTATAACTATATCATTACCTCTAGACATAAATTTAAATCTATCAGTAATTTTATATGCAATTACAAATATATCTTCAATATTAACATGATTAACAAAATCATTAGAAAAAATCATTTCAATAAAATTACGAGTATTATTAACACTAACAATATTTAATAAATCAACCAATTTATCAAACCACTTTGTATACATATATATAATAATATTCTCATCTAATTTACCAAATCTATCTTCTAATTCATCTTTAACAATATTAAATTGTTCTTTAGAATCAATAGTATCAATCTTTTTATGAATTTCAATCTTTAATTCATCTTCAAATACTAGATCATCACTAATATGAGTAGAAACATCTAAGTAAGAAGATGTTTTTTCTTCTTTTTCTTCTACTTCAATACCATTTTTTCTATATTCAACTTCATCATTTAACATTTTTAAATATAAATCTATACCAACACTATCAATAAAACCGGCTTGTTCTGATCCTAAAATATCACCAGCTCCTCTAATAGACAAATCACGAGAAGCAATATTAAATCCAGATCCCAATTCAGTAAATTCTTTAATAACATTTAATCTTTTTACTGCACCTTCAGTCAATTTTTTATATGGTTTATACATCAAATAAGCATAAGCAAACTTATCACTACGTCCAACTCTACCTCTTATTTGATATAGTTGTGATAAACCAAACTTATCAGCATCTATAACAATCAAAGTATTAACATTAGGAATATCTATACCAGTTTCAATAATAGTACTACATAGTAAAACATCATATTTATTATGAATAAAATCTTCAATAGTAGATTCTAATTCAGTTTTACTTAATTGACCATGACCAATAGCTATAGAAATACCAGGTATTAATGATTCTAATTTAGATTTTTCATAATCAATTGAATCAACTCTATTATATAAAATAAAACTTTGTCCTCCACGAGCTTTCTCTTTTAAAATAGCATCTTTGATTAATTGATCATTTTCCTCAATTACATAAGTTTGAATTGGATATCTATTAATTGGAGCAGTTTCAATTAAAGATAAATTTCTAAGTCCAACCAAACTCATTTGAAGAGTTCTTGGAATAGGAGTAGCAGATAAAGTTAATACATCAACATTTGTTTTATACTCTTTAATTTTTTCTTTATGCTTTACTCCAAATCTTTGTTCTTCATCAATTATTAATAATCCTAAATTACTTGGTTTAATATCTTCACTAAGTATTCTATGAGTACCAATTACCAAATCAATACTTCCATCCTTTAATCCATTTACTATTCTTCTAACTTCATGAGCAGGAGTAAATCTATTTAATATACCAATATTAACAGGATATCCATCAAATCTAGCTTTAGCATTTTCATAATGTTGATTAGAAAGAATTGTTGTAGGACACAAAAACAACACTTGTTTAGAATCTAATATAGCTTTAAAAGCTGCTACAAAAGCCACTTCTGTCTTACCAAAACCTACATCACCACAAAGTAATCTATCCATAGGTTCTTCTTTTTCCATATCCTCTTTTATTTCAGCAATAGCTTTAACTTGATCAACTGTTAAATCAAAAGGAACATTTTTTTCAAAACTATTCATCAAATAATTATCTTTAGAGAAAGAAAATCCTTTTCTTAAACTTCTTTCAGCATACAATTTTAATAATTTATCAGCCATATCATTAATTCGATTAAGAACTCTATTTTTAGTCTTAATCCAATCACTACCAGATAAACTATTAATCTTAGGAACAATTCCTTCTCTACTAGAATACTTATATAAAGAAGATATTCTTTCAACAGGAATATAGATTTTATCTTTTCCAGCATAAAGAATTTCAACATAATCTTTATCTATTCCATTAGAAGTTATAGTTTTAATACCATTATAAACACCAATACCATGTAATATATGAACAACATAATCTCCTAATTCTAATTTATCTAAATCAGTAATTTTTTTACTATATTTAAACTTATTTTTATATTTATTTTTAATTACTCTTTCTTTAAATAACTCATTAGAAGTTAGAATAACATAATCATTATAAATAAAACCTTCAGGATAATCTCCCTCTATAAAATTAATAAAACCCTTTTTTATACCACTATTCTTATTAACTTTAGAAATAAATAACGATCTTATCTTCTCAATTTGATATTTCTTTAAAATCATTACAATAGTAGAATTATTATCCAAAGAAGTATTTATAAACCGACTTATTAAATCAAAATTTTCATTAAACTTACTTATAGTACTAACTTTATAATCAATCAACTCATCAATATATTCTGTTTTTATATTATTAATTGATTGATAGTACATCTTATTAGGAGGAATAATATTAGTAAAATCAAACATATAATTACCATTATAATCAGTATCTTTTTCCTTTTTATATTCAGATATTTGATCTAATATATCATTATTTAATAACAATAATTGTTCATAATCCTTATAAATAACTATACCATCACCAATATAATCACTAATACTATTTACCTCTTCATATTTAGGTAAATACTTTTGTTTATTAAATTCTTCATCAATAACATTCTTTGAAGTCATAAACTCTATACAAGGTTTAATTTTAATAGTATTAATATTATCTAAACTACGTTGAGATTCAGAATCAAAATATCTAATTGAATCAATTTCATCACCAAAGAATTCAATTCTAACTGGATTATCTTCTTCAATTGGAAATACATCTATAATAAATCCTCTAACAGCAATCTCTCCAGTTTTATTGACAATACTATCTCTAGAATATCCCATTTTATACAATTTATCTTTTAATTGTTCAGTATTAACTTCATCACCAATAGATAAATCTAACTTAAAATTATTAAAAGTTTCTACACTAGGCAAATATCTTAAATAACCCATAAGATTTGTAATAACTATCTTTTTTCCATTACTTACCAATTCGTTTAATGTATCAAGTCTATTTAATATCAAATCAGGAGAAACAGCTAATGCTTCACTAGTTAAAAAATCATCCATAGGAAATAAGAATACATCATCAGTCATATTATTAACATAAGAATATAATTTATTAGCTTCAGCCAAACTATCAACAACAACTAAAATATTTTTATTCTCTTTCTTTAATAAATTGTATAAATAAACACTAAAAAAAGCATCAGTAATACCAGTAATACCAATGTTATTTTTATAATTAATATTTATAAATTCATCAAAGAAATTCATATTATCACCTATGTATTTTTCTTATTATATAAAGCCATAATCTTATTAAAATCTAAAACAAAATATTCATCTAATATTTTATTTAATTCAACAAATTCTTTATCAATTATTTCTTTATCTTTTTTACTAAAAGTAGATAAAACATATTCTTTAGTATCAATATCACTATTTCCAATACCAATTTTTAATCTTTTATACTCTTTAGTATCTATAGCTTTTTCAATATCTCTAAGACCATTATGTCCACCACAAGATCCTTTATATTTAAATTTATAATTACCAACAGATAAATCTAAATCATCACAAATAATAAGTAAATTCTCAATATCAATATCATAATAATCAATAAATTTCTTAACAACACTACCACTTAAATTCATAAATGATTGTGGTTTTAAAAACATTACTTTTTCACCATTAATATTAGTTTGAATAAACAAGCCATTAAACTTTTTTTTCCAATCTAAAGATATTTCTTTATATTTCAAGAAACTATCTAACATCATAAATCCCATATTATGTCTTGTTTTTTCATATTCTTTTCCAGGATTTCCTAAGCCAACAACCAATTTCATATAATCACCTACTTATTCTCATGATAATATTTATACACTTCAGATTTAGATAAACCTCTCTCTTTCGCTACAATCTTTATTGCTTCCATTTCATTATAATCATCTAAATATAGTTTAACATGATCAATAATATCTAAATCATTATAATCAACTTTATCATTATTTCCTTCAACAATAATAACAAATTCACCTTTTTTATCAATATATTCATCCACCGCAGATTTTAAATCACCATAATAAATTTCTTCATGTAATTTTGATAATTCTCTACTAATAGATATCCTTCTATTACCTAGTATTTCATACATTAACTTTAATGTAGAACAAATTCTATGAACAGACTCATAAAACACTATTGAATATTTATATTTTTTTAAAGATATTAATTCTTCTTTCATTTTAGACTTCTTACTATTTAAAAATCCATAAAATATAAAAGGACTAGGAGCTAATCCACTAGAAGATAATGCTGGTACAAAAGCAGTTGCTCCAGGTAAAGAAATAACAGGAATATCATTATTAATAACTTCTCTTGTTAAAACATAGCCTGGATCACTAATTATAGGACTACCCTGATCTGTAATTAAACCAATCTTTTTACCTTTTTTTAAATCGTTGATAATGCTATTTTTTATTTTATCTTCATTATATTCATGGCAAGCAACTAATTTTTTATTAATATCAAAATGTTTTAATAACTTTAAGCTTTCCCTAGTATCTTCGCATAAAATATAATCAACTTCTTTTAAAGTATTAATAGCTCTAAAAGTAATATCCTCTAAATTACCAATAGGAGTTGGTACTAAATATAGTTTTCCTAAAGAATCATCTTTATAACTACTTATAAAACTCATTTTAACACCTCACTAATAATTTGATTATATTCATCACTATAACTTCCATCTAAATTATATACAATAAATGGCTTTTCTACTTTTAAACCCACATTTCCTTGTTTTCTTGCTTCAATAAAAACCATTTCAGCATTACTATTTATATTTTTATAAATGAATTTTAATCTTTTAATCTCTAAATTATATTTATTAAAAAGAATCATAATCTCATGTAATCTCTCACTTCTATGAACCATACAAAAAGTACCATTATTATCTAGTAACTTACTAACGCAAACAACCAAATCTTCTAAATTTAATTTAATTTCATGTCGTGCAATACTCTTTTCAATAGTAAGATTATTTTCTCCATTATCCTTAAAATATGGAGGATTACAAGTAATTAAATCATATTTACCAATTCTATCATTAGAAACAAAATTTTTAATATCTTCATTATAAAAAGTAATTTGATCTTCTAAATTATTTAACTTATTTGATTTAACAGCTAAATCAAATAATTTATTTTGTATTTCAACACCTTCTATATTTTTATCAGTTCTTAAAGATAAAATAAAAGGAATAATACCATTTCCAGTACAAATATCTAATATTCTATTATCATTTTTTTTAATTGTAGAAAAATTACCTAATATTAAACTATCCAAAGAAAAAGAAAAACAATCATCATCTTGATATATTCTTCTATTTTTATATCCAACAATATCATTTATTCTTTCCATTATTATCACAAGAAATTTTTAAAATTCCTTTTTCTCCTAAATCTACTTTGTAATTTCTATTTAAAACATCAACAGATAGTACTTTTCCAGTACCCATCTCAGTTTTTACTTCTTTACCAACAGTTGGCATATCCTTTTTATACTCAGAATAAATATCATTTTCATATCCTAAACAACAATATAGTCTACCACACAAACCGTTTATTTTATTAGGATTTAAAGCTAGATTTTGATTCTTAGCCATATTTATAGATACAGAATTAAAATCAGTTAAAAAGCTATTACAACATAAAAACAAACCACAAGGACCTAGTCCACCAATTCTTCTTGCTTTATCCCTAATACCTATTTGTCTTAAGTCTATTCTTGTTTTATATTTAGCAGCTAGTTTTTTAGCTAAATTTCTAAAATCAACTCTATTATCAGATAAAAAAGAAAATATCAATTGACTCTTATTTAAATTAAAATAACAATCAACAAAATTCATATCTAATTCTAACTCTTTAGCTTGTTTTTTTGCTTCTAATAAAGCTTTTTCAGCTAAATCAGCATTCTTACTAACTTTCTTTTTATCATCATTATTAACTAATCTAACAACATTAACTAAAGGTAAAAATAAATTTTCTTTTTTCTCAGAATACTTAGTTTTTATAACATTACCAACTAAATAATCACCATTATCTTCAAAGACAACTTCATCATTATAGTTAAGTTCTAAATCATTAGGTGATAAATAATATATACAATTATTTAGTTTACAACTAACAACAACTACATCAATCATAATTACCTCCAATCAATTTACAAAATAAATCATCAAACCATAATTTGTAATTAATATTATATTCTAATTCAAATAAACTCTTTTGAATAATACTAATATAATCTATAATTTTATTTTTATTTATATCAATATTTTCTTTTAAATCACCATTATAATAATCAAATAAATATAAATTAAGATTATTGAAAAAACAAAATATTTTCTTTTTATTAAAAGTTTTATTAGTCTTTTTTTCTTCAGATTCATCATCTTTTTCATAAAAATAATCTATAATACTATCATAGTTTAAGAATAATTGATCATTATCTTTTAAATAAGAAATAAAAGTAACATAATAATCATCTTCAAAATTATATTTTTCATTATCCCTAATATTAAAATATAAACATCTTGATACTATAGTAGGTAATAATTTATACTTATTTTTTGTTACTAAAATATTAAAAATATTATCTTCTGGTTCTTCTATAAATTTTAAAATAGAATTAGCAGCAGAAATATTCATTTTTTCCGCTTCTAAAATAATACATATTTTGTAATTAGAAACTATAGAAGTATTAGAAAATTCTTTTTCCAAGTTAAGTAATTGTTCTTTTTTTATTTCATTTCCATCGGGTCTTATAATATATAAGTCTGGAAACATTTCTTGATTGATTAGACTACATATATTACATTTATCACAATCTAATTTATTAAATTTGTTATTATTATTACAAAACAATAATTTAACAAAATCTAAAATAAAAGAATAATCTTCTTCATAATTTCCAACTTCAAATAAATAAGCATGAGAAAACATATTATGATCTAAATAATCAATAAAATTTTGTTTTCTAATACTATAAGCCATATTAGACTTCCTTTCTATCTGACAAAGCTCTTTCTAATGTTAAACTATCTATGTATTCCATATCAGCTCCAATAGGTACACCACTTGCTAACCTGGTAATCTTGATATTCATACCATCAAGTATCTTTTTTATATATAAAGAAGTCGTTTCTCCTTCAATACTTGGTTTTAAAGCAAAAATAACTTCCTTATAATTATCCTTTTCAATTCTATTTAATAAATTATCAATACCAATATCTTCAGGATTAATACCTTCCAAAGGATTAATCAAACCATTTAAAACATGATATCTACCGTTAAACATATTTAACTTTTCAAAAAGAAATACATTTCTAGGATCATCCACAACAAATAAAACATTATTATCACGATTATGATCAGAACAAATAGAACATATGTTTTTATCTGTAATTGAATTACATATTTCACATCTTCTAATAGATTCTTTAATATTAGCAATACTAGAAGAAAACTGAGATACCATATCTTCATCTAAATCTAATACAGCATAAGCAAATCGTTCAGCAGATTTTTCTCCTACACCAGGTAACATTTTAAAATTTTCAATTAAATTATTTAAACTATCTGGAATCATAACTAAAACAATCCTGGAATATTACCATATTTAGACATTTTCTTTTCAGTAACTTCATCAATCTTCTTATTAGCATCATTAATTGCTACAACAATCATATCTTCTAACATTTCAATATCATCTTTATCTAAAGACTCATCAGAATCTATTTTTACAGAAACTACTTTTTTATTTCCCAAAACTGTAACTTTAACTAAAGAACTCTCTCCAGTAAATTCAGTATTATCAATTTCATCTTTCATTTTTAACATATCTTTTTGCATATTTTGTGCTTGTTTAAGCATAGCTTGCATATTCATAATATCAACTCCTTAATAATTTTCAACAATTTCATTGCCAAATAGAGTATTGGCACTACTCATCATTATATCATTATTTTCTACTTCTTCATAGATAGGATCTGGTTCTTTCTCATATTTAAACATTTCAGAAACATTTTTATTTTTAACACATTCAATATACTTAGAAGAAACATCATTCCAAACAGTAGAACTAATTAAACATAATTGTTTATTAGAATTAGTATACTGATTATAAATAGAAGAAACATGATCTAAATCAGATAAATTTTGATACATAATAGATTCTAAATCATAAGATAAAACAACACATTCAGGACTAACACAAACAATATTACCATCTAAGATATTATTAATAATTGGTCCATCACTAGAAAAACTATTACTTCTTAATTCATCTAACAAAATTATCTCATCACTTTTTAATTTTTTATTACCATTAACTAAACAATTAACTAATCTTACTTTCATAATTTCATCAATATTAGTAACTCTTTTTTCCACAAGAGATTTTTTATTTTTAATTTTTTTATCTTCTTTTATTTCCTTTTTAGTATCTACAATCTCTGTTTCAACTTCTTTTTCTTTATTTATTAATTTATTAGTAGAAAAAGGATCAATAATCTTAGTATTAGTTTCTTCAATAATCATTTCATCTTGTTTAATTTCTTTTGTATCAGAATTATCTTTATTTTTAATTATATTTTCATTTATAAATTTAATAAATAACATTTCAATATACATAAAAGGATTCTCACTATTTTTAACATCTAAAATATATTTATTAAAAAACAAATTAAATTCTAAATAAAGATTAACATCAAAACTTAATTCTTTTTTATTAACATAATATTCAATAACAGAATCTCTAGAATATTTTAATAATTGATTTATAAAATTAATATAATTAATACCTTTTTCATTAAATTCTTTAAATCTTTTAATTAATTGGGAAATATTTCCCAAAAATAAATCATCAATAAAATCTACTAAATCCTTCCTAGCAACAAAGCCATTTAAAGAAAGATATTTATCATAAGTAATATCATCATTACAAAAAGATCTTAATTGATCAAGAATAGATAAAGAATCTCTTAATCCTCCATCTGATATATAAGAAATATCATTAACAGTATCATCATCAATTTTAATTTTTTCTTTCTTGCAAATATCCTTCACTCTATTAACAATATCTTCAATCTCAATTCTTTTAAAATTAAAATTTTGACATCTAGAGCTAATTGTAGCAGGTACCTTTTGAGGATCAGTAGTTGCTAAAATAAAAACAATATGTTCTGGAGGTTCTTCTAAAGTCTTCAATAAAGCATTAAATGCTCCAGTAGATAACATATGCACCTCATCTATAATATATACCTTATATTTTAAATAAGCAGGTACTAATGAAGAGTTTTCAATTATCTTCCTAATCTCATCAACACCATTATTACTAGCAGCATCAATCTCAATTATATCAACACATTCATCACTAAACGAATTCAAACAAGCATCACATTTTCCACAAGCTTCTCCATTCTTATTTTTGAGACAGTTTATATTTCTAGCAAAAATCTTAGAAACACTTGTTTTACCAGTACCTCTAGGTCCAAAAAACAAATAAGCATGACCAAAAGAATTATTAATAATAGAATTTTTCAAAGTTTCCACAATAGACCTTTGACCAACGACATCATCAAAATGAATAGGACGATATTTTCTATATAAAGATTGATACATAATAACACCTCTTAATCAATGTTATTATAACATAAATAAAAAGAAGATTAATCAAATCTTCTTAATTTAAAGAACTTTTTTAATAATTTTCCACAACGTGATTTATCAATATTAAAATCAATATTAACAACTTTATTATTATCAGTTGAAGAAAGAATATCTAATATTAATTTTTCATCATAAGTATCATTTTTTATTCCACAATAAATATTTCTAATTCTAGATTGTTTAATAGCGCTAGAACACATAGGACAAGGTGACAATGTAATATAAATATCACATTCATCTAATCTCCAATTATTAAGTTTATCAGATGCTTCTCTTATAGCTATAATTTCAGCATGATCAATTGAACAATTGTTAATTTCTTTCATATTATAACTTCTAGCAATTATTTCATCATTATAGACAATTACACAACCAACAGGTATTTCACCTAAATTTAATGCTTTTAATGCCTCTTCATAAGCTATATCCATATATTTCATTTTCATAAACATCACCAAAATAAAAGTGCACATGAAGGTTAATTCTTAAGGCTGCTGTCTTCCAACCCTGACCTGGTTCGAACGCCTTCATTGCACGATTCAATTATAATATATTATCTTATATAAATCAAAATATTTATTATGTTCCACGTGAAACTATAATTTTATATTTTTTTTAATCAATGTTTCACGTGAAACATTTAAAATTATTTCCCAAAATCACAAAAAATTATTTCCCAGGAAATATTTTAATTAAAAACAATTTAAGTTCCACGTGAAACATAAAAAAATTATTTCCCAAAATCATACAAAAATTATTTCCCAGGAAATATTTTAATTAAAAATAATTTATGTTTCACGTGAAACATAGAAAAAAAAGAAAATAATAAATTATTATTCTTCATTATTTTCTTCATTTTCATCAATATCATTTTTAACAATAGCTACAGTACTAACCTTTTGATCATCTTTAAGATTAATCAATCTAGTACCTTGAGTATTTCTCTTTAACACAGAAATTTGATCTAATGGCATT
>JAEEGL016104983.1_pt1 | contig 10928 bp, 10 predicted proteins | sample 9134231 | NCBI WGS metagenome assembly JAEEGL01 (sample SAMN16246548, study PRJNA631951) | gut metagenome | biome: gut microbiome; feature: rumen; material: fiber-attached | host: Bos | place: Iran: Karaj | collected 2018-10 | reverse complement strand
ATCGATGCTGTCGGCATGACCGTACCTGACACCGTTCGTAAACCCGTGCGAACCCGCGCCTATCGCGAAGTATTCGCTGCCGTTCCAGTATGAGCCGTTGTGAACGCTCCTGAAGCCCTCACACGCGCTGTTGGATATCTCGTAAGGAATGATGCCGTTTTGCTCGAGGCGGCGCCTTACGGCGTGATATACGGCACGTTCTTCTTCGGGAGGAACAATATCTTCAAGCCTGTCCTTGTACCTCGCATAGAAGGCCGTCCCCTCTTCCAATGTAAGGGAGTATGTGCTGACGTGTTTTACGCCGAGAGAGACGAACCTGTCGATGTCCTGCAGGACACCTTCCATGGTCTGTCCGGGAACGCCCGTTATCAGGTCTGCTGATATGTTTGTAAACCCTGCCCGGCTAAGCGTCCTGATGGCTTCTATCGCACCCTGCGAATCGTGAAGCCTGCCCAGAGTCCTGAGCACATCGTCAGACAGCGACTGAACGCCGACGGACACGCGGTTGAATCCGGCCTTCCGGTATTCTTCGGCCTTCTCCTTTGTAAGAGAAGACGGATTGATCTCTATGGTTATCTCAGCATCGGGCCTTATCTCAAACTCATCTTTGATGGTCTTAAGAAGACCGCACACCAAAGTGCTTTCCGGAAAAGACGGTGTCCCGCCTCCGAAATACACTGTATCGATACCGCTGTCTGCGTCTTTTACTCCGCCCTTTGCCAGAAGCCTTGCCTCGACTTCCGCACACCTGTAGAACGCTTCTGTCCTTGCCGTTCCCTCTTCCGAGTAGAACCCGCAGTACGGGCACTTTCGCGCGCAGAAAGGGTTGTGGACATAGATATGGCGTCCCATCAGAAACTCGTTTTCCTTACGATGGGTTTGGGGTTCTTGAGTGCTGTCTCCAAAGCGTATTTGAATGTCGTAAAGCTCGGGGAGACATTGGATTCCGGTTCCATGTATTTGGATATCTCGAGAGCCCACTGCGCCTTGTAATGGCCGATGGCGGGGTATCCGATATCGATGAGCTCGTCATAGTCCTCGCTTATGGCACGGCAGAGGACCTCCCACGTGCCGCATACGCTGTCCTGCTCATAGGAATCGAGTACACTTACGTCTGCATCCGGGTAGGCCTTGAGAAGGGCTTTCCTGTCGCCTAACATCCATGCCTCTATCTCTTCCGTGCACAGTCCGACCACGCTCCTTACGTCCGGAGCATACTTTCTGGCACAGTCATATATCTCGCTTCTCAGCGTCTGCGGATCCTTGTCATCGGAATCCATTACGACTATTAGGATAAGATCCTTGCCGCCGTATACGGAATTGTACGCGCGGCACTTGGCGGGAAGCAGGTCAAGGAGTGAACTTGCAAACTTGGTAGGCTTCGCATCCATGTCCTTGGGGAAGCTTCCGCAGCCCCTGTGAGGCCTTACATTGATCTCTGTCTTGACGCCGGCTTTCCCGCAGATCTGTTTTACTTCGCGGCTTACTACGTAAGAACCGGATTTATCTTCGGATAAGATCTCGATGATCATATCATTCTTCCCTTCCTTCATCAGGATCGAGGTGTCCGCCGTACCAGATGGCGCCCATGCCGACACCCTGGTCAAACATCTCATTTACCAGCGGATCATCGCCCGCACACCTGATGGTGACATCTCCGGAATCCTGCTCGAAACTCCTCTCGAACACCCAGACTTCCTTCGGAGACATGGACTCGATTATGTAAGGGTTGTGAGTCGAGAATACTATCTGGCAGTATCTGTTCTTTATCGAGTATTCGCGCATCTCGTCTGCAAGGACATCGACCATGTCGTGATACAGGTCCTTATCGGGCGTATCGATGAAGATGGTCGATCTGGGAGATCCGTCCCTTAAGAGAAGCAGGTACAGGAACAGCTTGTTCGGGCTCTCTGCCAAAGTCTTCGGAAGGTTCTTTTTCTTCTTCATCGCAGGAATCTTGTTCTTGATCTCGGATACGATGCGCTCGTATTCTTCCTCGTTGCTCTGCTTGATGAACTCAAGGACGTTGCCCACATTCGAACCTGTGCTGTTAAGGTGCTTGTGGCCTCCCGGGGCTCCGCCGTCATTGTAGTAAGAACTCTGTTCATCCGACGAGAAACTGCAGAAGAACCATGTCGCTATCTCGTGGTACAGATCACAAAGATGCGTGTATCTTCTCAGCTTTCCGAAAAGGCTCAGCGCGGTCCTGTGGTCATCATCGAGAGAGAGGTCCTCTTTCTTTCCGCCCTCGCTTTCGGGACGCAGGACAAAGCCCTCGCCGTTGCTTACTTCCAAAAGCGTCGTCACATCGTATGTTCCGTCTTCTTTCTTCTCGCTCATCGTCGCTTTCTCGTATGAGACATATGGTGTTCCGAACCTGTTAGCCGAGATGGAGATCTCATACTGGATATAGTCTGCCTTGCGGGTCTCCCTGTCACCCAGCTTGAAGAACACCTTGAACTTGGAAGGCTTGGTGTTATCCGGAGTCATGTTGGAAAAACCAGGTCTTCCGCAGCTTATCGAAGCATTCGTTACTCCGTCTGTAACGCAGTCCTTCAGGTATGCCAGGCATCCCATAAAGCTCGTCTTGCCCGTATTATTGCGGCCGATGAGAGCGTTGAGCTTTCTCATCGCATTGGCGCGCTGCTCGCCTGCAGGCACCATGCTCTCATCAATGAGGATTCCTGCCTTGTCGCAGTCGAATATATCAAAATTGATTATCTGTACACCGAGTATCATGCTTATCCTCTTTCTTAAAGCCGAAGCATATTGATTTCCTGTCTTTCATTATAATACTTTCAAAAAGATAAAGCCCCGTGCGGGGCTTTATTATTCCAATCTCATTCCTGAGCGAAGTATTGCCTGCGAGCGTTTTCCGCACAAGCGAAGCGCGGAGGACCTAAGCGAGCAGGTAATACCGAGCGAGTGCGGAGGACCTAAGCGAGCAGAAGTATCACTCGCCATCCATTGTAGTGTCAATTTCCTTCAGATTCGTCTGAATCTTAGCAGAGCATGCAGCGAGATCCTCGTTTACACCCTCGAGCAGCTGCTTAACATACAGATGAGCATTCTTTCTGAGTTCTTCTGCCTGAGCCTCTGCATTAGCGATGATCTGAGCTGCTTCTTCTCTTGCGCCCTTTGTGATCTCATGATCATTGACCTTGATCGCATACATTCTGTTGGCGTCGTCGATGATCTTCTTGTTCTTATCGCGTGCAGTGCTGATGATATCCTGTGCTCTTGCAACGATATCGTTAGCCTGGGATACAGCTCCGGGAAGATTATTCTTTAATATCTGGAGAGAATTGATCGTCTCTGTTCTCTCGATAGAACACTTATCAGAGAACGGTACACCCGTAGCATCCTTGATCGTATCGATAAGATAATCGATGTGCTTGATGGCGTCGTAACGCTGGCCTCCCTGATTGAAGTTACTGTTCTCCATTATTGTTTCCTTCCTTTCATGAATTTATCATTTACTGTATCAATTATCTCGGCAGGAACCATCTTCGAGATGTCGCCGCCGTAAGAACCTACTTCCTTGACGATAGTGGAGCTGATGAGCGACATATCGTCCCTGCAGGGCAGGAGGATCGCATCGTAACCTGGATGCAGGAGCCTGTTTGCGAGTGCAAGCTCGGCTTCATAGCGGAAATCCGACTCCGACCTGATGCCTCTTACCGAAGCGCAGCAATCAAGCTGCTTGTAGAGCTCGACGAGAAGTCCGTCCCATTTCATGACTTCCACGTTCTCAAGCCCCTCACCCGCAAGAGATCTCTTTACCAGATCAACTCTCTCGTCAGGTGTAAAAAGAGGAGTCTTGCTGCTGTTCTCCATGACAGCCACGACAAGCTTGTCGCAAAGCTTTGAAGCACGCCTTACGATATCCCGGTGACCTCTTGTAAACGGGTCGAAGGTGCCCGGAAAAAGCATTACCTTCAAGTATTTCCCCTCTTTTCTTTATTCTTCTTAAAAAATGTTAACACTGTAATCCCGTAACTACAAGAACGAACATGCTCAAGCGGTATCTGATCAAACACCGGCGGGTTGTCATCCGCATGTTCGACGATCAGCATCCCGTCTTCTGTGAGCATATCCTCACGGCTGATGATCTCAGTTGCTTCCTTCGCCAGATCAGGCGCGATCCTGTACGGGGGATCCATGAATATAATATCAAATTTCTCTCCCTTTGAGGCAAGCATTTCGAGGGCCGGGATGACGCCCATGCGCAGGAATCTGAACTCTTCCGAGTCCTTCATGCGGATCTTCTCGAGGTTCTGCGAGATCATCCTTGCAGGCTCCCCTCCCTTGTCCACCATGGTGGCGCGCACGGCTCCCCTGGACACCGCTTCAATGCCGATCTGCCCGCAGCCTGCGCACAGGTCGAGGAACTCCGAACCCGGCACATCCCTCTGGATTATCGAGAACAGCGCTTCCTTGACCTTGTCGGTCGTAGGTCTTGTCTTATCTCCTTTGGGAGCCTGAAGTACCGCTCCCCTGAATCTTCCCGTGACTACTCTGGGCATTACAGTGACCCCATCTTTCTTCCGAACCTTAACTCGAACATGGCCGTAATGGCATTATAGAGCACGGCCGCCTCTTCCGTCTTCTTCTCGAAAACCTTATTCACGGCATCACACGCATCCGACGCGATGGCGATATCCGTATAGAGGTTTGCAGCACGAAGCGACGGAATGCCGTGCTGTCTCGTGCCGAAGAAATCTCCCGGACCTCTGAGTTCAAGGTCTTTCTGGGCAAGTTCGAAGCCGTCGGAAGACTCGCACATCATCTTTATCCTCTGCAGGGCAAGCTCTGACCTTGATTCAGATACCAAAAGGCAGAATGACTTGGACGAACCTCTTCCGATCCTTCCCCTGAGCTGGTGCAGAGTCGACAGACCGAACCTGTCGGCATCCATTATTATCATGACATTCGCGTTAGGGTTATCAACTCCGACTTCGATGACCGTGGTGGATATGAGTATCTTTACCTCGCCTTTTACGAACCTTTCCATGACGCCCAGTTTTGCGTTCTCGTTCATGGAACCGTACAGCGTCTCCGTGCAGTACTTACCGGACAGCCCGCTCTTGTCTATCATCTCCTTCATCTGTACGACGCTGATTATCTCAGATTCGTCGACATCGGGCGTCAATCTGTATCCGTCATCGGGTTCCATATGCTCGTCATCGATCTTGGCGCAGACGATGTATGCCTGCTCTCCCGCTTCGAGTTTCGACTTTAATACTTCGGTTATGTCCGGGCTCGTGCGTGAATCCACAAACCAGGTCTTTATCGTCTGGCGTCCTGCAGGCTTCTGCCTGATTACGGATGTTGCCATGTCGCCGTAGAGGACCATTGCGAGCGTTCTCGGGATAGGCGTTGCCGTCATGACGAGGTTGTGCACGCTGTTGATCTCGCCCGATGCACCTGCCTTGATGAGGAGTTTCTCTCTCTGCTTAACACCGAACCTGTGCTGCTCGTCCGCGATTACAAGTGCCAGGTCATCGAATTCGACATCATCCGTGAGAAGCGCGTGCGTTCCGATTATCACGGCAGCCTCGCCCTGCTTCATCTGTTCCTTGATCTCTTTTTTTACCGACTGCTTGGTCTTGCCGAGGAGCAGGACGACATTGATACCGCTGCCTTCCAAAAGCTTTACGGCCGTATTGTAGTGCTGGCTTGCGAGCACCGAAGTCGGAGCGAGAAGTACGGACTGCTTGCCCATAAGCGCGGTCATAGCCATCGCAAGTATCGCGACCACGGTCTTGCCCGAACCTACGTCTCCCTGGACCAAACGGTTCATCGGGGTATCCTTCATAAGATCCATCTGTATCTCGCGTACGGCTTTTGCCTGGTCGTCCGTAAGCTTGAACCCCAGGTTGGATATGATCCTGTTCCATCTGGTCTTGATGTCTTCGTTAAGCGCGGATCCCGGCGGGGGCACGACGCGCTCTGCCTTCTCCGCTACCGTGGAATCGCTGTTCCAGAGTTTCATTCCTATGCCGAGGAGGATAAGCTCTTCGTATGCTATCTGTCTTCTTGCCCTGTCGGCTTCTTCCATATCCTTCGGGAAATGTATCATCCTGTAGCATTCTGCAGGACTTACAAAGCCTTCCGCCTTTACGATGTCGGCAGGAATGACATTAAGCAGCTCGCTTCCGCACAGATCAAGAGCAGTCCTTATCCACCTCGAAATGTTATTGGACGTGACGCCTTCCGTAAGCGGATACACGGGCTTTACCAGTTCGTCCGGATTCACCTTGGAAGCGTTCTCTATGTAGGGATTTACCATCTGCGGCTTGCCCGCGAACAATGTCACCTTGCCGTGCACGAAACACTCGTCTCCCACCGCAAACTTCTTTGCAATATAAGCGGAGTTGAAGAACATGACCTTGATCCTCTTGAACCCGTCGGAAAGATAGAAACTGACGGGCCTTGTCTTGGATCTGATGTTCACTTCGGGCTTAGTCGCAACATGCGCACGGAACGTGATCTCCATGCCGTCCCTGGCATCGTAGAAATCACCCGCGTTGTTCCAGTCGTTGTATCTTCTGGGAATATAAGTAATGAGGTCATAGATGGTCTCTATGCCAAGCTTGGCAAGTTTCTCTTCCGCGGAAGGACCGATACCGTAAAGCGTCGCCACGGGGCTGGACAGATGAATGGCTGCCATCACACCCTCCTTCTGCAGAACGCACCGAGCGGGCATTCTTCGCAACGGGGATTTTTGGCAATGCAGTATTCTCTTCCGAGATCGACGGACAGATGTCCTATCTGTATCCACTTGTCTTCCTCAAACACCTTCATCATGTCTTTCTCGACATTAGCGGGATCTTTTGAATCCGTTATGCCTATCCTGTACATGACGCGCTTGCAGTGAGTATCGACAACTATCGCAGGCGTTCCGTAGATCTCGCCTACGATGAGGTTTGCGATCTTGCGGCCGATGCCGGGCACTTCCATGAGTGCATCCACATCGTTGGGGATCTTCCCTCTCCACTCACCTGTGAGCTTTTCCGCAAACACCTTTACCGACTTTGACTTGGAACCGGTAAGACCTACAGGCCTTATCATCTCTTTTATCTCTTCTATATCAGCTGCGGCAATATCTTCAGGCTCCGGCCACTTAGCGAAAAGGTCCTTCGCGGTAAGGTTCACTCTCACATCCGTACACTGCGCCGAGAGTATGCCTCTTATCGCAAGACGCTCGGGTCTGTCGGTATCAAGTGAACATGAAGAATCAGGGAATGCCTTATTAAGAGCATCCCATGTCAGAACTGCCAGCTGCTTTTTTCCTATGCGGGACATAGATCAGCGCTTCTCATCCGTCTCGGTCGGGAATGAGAATACGAACTTGGCACCGCCCAGTTCCGTTCCCTCTTCGCAGACGATAGTCTGGCCGTGACCTGCAAGGATCTGCTTGCAGATGTAAAGACCCAGACCAAAGCCTTCGACCTTGCGTGACGGATCTCCCTTATAGAAGCTCTCGAAGATCCTCTTTCTCTTAGATTCTTCGACGCCTGCGCCGGAATCTTCTATGGATATCCATATCTTGTTATTGCGTATATCGGTCTCTGTCGATACCTTGATGGAACCGCCCGACGGCGTGAACTTGATCGCGTTGGTGATGATGTTGATTATTACTCGGCAGAGCTGCTGGGCTTCACCGTAAGCGATGATGCCGGGACCGGGATCAAGTGACTTGATGACCTTGATGTTCTTGTCCGTAAGCTGTGCTTCGAGATTATCGACGATGTCTGTGATCATCTCATTGATGTTAAATGATTCCATCATGGAAGGATCAACATGTGAAAGAGACGATGCTTCCGTCATCTGGGTTACGAGCGTTCTGATACGGTCGGTCTGCTGCTTGATGAGATCAAGGTAGTGCGGCTGCTTCTCGGGCGGAATGGTACCGTCCATCATGGCAGTGACAAAGCCATTGATCGAAGTAAGCGGAGTCCTTATATCGTGTGCGATGGAAGATATGAATATCTCCCTGTCGTGCTCCTGGTTCTCAAGGGATTCGATCATGTTATTGACCGTGCGTCCCATCTCGGTGAACTCGCTCGTTACGGCAAAACTTCCGTAACTCTCGGGCTCGGAATACTTTTGCTGTACCCTAACCTTAAAATCACCTTCTGCTACACGTGAGATGACATATGAGATATCCTTCATCGGCATGAGCGAAAGGTATACGAATACAGCATAGAGGATTATCGCTATGACCATCGCGATCATGGCGGGGAAGAATATGACGTAGAGATATTCTGTCCTGGTGTCAGCCGTTGATTCCGCATTGCTTACTATGCAGTAATAATCTGTTCCGTAGACCTTGCAGCAGCTTACGGAATAGACATACTTGGCATTATGCTCATCCCAGGAGACAAGCTCACCTGATGCGGCATTGACAATGAGTTCAAGTATTAGCTCATCTGATATATAGAGTTTTCCGCCGGGAACCTCCGTAACCATGACGGAATCTTCAGCATTATCCACGCTGTATCCCCTGCTTAATATCCTGCCTTCGTAATCGACAAGATAGACCGCTCCGTAATTGTTGTACAATTCCGAATTAACGAATCTGTCTACTATCCTGGAATTCTTGAATCCTGCAGAACCGTCGTTATCGACAGTATAGATGAACTCGCTGTTATAAGAACCCGTAACGGCTTCTATGTCGATTGCAAGTCCATGGGCAGCAGCACGTGTCTCGTAAGCTACCTCTGAAGACAGCACCCTGAGCATGTTCTCATATGAGAGAAACAACAACACGGCAAATACTACAAGCGTGGTGAATATAAGGATTGAGATGATGAAGACGGCAACATTGGCCGATACTCTGCGGCTGTCCGACTTAGAAGCCATGGGTTACCTCGTCTCGAACTTGTAACCCTTACTCCAAACGGTCTTAATGCACCAATTCTGCTCTCTCTCGGGATTTTCTATCTTCTCTCTGATCCTCTTGATGTGAACGTCTACAGTTCTTGATTCTCCGTAGAAATCGTAACCCCAGACATTCTCGAGAAGCTGTTCACGTGTGAATACTCTGTTGGGATTGGATGCAAGGAAGAACAGGAGTTCGAGTTCCTTCGGGGGCATGTAGATCTCATTGCCGTCAACAGTTACAACGTAACGGATCTTGTCTACAGAGAAACCGGGATATGTGATGATATCCGTATTCTTCTCCTCTGCTGCAGGTGCAGCCTGGGGATTATCTCTTCTCTCTGTACGTCTGAGGACTGCCTTAACTCTGGCAAGCACTTCCTTAGGCTCGAACGGCTTCGGGATATAATCGTCGGCACCGAGTTCAAGACCTATGATCTTATCGAGTGTATCGGTTCTGGCGGTAAGCATAATGATCGGTACATCAGAGGTCTTGCGGATCTCGCGGCAGATATCGTTGCCGTCCGTACCGGGAAGCATGAGGTCAAGGATAATGATGTCAGGCTGGCTTGTGTTGAATACGGCGAAAGCCTTGTCGCCCTGCATGCAGGTTACGACCTGATATCCTTCTTTCTCAAAATAGAGCTTAAGAACTTCAATTATGCTCGGATCGTCATCAACGAGCAGTACCTTGTTTGCTGCCATCTTCTCACCCCTGTTATTTTATACTTACTCAGCCGTTCCCTCTTTGCTGGAGATCTTGTCGACCTCTTCCGTAAAGAACTTAGGATCGGTAAAATCCTTGTATACCGAAGCGAATCTCACGTAAGCCACCTTGTCGAGCTCCCTGAGCCGCTTCATGATATGTTCTCCGATAGCCGTGCTGGTTATCTCACGCTTGAAGTTGTTGTTCACCATGTCCGTTATCTCGGCGGCGATACTGTTCATCTGTTCTGATGATACAGGTCTCTTCGAACATGCAACCGCAAGGCTTCGAAGTATCTTGGATTCGTTATAAGTCTCCTTTACCCCGTTCTTCTTTACGACCATGGGGATAAGTCCTTCTATCCTCTCGACCGTGGAGAATCTGTAGCCGCACTTGAGGCACTCGCGACGACGTCTTATCTCATAACCTTCGCTTGATGCTCGGGAGTCTAAGACCTTGTCGTCATTCTCTCCGCAAACGGGACAGATCATTTGATTACTGACCGTCCTTACCGAACATGAACCAAGGCTTAGCAGACTTCTGCTGAGGTCTCTCCTCAACCTGAGGTGCTACGTTAGCCTGAGGTCTTCCGCCCATCTGAGGCTGCGGCTGAGGTGCTGCTGCAGGCTGTGCCTGGGGAGCTGCCGCAACGGGCTGAGGTGCTACGGGAGCTGCTTCCGGAGCAGGTGCGGGAGCAGGAGCGGGGGCAGCAGTAGGCTGGTTATTTGTAGAATCGTCGCCGAATCTGAAGCCGGGCTGTGCTCTCTGTACGGGAACCGGTGCAGGCTCAGCGGGCTGAGCTGCCTGTCTCGGAGTATATTCAGTCCTCGGAGCCTGGGGCTGAGGCTGTCTTGATGTGATGATCGTAGGATTCTCTCTGGAAAGAACGGATGTGCTTGCTCTGTGTCCTGCGGAAGCATTGATCGTGTTATCAAAACCGGAAGCGATAACCGTGATCATGAGCTCATCCTCAAGTGAATCATCAATGACTGCACCGACGATGATCTCTGCTTCGGGAGCAGCTTCCGTACGGATAACGGAAGAAGCAGCATCGATCTCGGAAAGACGCATTCCGCGTCCGCCCGTGAAGTTAACGATAACGCCTGTGGCACCTTCGATGGTTGTATCGAGGAGAGGCGAATTGATAGCCTGTCTGATGGCAACCTGTGCACGGTCTTCACCGGAAGCACGGCCGATACCCATGTGGCAGATACCTGCGTCCTTCATGACTCTTGTAACGTCTGCAAGGTCGAGGTTGATAAGTCCGGGGATAGCAACGAGGTCTGAGATACCTGCGACACCGAACTTGAGAACCTGGTCTGCCATATTGAAAGCT
>JAEEGL015472545.1_pt1 | contig 10928 bp, 10 predicted proteins | sample 9134231 | NCBI WGS metagenome assembly JAEEGL01 (sample SAMN16246548, study PRJNA631951) | gut metagenome | biome: gut microbiome; feature: rumen; material: fiber-attached | host: Bos | place: Iran: Karaj | collected 2018-10 | reverse complement strand
CTAAATAAACAAATAACGTTAAAATATGCAAATAAAGTATTTAATTATATTAAAAAAACACATAATCATGTGCTTTATAGAGTAACTCCAATATATGAAAATGATAATTTAATAGCTACTGGTATAGAAATAGAAGCTTTATCTATTGAAGATAATGGCGAAGGCATTAAATTTAATATGTTTTTTTATAACATAGAAGATGGAGTAGAAATAAATTATTTAAATGGAGAAAGCTCTTTAATTAATTAAATCACCTTGATATATATTATCTTTTACCATCTTCTTATCAATATCATTTAATACTACAAATTTCTTTAATAACCAAGTTGGTTCTATTAATTCTTCTTTTACTGGATCTCCAGTAATTCTTTCAATTACTATAGTATCTTTTAGATACTCTAACTGTTTAGTAACAATATCTATATATTCATCTTTAGTTAATATGTGAAAACTATTATTTTTATAATAGTTTTCTAATGGAGTATTTTTATTTATATATAACATATGTATTTTAACTCCATCTATATTTATTTTATTTAATAATATTGCAGTATTAATCATATCTTCATATGTATCATTAGGTAGCCCATTTATAATATGGGCTACTACAAATATATTCTTTTTATGTAATTTATCTACTGCATTAATAAATGTATTAACATCATGACCTCTATTAATTAGCTTTAAAGTATCATCATTACTACTTTGTAATCCAAGTTCAATTGTTAAAAAATTTCTTTTATTTAAATCATCTAAATAATCTATTACTTCATCACTTAAAGCATCTGGTCTAGTAGCTATAGCTAAGCCAACTACTTTTGGATAATTAAGTAGTTTTTCAAACAAATTTTTTAATACATCTAATTTAGCATATGTATTAGTGCCACTTTGAAAATATGGTATATATAAACTATTAGGCCATTTTTTCTCTAATACTTTTATATTATTAATGAATTGATTTTCAATACTATCATTACTATTAATAATATTTGCTTTAGAATTATTTGAGCAATATATACAACCATATCCATCTTTTTTATTTGGACAACTCATATGGGCATCAATTGGAACTTTAAATACTTTGCTATTAAATTTATTTTTATAAAAGTAATTTAAAGTATGATATCTTTTATTATCTAATGTATATTTAAACATAATACACCTCAAAAATTAATATATCTTAAAAAAAGATAATGTGCAATAAACTTTTTTGTGTTACAATACCACTAGGTGATCTTATGCTAGTATATGGAAGAAATGTATTAAAAGAATTAGATAAAGAAAGAATAAGAAAAATATATGTTAGTAGTGAGGAATTAATACCTTTTTTAAAAGAAAATAAATTAAAATATGATATTGTTCCTAAAAATAGATTAGATAAAATGGTTAAGGGCAATCATCAAGGTATAGTAATAGATATATTAGATTATGATTATTATACATTAGATGATATAGATTCAAACTTTGTAGTAGTATTAGATCATTTAGAAGATCCTCATAATTTTGGGGCAATAATAAGAACATGTGAATGTGTTGGAGCAACAAATATAATTATCCCTAAAGATAGATCAGTAACAGTAAATGATACTGTTGTAAAAGTATCAGTAGGAGCAATTAATTATGTAAAAATAATATTAGTTAGTAATATTGCTAATGCTATAGAAAGATTACAAAAAATGGGATATTTTGTATATGGTGCTGATATGGGTGGAAAAGATTATAGAGAGCTTTCTTATCCAGATAAAAAAGTATTAGTAATTGGTAATGAAGGTAATGGTATATCAGCACTTACAGAAAAGAAATGTGATGAAATAATAAGTATACCAATGAAGGGAAAAATAAATAGCTTAAATGCATCATCATCAGCAGCAATTCTTTTATATGGAATGGATAGAAATGATTAAGGAAGAAGACATAATAAATACAAATGATGAAGAATTAATCATGCTATATAGAGAAAATGATGAAGATGCTAAAAATATATTATTTTATAAATATAAGTATTTAATTGATGTTTTAATAAAAAAGAATTTAAAAGTATTAAAAACTTTAGGTGTAGATAACCAAGAAATATATAGTGAATGCAATGTTGGTTTTAGTGATGCTTTAAAAAGTTATTCATCTGATGAAGATGCATCACTTAAAACCTTTATTGCGTTATGTATTGAAAGAAGATTAATGAATTTAATAAGAAGATATAGTACTACTAAGTATAAGACTATTAAAGGATCATATTCATTAGATTATTATTATGAAGATAATAAAAATTTATTAGATTTAATTAGTTATGATACTGACCCATTAAATAGCATATCTGAAAAAGAAGATTATAATGAATTAATTAAAGAAATAGAAAATGCATTAACTAGTAGTGAAAAAGAAGTTTTTAAACTTATGATAAATGGTATAAAATATAATGAAATAGCTAGTATTTTAAAAAAAACACCTAAACAAATAGATAATACTATTCAAAGAATAAAAAATAAAATAAAAAAAATAGTTATAAAGAGAAATTAAGTAATTAATTTCTCTTATTTTTATTTACAAAAAAGACGCTATTTGTTATAATTTATTTATAATAAGGGAGTGAAGAGAATGAAAATGTTATCTTCAGAAATAACAAAGTTATTAGATAAATTATATAATCTTCGTGGTGACGATAGTGTGATTCTTTCTAAGATGGAAAAAGAAAGAGAATTAGCAGAAGAAACTAAGGAACGTACTTTAAAAGAAAAAGAGTCATTACAAGATAAAATAGAAACTTTAGATAAAGAAGAAAGTATACTTGAAAGTGAAGGAGAGAATTTAGTTTCTACTTTAAGTAGAATTAAATCTGATGATTTCAAAACTGTATTAAATAAATTAAATGTTGATTTTAATCCAGAAAAGATTAGTGAAGAAGTTGCAAATAGATTGCCTCAAACTATTGAAAGAGTTCATAAAGATATTGAAAATTCTAAAGAAGAATTAGTTAAAGTAGAAAAAGAAATGAATACTGCTATAACTACTATTGAAGAACTTGCAATAAGAAAAGATGAAGCTTTAGCTAATCAAGCAAGATTAAATGAATATTTTGATTTAGCATTAAATGGAAATATTAATATTACAAGAGATTCAATTACTTCTTTATTAGAAAAATTTGATTTTTCTACTGATGAGCAAAGAGAGGCAGCAAAAATATTGATGTTCCCAGAAGATGCATTATTTGCATATGAAGAAAGAATTAAAAATGGTATTCAATCAGGAAAAACAATTTCTGAAGTTTTTGCTGAAGCAAAAGAAAATAACCATGAAGATGAAAGTAAATCACCAAAAGATGATTTAGTTAATATTCTTTCATCTATTGGATTTGATTATTTAGATTTTACTAATAATGATATAGAGAAAATACTTGCAAATTATAATGAATCTTTATTAAAAAAGAATGTAGAATTTGCTAAAGAAAAAGGTTTAAAATTAGATATGTTTGTTGATAATGTTGAACTTCTATATGATAGTGAATTTGATTCAAAAGTAAATAAATTAATTGAAATTGGTAAAGAACCATTTGATATTTATTTAAATCCATCAATATTAGTAAAATATAAGAAAGATGATTTAGATAGTACAATAGATAAAATAAAAAGTAGTGGTTTAGATCCTAAGATTGTACCATTAATAGCATACTAAGGAGGATATAATGGCATTAACAGAAAAATTAAATTTGCTAAATCTGCCTGAAGAAGAAAAAAAGAAAGCATATAAATTTTATGCTGATTTAGCTCTAGTAAGTGATGAACAATTAAATGATAATGTTACGTATTTAAAAGCTCAAGGAGTAGAAATAGCTAAAGCACGTGATATTAAAGTATTGTGTAATTCAAAAGAAGAATTAGCTAAGAAGTTTAGTATATTACATGAAATTGGTGAAACAGATATATTTGTTCAAAATCCAAAATTGTTAAATCATAATGTAATAGATATCTATAAGAGAATTAATTATTGTAAACAAGAAAATATAGAATATAAAGATGAAAATGGATATAAAAATTTCTTGTTTAGCGAAGATAAATTCAAAGAATTATACAACAAAAAAGATGAAGTGAAGGAAGAAAAAATTGAAGTTCCTGATATTACTTTAGAGAAAGTTGAAGAGCCAAAGGTAGAAGTAGAACCTCCAGTAGTAGAAGAAACTGTTGAAGAAGCTGTAGCTCAAGATACTACTGAAGAAGTAAAAGAGGAAACTCCTCAAGTTGAAGAGGTTACTGAAGAAGTTAAGGAAGAAGAAAATGCTCCTGAAGAAAAAGTTGAAGAACCTCCAGTAGAGGAAGTAAAAGAAGAATCTCCAGTTACTGAAGAAAAAGAAGAACCAAAAGAAGAAGTACAAGAAGAAAAAGTTGAAATTACTCCAGATGATAAAGATGTTTACGAACAATTAAATGGAGATGCAACTATTCCAAATATCGACTTTAGTAGTATATTTGAAGAACCAGAAGAAAAAACAATTGATATTCAACCAGTAAAAGAAGATATTAATTTAGATGATTTTATAACTATAAATGAGGATATAAAAGATCTAGAAGCTAAAACTACAAGTTTTGCTGATATAAAAAATGAAGTTAACAGATCTGAATTAAAAGATGAACTTGAAAAAGAACTTGCTAAACTAGAAGAATTAAAAAGCAAAACGGAAGAAGAAATAAGCTTCCAAGATATTGAACCAGAAAGTTATGGAATGGGGAGGGCAGCATGAAATTCTTAGAAAAATATGAATTTAGTAAAGAAGATATTGCTGATTTCTTAAATAATTCTCCAAAGAAATTAATTGATGCTATTAAAGATAATAAGAAATTAGTTAGTGAAAATATTGATTATCTTAAAGGTTTAGGAGTTACTAATTATCAACAAATATTCTTAGAATATTATGATATGTTCTTAATGGATCATAGTAACTTTGTAGAAATATTTTCAAAATATGAACCAGAAGATTTAATAGAAAAATTAAATAAAAATATAAAAATAGTTGAATATTTATAAGATGCTTTGCAGCATCTTATTTATTTGATATAATTATTTTGTAGGTGATATTATGGAAAAAGTGTTAACTGGATTACAACCTAGTGGAGAACTTACTTTAGGTAATTATATTGGTGCTATTAAACAAATGATTGATTATCAAGAAAAATATGATTCTTATATATTTGTAGCAGATATGCATGCATTAACAGTTAATCAAGATCCTAATATATTAAGAAAGAATATTAAAGAGTTAGTAGCGCTTTATCTTGCATGTGGTATTGATGCAAACAAAAATACTATATTTTTACAATCTGATAATTTATATCATACTAATTTATCATGGATATTTGAATGTCTAATACCATATGGAGAATTATCTAGAATGACTCAATTTAAAGATAAGAAGGAGAAAAATGTTAATTTTTCTGCTGGATTACTTACTTATCCAATTTTAATGGCTTCAGATATATTACTATATGATACAGATTATGTGCCTGTTGGAAAAGATCAAAAGCAACATGTAGAAATGGCAAGAAATATTGCAGAAAGATTTAATAAAAAATATAATGTAGATTTATTTAAAATACCTAATCCTTTAATACCAGATAATGGTGCTAAAATAATGGATTTAGTTGATCCAACTAAAAAGATGAGTAAGAGTACTCAAAATAAAAAAGGCGTAATATTTATGCTTGATAGTGAAGATGATATAAGACGTAAAGTAGCATCTGCTACTACTGATTCAGATATGTTAATTAAATATGATATGGATAATAAACCAGGTATTAGTAATTTAATAAATATTTATTCAGTATTGTCAAATATAAGTATTAAAGAAGTTGAAGAAAGATTTAAAGGTTATAATTATGGTTCATTTAAAAATGAAGTATCAGATTTAATAATTAATACACTAAAACCAATCCAAGAAAAATATTATAATCTTATTAATAGTGATATTATTAACAAAATATTAGATGATGGTATTAATAAAGTTAATGAACTAGCTAAAGAAAAGTACGAAAAAGTTAAAAAGATAGTTGGAATTGATAGATAAAAGTAGCGAAAGCTACTTTTTTAATTGAATAGTTATTGTATAATTAAAGTATGGAAAATAATAAAAAGAAATATTTATCAATGTTAGGATTAATAACAATATCAATGTTTATAATAGGGGCATCATATGCTTATTTTACTGTGTCAACAACGAATAATTTTGGAACACATACAATATCAGGCACTATGGAAGATGTAGGATCTGTATCATTAGTTAGTACAGGTAATAATATATCACTTAATCTATCAGCAGCAGATATGATGCAATAATCATTGTTGAAAACCAAATAGTTTTCAACTTTTCTTTTTTGATTGAAAAAAATTCTAATATTTAGTATTATATATAATAGGAAGATATGATGGGTATGGCTAGTTTCGAACATTTAAAATATAATTCAAAAGATCTAGTTTGTGATTCTAAAGTAGTTTTCAAGGGGATAAACTACAGAATCACTCTTTTGAGTGATAGATTAATTCGTTTTGAATATGCTCCTGGTGGAGCTTTCTATGATGGCGCTACTGAAATAGTCCATAATAGAAAATTTCCAGAACCTAAATTTAAAAGAGAAGAAGATGACAAATATTTAGTTATTACTACTAAATACTTTGTTATGCAATATGCAAAAGAAAAACCATTTAAAGGTCCTTCTTTTGCTCCTGATTCAAACTTAAAAATCAAATTAAACAACACAGATAAAATTTGGTATCCATCTCATCCAGAAGCAAGAAACTTTAAGGGTAGTGCTTATTCAATTGATGATTTTGGGAGTGAAACAGTATTGTCTAATGGACTTTATTCAACTGATGGATTTGCAGTATTAGATGATTCTAATTCATTATTAATTAATGAAGATGGATACTTAATAAAAAGTGAAAAGAAAAGACAAGATTTCTATGTATTTTTATATAGAAGAGACTTTGGTTTATGTTTAAAAGATTATTTTACTTTAACTGGATATCCTCCATTAATACCTAGATACGCGCTTGGTATATGGTGGAATAGAGATAGAATTTATTCTCATGAAGATACAGTTAAATTAATTAAATCATTTAATAAAAATGAAATTCCTATATCAGTATTATTATTAAATGAATTTTGGCACAGAAAAGATAAGAGTAATTATAATTTACATAAAAGTGGTTTTTCATTTAATGAAGAATTATTTAAAGAACCAGATAAGTTTATAAAAGAAATGCATGATATGAATGTAAAAGTGGGTTTACTTTTAGATGGCTCTGAAGGCATAGATAAACTTAATGATGGCTATAATAATATGTGTAAAGACTTAAATGTAAAACAAGGAGAAATAATACCATTTAAAGTATTAGATATAGATTTTATAAATAGCTATTTTGAAAATTTAATTAATCCATTATACGATTATGGAGTAGATTTCTTTTGGTTAAATTATAAAGACCCATTAATTACTAGAGCACTTAATTATTATCATTTTAATGATTATAAAAAGTTTGAATCTAGAAGAGGAATGTTACTTTCTCGTAATGGTGGAAAAAGTGCTCATCTATATCCAGTTCATTATTCAGGTGAAACTAAAGTTGGTTGGAAAACATTAGAGTTCTTACCATACTTTAATTCAACTGCATCAAATATTGGTTTATCTTGGTGGAGTCATGATGTTGGTGGATATAAAGATGGAATAGAAGATAGTGAATTATATTTAAGATATATAGAATTTTCGACATTCTCAGGTATATTTAGATTTAGTGCTAAAAGAGGACCATATTATAAAAGAGAACCATGGCGTTGGGATATGGAAACATATACAATAGTAAAAGACTATTGTAAGATGCGTCATAAATTGATTCCTTATTTATATACTGAAAACTATAAATATCATAAAAATTGTTTACCAGTAATTGAGCCACTTTATTATTATTATCCAGAATTAATTGATGAACCAAGTTATAAAAATGAATATTATTTTGGTACAGAATTATTAGTAGCTCCAATTACTAAGCCAAAAGATAGAATAATGAATAGAACAGTTGAAAAAATATTCTTGCCTAAAGGCGTATGGTATGACATGAAGACTGGTAAGAGATTTAATGGTAATAAGAGATATATATCATTCTTTAGAGATGAAGATTTTCCAGTATTTGCTAAAGCAGGAGCAATTATACCACTTGCAATTATTAAAGACGATATAAATAATATAGATCCTCCTAAAGATATGGAAATAAATATATTCCCTGGAGCAAGCAATACTTATAGATTATATGAAGATGATGGTATATCATCTAAATTTGAAGATGGATATTATACAATTACTGCTATTGATTTTACATATGAAAAAGATAGTTATACATTAAGTATTGCACCGGTTGCAGGTAAAACTGGTATTATTCCTGAAAAGAGAAATTATAAAATAAGATTTAGAAATACAAGAATGTCAGAAAAAGTATCAGCATTACTTAATAATGAAGAAATAAAATGTGAAGTATCATTAGATGATAATGATTTAATTATATTAATAAAAGATGTTAATACAGCCAAAACATTAAGTATTAGTTGTATTGGTAAAGATATTGAAATAGATGCTGTTAGAATTATTAATGAAGATATTAATAGTATTATTAGTGATTTAAAAATTGATACTTCACTAAAAGAAAAAATAGCAGAAATAGTATTTGATACAGAATTACCAATGAATAAAAAACGTATATATGTTAGAAAATTAAAGAGTTATGGATTAGATCAAATATTCATTAAAATGTTTATTAAACTTCTTGAATATATTGAAGAAATCTAATATAATATGTGAAACAGATGAAGAAAGAGTAGTAGTAAATTGTATTATCAAAGAGAGATAGTGGAAGGTGTAAACTATTATAATAGATTTATGAACTTGCTTTTAGATGTTAATGGGTTGTTCCTTTATAAACAGATTAAGTTAAAATTAAGGTGGTACCGCGGATATATTCGCCCTTTAGGTATTACCTTTTTTATTGGAGGTATATATGAAATATATAAATATATTAATAATATTCATAATATTATTTATCATAATATTTCTTTTTGATTATTTGTTAATTAAAAAAACTTATTTAAAAGGTAAAAAGAAAAAGAATAATGAATTAGTTGAATTATCTTATTTATTAATTAAATTTAATTTAGATAAAAATAAATTAAATATAAAAAGAGTATTAATTACTATATCTTTAATTAATGCATTTATTATGTCAATGGTATCAGTAATATTATTATTATTTAAAATGAATTATATATTAAAATTACTAGTAGCATTTATAATGCTACTACTGGTAATATACTCAATATATGAAATATATGGAAATTATTTAATTAAGAAAGGTTGTAGTAAATGATGAATATAAGAGAAATAGAAAATAAATGGCAAAAATATTGGGAAGAAAATCATACATTTAAAACTGATTTACATGATTTTTCTCGTCCTAAGTTTTATACACTTGATATGTTTCCATACCCATCAGGTGTAGGTCTTCATGCAGGACATCCAGAAGGATATACTGCTACTGATATAGTAGCTCGTATGAAAAGAATGCAAGGATTTAATGTATTACATCCAATGGGATTTGATTCATTTGGATTACCAGCAGAACAATATGCGATTAATACAGGTAATCATCCAGCAATATTTACAAATGAAAATATAGATACATTTAGAAGACAATTAAAAATGTTAGGCTTTTCATATGATTGGGATTTGGAGTTTTCAACATCTGAACCATCATATTATAAATGGACACAATGGATATTTAAAAAACTATATGAAGATGGATATGCTAAAATGATTGAAATGCCAGTTAATTGGTGTGAAGAATTAGGAACAGTTTTAGCTAATGATGAAGTAATAGATGGTAAAAGTGAAAGAGGAGGATTCCCTGTCACTAGAAAAATGATGAAACAATGGGTTATAGATATGCCTGCTTATGCTGAGAGATTACTCGAGGGATTAAACACTATTGATTGGCCAGAATCAACAAAAGAAATCCAAAGAAATTGGATTGGTAAATCAATCGGAGCTAATGTAAAATTTAAAATAAAAGACACAGACTATGATTTTACTGTATTTACAACAAGATGTGATACGCTATTCGGAGCAACTTATTGTGTATTAGCACCAGAGCATAACTTGGTTGATTTAATTACAACTAAAGAACAAAAGGAAGAAGTAGAAAAATATAAAAAGGAAGCAGCAAGTAAGTCTGATTTACAAAGAACTGAACTTAATAAAGAAAAAACCGGAGTATTTACTGGTGCATATGCTTTAAATCCAGTTAATAATGCAGAAATACCTATATGGATATCTGATTATGTTTTAGCTAGTTATGGAACTGGTGCTATTATGGCAGTTCCTGCTCATGATGAAAGAGACTATGAATTTGCTAAAAAGTTTAATTTAGATATTATTCCAGTTATTGAAGGTGGAGACATTTCTAAAGAAGCTTATACTGGAGATGGAGTTCATATTAATTCAGAATTTTTAAATAATTTAAATAAAGAAGAATCTATTAATAAGATGTTAGAATTCTTAGAAGAACATAAATGTGGAGAAAAGAAAATTAATTATAAAATAAGAGATTGGATATTTGCTCGTCAAAGATATTGGGGTGAACCAATTCCAATTGTTCATTTAGATAATGGAAAAGATGTAGCGTTAGATGATAAAGATTTACCTTTAGTATTACCTGAATTAGATGATTATTCACCATCTAAAGATGGATCTAGTCCACTTAATAAAGCTAAAGATTGGGTAAATGTAGAAATTAATGGAGTACATGGATTAAGAGAAACATCTACTATGCCAGGATCTGCTGGTTCTAGTTGGTATTTCTTAAGATATATTGATCCACATAATGATAAAGAATTTGCAGAT
>JAEEGL015138093.1_pt1 | contig 10928 bp, 11 predicted proteins | sample 9134231 | NCBI WGS metagenome assembly JAEEGL01 (sample SAMN16246548, study PRJNA631951) | gut metagenome | biome: gut microbiome; feature: rumen; material: fiber-attached | host: Bos | place: Iran: Karaj | collected 2018-10 | reverse complement strand
TTCAACCGGAAAGGAACCTCCATTTTCTCGGACAGGATGGGACAGCGTATATGCCCGGAAGGGATCAACATCCTGGACGACGGCACGCTCAAGGGCAAGCGCGGCGCACTCAATTTCGACGACGAAGGGGTTCCCGCCCAAAAGACCTATATGGTGGAGGACGGCATCCTGACCTCTTACCTGCACGACCGCATCAGCGCCCGCCACTACGGCGTCTCCCCTACCGGGAACGGCCGGCGGGAATCCTTCCGCTACGCCCCCATCCCCCGGATGCGGGCCACTTACATGGAAAGCGGCGACGCCAACCCGGCAGATATCATCGCCTCGGTGGAAAAAGGCATCTTCGTCGATGAATTCTCCAACGGACAGGTCCAGATCGGCGAAGGGGATTTCACCTTCTTCGTCAAGAGCGGATTCCTGATCGAGAACGGCCGCCTGACCGCCCCTGTAAAGGATATCAACATCATCGGAAACGGGCCGGCGGCCCTGCGGGACATCGTCGCCGTAGGGAATGACCTCGCCGTCGACCCGGGCACCTGGACCTGCGGAAAGGGCCAGAGTGTCCCTGTTTCCTGCGGAATACCCTCCGTGCTGGTCAGATCGCTGACCGTGGGAGGAGAATGAGAGATCGGAGATGGACAACAGACTGACAGCTGAAGAAATCGCCCTGGCACGAACTGCCATGGACTTTGCCCTCGCCAACGGGGCGCAGAAGGTCCGCGTCACCCTGAACAAGAGCCTGATGGAACTGTTCGGAATGCTGGACGGGGAACTGGACAAGGTCACCCACGCCCTGGACCGGAGCCTGCAGGTCGCCCTGTTCGTGGACGGCCGGTTCGGCGGATTTTCCACCAACCGGCTGGAAAGGAAGGAGGTGGAGGACTTCATCCGGGACGCCATCGACACCGTCCGGACGCTGGAACCCGATCCGGCCCGCGACCTTCCGGCCCCGGAGCGGACGGTGAAGGATGCCACATCCGGGAATGAACTGGGCCTGTACGATCCCGTCTGTGAAACGCTCACCGCGGAAAAGCGGCGGGAGATGGCTTTCGGAACGGCAGCCTGGGCCCGGAAAGCGGAACTGGGAAAAGGATTCCAGCTCGTTTCCGAGGAAGGCGAATACTCGGACAGCGTCTTCGACGCCGTCGTGATGGACTCGAACGGCCTCTACGCCCGGCACACCGAGACTTCTTTCGAAATCGGTTATGAAGTGACCGTGGAGGATGCGGAAGGAAACCGGTTCTCCAGCTACTGGTGGGATGCAACGCCCCGGTTGGAAGCTTTGCTTCCCTCCCTGGTCACCTGCAGCGAAACGGCCATCCGCCGCGCTGCGGCGCAGATTGAGCCGAAAGCCCATCCCGGTGGGAAATGCAACCTGGTGGTGGACAGCGAATGTGCTGCCAAGTTCCTGACACCTGTCCTGAATGCCCTGGGCGGCTATTCCGTGCAGCAGAAGAACTCGTTCCTGCTGAACAAGGCCGGGAAACGCGTGTTCTCCGACCATCTTACCGTCCTGGACTGCCCGCATTCCGCGGGTGAGACCGGATCACGCCTGTATGACAGCGAAGGCGTGGCGACGAAGGAATTCCCCATCATCGACAAGGGCGTTCCCACGCGGTATTTCATCAACACCTTCATCGCCGGAAAGACCGGGATGGCCCCGACCATCGAGGATGCCACCCGGCCGAAAGTAATGCCCTGGGGCGGCTGCAAGACCCGCGACGACGTGCTCTGCAAGGTCGGGAGCGGCATCTTTGTCACCGGCTTCAACGGCGGTAACTCCAACACGACGACGGGAGATTTCTCGTATGGCATCGAGGGCTTCGCCTTCGAGGACGGACGCATCGCCTACCCGGTTCGGGAGATGCTCGTGACGGGCAACCTCATCGACCTTTGGAACAACCTGACCGTGGTCGCCGACGACGCCCGTTTGTGTATGTCCAAATTAATACCGACCTTAGCTTTTTCCAATGTAGATTTCAACGCATGAAGATCGAAAAGAACAAAGTGGTCGTCATCACGTACGACCTGGAAGTGGAAGGACGCATCGTTGACAGCGCCAACGCCGACAAACCCCTGGACTACATCCAGGGAATGCATATGCTGATCCCCCGGTTCGAAGCCGAACTGGAAGGCCTCGAGGAAGGTTCTCCCTTCGCTTTTACCATCCAGCCGGAAGAAGGATACGGAGCCTATGACCCGAAGCGCCGGGTAGACCTTCCCAAGAGCGCCTTCACCATCCAGGGCGAAGTGCGCGAGGACCTGATGCAGGTGGGCCGGATCCTGCCCATGGTAGGCGGCGACGGCTCCGTGCTCAACGCCACGGTCGTGGAAGTGAAGGAAGAGGGCGTGACGATGGATTTCAACCATCCGATGGCCGGGAAAGTGCTGGATTTCAAGGGAAAGGTCCTTTCCGTCCGCGATGCGACGGAGAAAGAGCTTACGGAAGGCCTGCACGGCGAATTCCTTCCGCCGGAAGAAGAGCACCACTGCTGCCATGTCGGCCATGGAAAGGGCAAGGGGCACTGCCACCATCACGAGCACGAGGATGGCGAGTGCTGCGGTCATGGAGACCACAAGGATGGCGAGTGCTGCGGTCATGGAGACCACAGGGATGGTGAGTGCTGCGGCCACGGACATTGCCACCACGAGGAAGAATGAAAACGGCCGTCGTCATACTGAACTGGAACACGAAGCAGTACCTTCGTGAGTTCCTTCCGGGGCTCATCGCCTCCACGGAAGGGCTGGATGCGGAAGTCATCGTTGCGGACAGCGCCTCCACGGACGGTTCCCTGGAGGTGCTCAAGCGGGAATTCCCGCAAATCCGGCGGATTCCCCTGGACAGGAACTACGGTTTCACCGGTGGCTATAACCGCGCCCTTGCGCAAGTGGAGGCCGAATACTACGTCCTCATCAACTCGGACATCGAGGTTCCTGCCCATTGGCTGAAACCCCTTGTCGACTGGATGGACGCCCATCCCAAGTGCGGTGCCTGCGGTCCGAAGCTCCTTTCCTGGCACGACCGGACCGCCTTCGAGTATGCCGGTGCTGCAGGCGGACTGCTGGACCGCTACGGTTACCCCTTCTGCCGCGGCCGCGTGATGACGATGGTCGACAAGGATAAGGGACAATACGACACGCCCGCCGACGTCTTCTGGGTCTCAGGGGCCTGCCTGATGGTCCGGAGCCGGCTCTGGAAGCGGCTCGGGGGCCTGGACGACCGTTTCTTCGCCCATATGGAGGAGATCGACCTCTGCTGGCGCATCCAGCTCTCCGGGTATACCGTGACGGTCGTGCCGGAATCCTATGTCTATCATATCGGCGGCGGCACGCTTCCGAACGATTCCCCCAGGAAACTGCAGTTCAATTATCGGAACAACCTCCTGATGCTGGAGAACAACCTGGCCAAGACTTTCCGTGCGCAGGGCGCCAGCGTGGACGGGGCCCTTGTCCGGGCCCGGTGCCGTGTCCTGGCCCGGATGTTCCTGGACGGTGTGTCCGCCCTGAACTACCTGATCGGAAAGAAATGGCCCTCTTACAAGGCCGTGGTCAAGGCGCACGCCGAATACTGGAAACTGCGCCGCAAGCCGTCCGCGGACGAAGTGGCCTCCCAACAAAAAGAAGTCACCATCCACGGTTGGTATCCCAAGTGGATGGTGCCTCGCGCCCTGATGGGCAAAAAGATTTCCTTTTAGTCGACCGGATTGAACGTGTAGCTCTTCAGGACGATAGGAGCCTTCTCGCTTTCACCCATCGCATTGCCGGGCTGGAAAACCACGGAGACGACGATCTTCTTGTTGGCCTGGTCCTTATGCTCCGCAGCTGCGCTTTCAGCAGCGGAAATGGCCGCTTTGTCACCGGCATCAGAACGGGAGTGGAAGTCCCTGGTAGCCTTCAGGACAGCATCTCTCATCGCGACGAAGATGATACCGGAACCTTCGCTGCTGGATACGGTGATATCCGGGATGCAAGTGTAGGTGCCGACATTCGGTTCGGGGCTGGTCTTGGTGCAGGAAGTGAAGCAGAGCGCCATGCAAGCTGCCACGGCGAGGGCGAAAAATTTGATTGCTTTCATTGTTAAATAATATTGTTAAATAATGGTTAAATAGTTAATAAATAAAAAGTTAACGAATAAATTCTTTTAACAGTTTGTGCAGGAGCTCACTCACGTAGTTACTCTCCGTCGGATGAGAAGAGAAGGTCGGAGTTTCCTTGACAAAATGCACCACCCGGTCCGTTTCACCGTCGATGACGGCGCAGTACATGACGTTGCCATAAGGATCGCTCACATAGTAGTTCTGGGAAGGATTGGTTAGGCCCCGGATGCCGGTGAGGGATTCAACCGCCTTGTCGATGACCTTTCCGGCAGCTTTCTCGATCTTCTCCCGCTGATATCCCACTTTGGTCTGGGTGTAGCCGTAGGAATAGATGACGATACCGTAACGGAGTCCGCTGTTGTCAAGGAGTTTCCGCAGGGACTTGGGAACACGGAGACGGCTGCTCTTATCCGGATCGATGTCCTCAAAGGACCGGAACCAGTTCTGTATGTCCACGTTGTCTCCTGAATAGTCTGCCGGAATCATGTCGGAGAAAGGAAACCGCTCCGAGTTGATGATGTTCTCGATGAGGCTCGTGGCCCTCTGGGAATCACCCTCGTCATAGCGACCCTTTCCATCGTCGCCATAGCAAACGATGAAAGAATAGGGCTGGATAAACGCAAACTCCGGAATCGTGGAAAGGTTCACATCCGAAGCGGTGTGCCGGGAGGCACCACAAGCCGTAAGTGCCAGTAACGCCAGTAAGGCAAACGTCGTCTTTGCTGTTTTCATAGGATATAATTGATAAGGATTTATTCCGTTACAACCAGTTTGACCGTTAAGACAGCAGTTATCTGCTCTTCTTCATAAGACGGGGTTTCCTTGTTCGGAGCGATATTGACCATATTGACGATGCTCAGGTAATAGGTGCCAGGCATCTTTTCCTTGGGTCCCATTCCTTTGATGACGGCGGTCACCGTCCCTTCTTCATCGGATGCAGCATCTGTGTTATTATAAAGGATGAACCGGGAAGAACCCCCGTTCGTCATGAAATGGTTGACCGTCTTTCTGCGGGCAGCACTCGCCTCATATGCGTAGTAACCCAACTTCTTGAATTCGTCTTCCAGATTCAGCAGAACGCTTTTGCGTACTACTTCCCCTTCCGAATCGGTGGTGAAGAAGTCGGACGCCTTTTTCTCCACGGTCAGGGTGTCCCTGAATTCGCTGTACCACGTCATCTCCACCGGGAATTCCGCTTGACCACCAAAGCGGTCAAGCGCGTGAATCTTTCCGCGAACCGTGATGGAACGGAGCTGCGTGGTATCCATCAGCGCCCTCATCTCCGCCTTGGACGTATCCGGGAGGAAACGCACGAAACCGGAGTCCCGCACCGGCATGAAAACGACCAGGGAATCAGCCGCGGTGGCCGGTTCGAAGGAAAGCTGGCGGATGTATTTCCTCGTGGAATAGGTTTGCCTTGCTTCACCGTTTTCCTGTTTGTAAGTACGGGGGTCCAGCGAGAAGGAGATGGCACCCAGCTCCTTCTCGTATCTGATGGTGGCATCTTCCCCTTCTTTTCCGGAAGGGATGATGATCTGTTTCAACCGGGTCACATTGCCGCGGCCGTACATCCAGGGAGTGAGACCTTCTGCCGGATTCGGCATCATCACGACATGGAAGGGATTGGAGCTGACATACTGGACGACACCTTCCTTATCCTTGTATGCGCCTACCAGCGAGAAAAGGTTGTCGTCAATGAGGTTGCGGGTTTCCCTGTTGCCCAGGCGGATGAAATACTGCCCGTCCATCTCCTGTTCGGCCGCATTCCGGGTCTTGCCCAGCGAATCAACATAGAAGTTCTTGGACTCGGTGATATAGCTCGCCCTGGTCTCTTCTTCCATCACGAGATACTTGGTGCTGGACATGTTATCCAATACGACCATATCCTGGGTAAAAGGAACGCCGGAAGGATTGACACGGAAGGAAACCGGGAACTTGAGCCCCTTGGTAATGGTGTCGACCTGGGTGTAAAGGACAAATCCGAAGACGGAATCGCTCACCTTGAGGCCGGCCGTCAGTTCCTCCAACGCCTTGATCCTCAGTTCAAGACCGTCAATCTTCGCGTTGATGTCGGCAAGCGCCTTGTCCAAGCGAGCCTGTACCTTGCCGATTTCCTCGGCAATCTTGCGGTCAATGACGCCATTATTCAATTCGATGGCATCTGAAATGGCCTTTTTGTAGGCGGCTGTCATTTCTTCCTTCGCCTGCCCGATCTCACTCCTGACCTTCTCCATGTCCTTCTGGACAGACTCCTGGGTGGCAAGAGCCGACAGCTTGGCATCCATAGTGGCAATGTCGTAATAACCGGTAAGGGCTTCGCCGACCCAGGATTTGAGGGAGTTCTCCAAAGCCGCCAGTTTGGAGCCGCCGTCCTCGGTCGTCAGGCTTTCCTTCAGCGCGGCGACTTCGTTCGAAAGCGCCATGTACTGGTCCAGCGTGGCATAAGTGGCCTTGATCCAGTCGCTTTCCTTGGAAAGGGATTCGTCGACATACGTCTGTAGCCTCTTGATCATCGCATCCAGTTCCATGTCTTTTCCCTCGAGCGAGGCCTTGGCGTCATCCAGGGACTGGATGGTGGTCTTGATCTGGTTGATCTGTTCGTAGATGGAAGATATCCTGGTCCCTTCCAGTTCGGTCAGGCGGGACTTGATATCATCCAGTTCCGAATTAAGGTCCCGGCATCCGGCCAGCAAAAGCGGGATGGCGAGCAGAAAGAATAAACAACGTTTCATAGTTTAAGTATAATTGTATTAGTTTTAGTTGTCCTGATTCAACACCGCGGTCCTGTATTCCGATGGGATGATTCCCATACGGGACTTGAAAACCGTCTGAAAGGTCCGGCGGGAGGAAAAACCGGCGTCCTTGCAGATGCTTTCAATCGTATATTCCGGATGTGACTTGAGCAGGCAGCAGGCTTTTGCCAGGCGTTTTTCCGTGAGATAGGCGGCAAAACTGCCATATTGCGGCTGGCTTTTCATCAGTCTGAGAATACGCCGCTGGGAAATCCCGAACTTATCGGCCACCGTCTTCAGATCCAAGTCCGGGTGCTGGAACAATGACGTAGCGTCCATCCTGGCATCAAACCAGGCAAACAGCTGGTCGTCGTCCATCTTCATCGGTTGCTCCATGGAAGAGAGGGTCTCTTCGAGGGGAGCGACCCTTGAGACGCCGGGGGTGGAAGAATACCCTTTCTCCAACAGTTCCTCGGCCATTGCCGCGTTCTTGTCTACGATTTTCCGATTCATCCTGATCAAAAGGACAATGACCAGAGCCATTGCCAGAACGGTCAGAAGAGAGGCTAGAACGATAATCGTGGTAGGTGTAATCATTCCCAGGTAAACAATTATGCGAAGATAATTGATTTATCCCTTAACAGCATAACCAAGTATTGGCAGAATCAAAGGCATTATGGCGAAATCACGCGCATTCATAGCGAAAAAACGGCAAATTCCTTTCATCTGAGGCCAGATTTACCTATTTTTGTGCGCTATGAAAAACAGAACTCAGATTGACTCCCTGTGCAGTGGTTTTCCTCCCCTGGTCATTGAAGCGGCCTTTGTCATCATGGTCCTGGCAGCGATCTGTTCCTACGGGACCCTTCAGGGTTGGTTGTATCAGCATGTCCCTGTCCTGCTCGGGCTTCTCAACACGGTAGGAATGGTAACCCTGTATCTCGCCATCCTGCGCGGCATGAAACCCCTTCCCCATCCGCTTACGGTCCTCTGGTGGATTACCATCGGCGTCAACCTGCTGGACTTCGTGATCTTTTGCCTGGGAGACACGGCCCACGGCCTTGCCGCGGCGAGCGCTACGGCATTGCCGCTGGTCTACCTGCCGTTGGGCATTCTGATCTATATCTGGTATCAGGGCCGTCTGGGCCAGGTCGGCCTGTGGATGGTCCTCCGTATCCTTATCATCAATTTAGTCCCCGTCCTCTTTTTTGTCACGGGCCTGTTGGAACACTCCTGGGGCCTCATCACCATGGAAGTGATCACCATCGCTGCAGAGCTATGGTATGCCTGGGTACTCCGACGTGTCCTGAGATAAAAAACACCATCCACGGTGGGAATCCCCAGTGGATGGTGCGGAAGCCCTTGCGGGCAAGAGAATCAAATCTATTTCGCAGGCCGCTTGTAACCTTCCGCCGTCGCCCGCTCTGACATCCGCTTGATGCGGGTATCGGTGTCCGGATGCGAGGAGAAGAGTTTCTGCACGGAACTGGACTGGGAGCCGCTGCCTTCGGAAACGGCCTTCAGTTTCTCGAATGACATCGCCATGCCCCACGGGTTCTTGCCCGCGGCCTTGAGGAACTCGTAGCCGTAGTCGTCGGCCTGGCTTTCCTGCTTCTTGGAATACTGGGCGTTCAGCACGGCGTTGCCGATGGCACCGAGCTGCGAGTCGGTGAGGGTGGCCATCGTGCTGCTGGTGGAGGCGAGTCCTTCCAGGGCTGCGCTCGTGAGCATGGATGTACGCATTTCTTTCTTCGTATGCTTCATCGCCACATGGCCGATCTCGTGACCGAGGACACCGAGCAGTTCATTGTCCGTCATCACGTCCATGATGCCCGTGTAAACGCGCACGCTCCCGTCGGCACAGGCGAAAGCGTTCACCTGGTTCTCCTGGTACACCTTGAAATTAAGGGGAATGCCATCCACCGCCTTCAGGTTCTTCGTCAGGTTCCGGAGGCGTTTCGTGTAGGCGTTCGTCTCCGGCAGCACCTTGCTCTGGGCGTCGAGCTGGGTGATGTACTGGTGGACATAGGACTGGACCTGTTCGTCGGTGAGGGACAGGGCCTGCGCGGCCATCATACCGCCCTGGAGGGCGCGGGCCGCATCAAAGGTTTCGGAGCAGGAGGTGAGCATCAGCACGCCCACTGCAAAGGCAAGGAAACGTTTCATCATAGCGCAAATATAAACAATTCTTTGCAAAAATGATTATCTTTGCGAAGGATATAAGAAAAACGCGTATGAAGATCATCATCGAAGGGGCAGGACAGGTCGGTTCCCACCTGGCGAAGATGCTCAGCCACGAAGGGGGCGACATCACCGTCATCGACGACAATGAGGCGCGGCTCCAGCAGCTTACGGCCACGGCCGATGTGGTCACCCTCCTCGGGGATCCTTCCTCCATCACGGTGCTGAAGGAAGCCGGCTGCGCGAAAGCGGACCTCTTCATCGCGGTCAATCCTTTCACCACCCAGACCGTCAATGTGGTGAGCGCCCTCCTGGCAAAGAAACTCGGATCCAAACGGGTCATCGCCCGCGTGGAGGACGAAGCCTATCTCCTTCCGGAGAACAAGCTGATTTTCAAGGATATGGGAATCGACATGCTCTTTTTCCCCGAGAAAATCGCCAGCGATGAAATCATCGATCTGCTCAAGCATACGGCTTCGACCGACTCGATGGATTTCGCCCGTGGCAAGCTCCAGCTGGTCGTGTTCCGCCTGGACGACGACTCCCCCATCCTGGACATGAAGGTGGCCGAATTCACGGCAATGATGGCTGAAGCCTCGGCTCAGGCCCAGTTCCGCATCATCGCCATCGCCCGCAAGGGCGAGACCATCATTCCCAAGTTCGACACCAAGTTCCTGTATAACGACCACCTGTACATCATTGCCAAGCGCGAAGGCATCCCCACCATCATGAAGTTCCTCGGGAAGGACAACATCGAGGTGGACAGCGTGATAATCCTGGGCGGCAGCGAGATCGCCGAGATGATGGCCGGGCAGCTGGTCCGCCAGCAGCTGGATTCGGTCAAGATCATCGAGATCGACAAGCAGCGCTGCCGGGAACTGTCCGAAAAACTGCCTTCGGGGGTGATGATCGCGAACGGTGACGTCCGCAACTCCGACTTCCTGGTGGAAGAGGGCATCCGCGACTACGACGCCCTGGTGGCGGTGACCGGCAATGACGAAACCAACATCCTTGCCTGCGTGGTTGCCAAGAAATTCGGCGTCTCCCGGACCATCGCCCAGGTGGAGAACCTCGAATATGTCCGCCTTGCTGAGGATATGGGCGTAGATGCCGTCATCAACAAGAAACTCATCACGGCGGGCCGTATCTACAAGTTCACCCTGTCCGACAAGGTCCGTTTCGTGCGCTATATGAGCGGCACGGACGCCGAGGTGCTGGAATACACCGTCGCTCCGGGCTCCAAGGTGACCAAGGGTGCCCTCAAGGATATCGCCTTCCCGCGCAACGCCATCATCGGCGGCGTCATCCGCGGCAGCGAATCCTTCATCGCCGTGGGCGATACCCACATCGAACCGTACGACCGTGTGGCCGTCTTCGCCCTGCCGGAGACCGTCAAGGAGGTCGATAAGTTCTTCAAGTAATGTTCCGGAAATTCCTGTTCCTGACGGCACTGCTCGCCGGTTTCACGGCTGCGGCGCAACCCGCGGCACGTTCTTACGACTGTTACCGTACGACCGGCCGGATCAAGGTGGACGGCAAACTCAAGGAGTCCGACTGGCAAGCCGCTCCCTTGTCCGAGGCCTTCGTAGACATCCGCGGAGTGGATCACATGCCCGCGCCCGTCCGGGAAACCCGGATGAAAATGCTCTGGGATGATGATTTTCTGTACATTGCCGGCATCCTCTACGAGGAAGACGTGACCGCTTCCCTCACGGAACGCGACGCCATCATCTACCGCGACAACGACTTCGAGGTTTTCATCGATCCGGACGGCGACGGAAAGTTCTACTTCGAAGTCGAGTCCAACGCATACGGCACCCTGATGGACCTCATCATGGACAAACCCTACAGAGAGGGCGGGAACTTCTTCATGCCCTGGGACTGCTAGGACATCCGGCTGAAGGTCCATGTATACGGA
>JAEEGL014670663.1_pt1 | contig 10928 bp, 17 predicted proteins | sample 9134231 | NCBI WGS metagenome assembly JAEEGL01 (sample SAMN16246548, study PRJNA631951) | gut metagenome | biome: gut microbiome; feature: rumen; material: fiber-attached | host: Bos | place: Iran: Karaj | collected 2018-10 | reverse complement strand
CAATGGCCAGAGAGATGATCACCGCCACGGCGAAGATCCAGCCGTAGTTACTGATGCGATAGTTGAAATCTTGAAGGTAACGCTCCGATAGCCATACCGCCACCGGCACGGCAAGCACGCAGGCGATGCCAATGCTGAGATCTATGCACAGATCATTGACGATGTCGCCGGAAAGACCCTCGTAGCCGCCTCCTCTCTGGATAAAGAGATCCGCGGCGCCGAAGGCACCAAGAGCGAAATCGCCCGCCAGGTCGGCAAGCTCCTCGCGGAGCGCGCCGAGAAGGCTGAGATCGAGACTGTTGTGTTCGACCGCGGCGGCTATGTCTACCACGGCCGCGTGCAGCAGCTCGCAGAAGGCGCCCGTGAGGGCGGCCTGCAATTCTGAGGAGGGAGGACTGAACAATGGCTTATAACAGACTGCTTGGGCTCGATCCCGATGCGCTGGAACTCTCTGAAAACGTCGTATCCCTCAACCGCGTTTCCAAGACCGTCAAGGGCGGCCGCGTCTCCAAGTTCTCCGCGCTGGTCGTCGTGGGCGACGGCAACGGCCTGGTCGGCTTCGGCCTGGGCAAGGCTGCCGAGGTCCCGGACGCCATCCGCAAGGGCATTGAGGACGCCAAGAAGAATCTGGTGCGTGTCAACCTTTACGGCACCACCATCCCCCACGAGATCATCGGCAAGTTCGGCGCAGCCGAAGTGCTCATGAAGCCCGCCGCTCCCGGTACCGGCGTGATCGCCGGCGGCGCGGTGCGTGCCGTCATGGAGGCCGTGGGCATCCGCGACATCCGTACCAAGTGCCTGAGCTCCAACAATCCCCAGAACGTAGTTTCCGCCGTGATGGAAGGCCTGAAGAGCATGAAGTGCGTGGAAGGCGTCTCCCGCGTCCGGGGCAAGGCTCCCGCCGCGATTCTCGGTTAAGGAGGTAGCTGAAATGGAACTTCGCATCAAGCTCGCTCGCAGCCTCAACGGCCGGATCCAGAAGCATAAAGCCACGGCCGCCTCGCTGGGCCTCAAGCACATCGGTGATGTGACCGTCCAGCCGGACAATGCCGCCACCAAGGGCAAGATCGCTCTCATTGGCTATCTGCTCGAAGTGGAAGAAGTGAAATAAGGAGGAGCACGGTCATGGAACTTCAAAATCTTGCACCCGCTCCCGGCTCCGTCAAGGAGACCAAGCGTAAGGGCCGCGGGATCGGCACCGGCAACGGCAAGACCGGCGGCCGCGGACACAAGGGTCAGAAAGCCCGCAGCGGCGGCGGTATTCGCCGCGGCTTTGAGGGCGGCCAGATGCCTCTTGCCCGCCGCCTGCCCAAGCGCGGATTCAACAATGTCTTTGCGAAGCCCCTGGAGTTTGTGAATATCGCGGCTCTTGAGTGCTTTGACGACGGCTCTGTGGTTGACGCCCAGGCGCTTCTCGACAGCGGCCTGATCTCCAAGTGCCGCTACGGCGTGAAGATCCTCGGTAATGGCGAGCTCACCAAGAAGCTCACCGTCAAGGCATCGGCCTTCTCCGAGAGCGCCCGCGAAAAAATCGAAGCTGTCGGAGGAAAGGCTGAGGTGGTCTAAGTGTTTCAGACAATCAGAAACGCCTGGAAGGTAGAAGACCTTCGCAGAAAGATCCTCTTCACGTTCTTCATCCTTCTGGTTTACCGCTTCGGCGCAGCGATCCCGGTGCCGTATATCGACTCCGCCTCGCTGAAAGGCATCTTCTCCAAGAATCTGTCCGGCACGATGTTCGGCCTGATGGACATGATGAGCGGCGGCAGCTTCTCTCTGGCCACGGTCTTCGCGCTCGGCATCCAGCCCTATATCAACAGCTCGATCATTATGCAGCTGCTCACCATCGCCATCCCGGCGCTGGAGCGGATGCAGAAGGACGAGGGTGAGGAAGGGAAGAAGAAGATCGCCTCCATCACCCGTTATGTCACCGTCGCGCTCGGTCTGCTCCTCGGTTTTGCTTACTATATGATGCTCCGCAACTACCAGGTCGTTACCAATACCGGCTTCGGCATCGCGGTCGTCATCATCCTGAGCTTTACCGCAGGCTCCGCCTTCGTCATGTGGCTGGGCGAGCAGATCACCGAGTTCGGCATCTCCAACGGCATCTCGATCATCCTGTTTGCGTCGATCGTGAGCCGTATCCCCAACAGCATCTCCAACATCGCCCAGGGCCTCAGCGCCGGCACCATCAAGTGGTGGGCTGTAGCGATCCTGGCCGTCGGTGTTGTAGTCATCACCGCCTTCGTGGTCTTCATCACCAACGCTGAGCGCCGCATCCCGGTGCAGTACGCCAAGCGTCAGGTGGGCCGCAGGATGTATGGAGGCCAGTCCTCCTATATCCCGCTGAAGGTGAACATGAGCGGCGTCATGCCGATCATCTTCGCACAGTCGATCGCCTCCTTCCCGTCCACCATCGCGGCGTTCTTCCCGGCTCCAAAGGAAGGAACGTTCTGGTATGGGTTCCTGAACGGGATCTCCAACGAGTCGATCCTCTACGCGATCATCCTCTTCCTGCTGATCATCTTCTTTGGCTACTTCTACGCCGCCATTGAATTCAATCCGGTGGAGATCGCCAACAATGTCAAGAAGCAGGGCGGCTTTATTCCGGGCTTCCGTCCGGGCAGGCCGACGAGCGATTTCATTTCCCGCTCCCTCAACAAGATCACCCTGTTTGGTTCCTTCTTCCTCGGCATCATCGCCATCCTGCCGATCATTGTCAACAAGTGGCTGCATATCACCGGCCTTGCGCTGGGCGGCACTTCGCTTTTGATCGTGGTTGGCGTGGCTCTCGAAGTCGTCCGCGACATGGAGAACCAGATGCTCATGCGTCATTACAAGGGCTTCCTTGAGTGAGAACAGAGTTCCGGGCGCCGGGCCGCGTTCGCCGCGGCCCAGGCGCAGAAGGAAGAGAGGAGATTGCACCATGAGAATCGTTCTTTTGGGCGCCCCGGGTTCGGGCAAGGGCACGCTCGGCGCGCGTCTCTGCGATAAGCTCGGAGTGCCCACCATTTCTACCGGCGATATGCTGCGTGCCGCGGTAAAGAACGGCACGCCCACCGGCCTCAAAGCAAAGGCGTTCATGGACGGCGGCAAGCTGGTCCCCGACGAGATCATCCTCGCCCTGATCGATGAACGGCTGGCCGAGCCGGACTGCGCGAACGGCTGCATGCTGGACGGCTTCCCCAGGAATATTCCCCAGGCGGAAGCTCTCGAAAACACCGCCAAGCCGGACGTTGCACTGCTTCTGGATGTGCCCGATGAGGTCATCGAGAAGCGTATGACTGGCCGCAGGGTCTGCGCGAAGTGCGGCGCGACCTTCAACATTCACAGTCTCCCGCCCAAAGCAGAGGGCATCTGCGACAACTGCGGGGGAACGCTGGTACAGCGTGCGGATGACGCGCCCGAAACCGTCAGGGATCGTCTCCGTGTGTACCATGACCAGACGGAACCTCTTGTAGAATTCTACAGGAGCCGCGGCATCCTGAAGGTCGTGGACGGCACTGTGAGTGCGGAAGAGACCGCCAGCGCGGCGCTTCAGGCCATAGGCGCGGATAACTGAGGTTACCCGCAGTGATCAGCATCAAATCCAAAGCGGAAATAGAGCTCATGCGCATCGCCAACCGCATCTCCAAGGAGGCTTTGATCCTGGGCGGCGACATGGTTCGTCCCGGGGTCACCACCGCAGAGATCGACGCGGCCATCGAACGCTATATCCGCTCCCACGGCGCCATCCCGAACTTCAAAGGTTACGGTGGCTTCCCCGCAAGCGCTTGCATCTCGGTCAACGAGGAAGTGATCCACGGCATCCCCGGTCCCCGAAAGCTCCAGGAGGGCGATCTCGTCTCTATCGACGTAGGCGCCATCTGGAAAGGCTGGAACGGCGACAACGCGGCAACCTTCTTCTGCGGTCAGGTCTCTCCGGAGGCCAGGCGGCTGGTCGAGGTGACAAGAGAGTCCTTTTACGAAGGGATCAAGTTCGCAAGAGAGGGCTATCGCATCGGCGATATCTCCCACGCCATCCAGGTCTATGCCGAGGCCGCCGGTTTTTCGGTGGTGCGTCCCTATGTGGGGCATGGCATCGGCCGGAACATGCACGAGGAGCCGGAGGTACCCAACTTCGGCAAACCGGGCAGAGGACCCAGACTTACGGCAGGCATGACCATTGCCGTGGAGCCCATGATCAACATGGGCGCCAAGGAGGTCAGACGGCTCGCCGACGGCTGGACGGTGGTGACTGCGGACGGACTCCCGGCGGCTCACTATGAAAACACCATACTCATCACAGAGGGTGATCCCGAGATCCTCTCAGTCGCAGACAGGATGATCTGAAATGATCGAACTGCAGAAAGGCGATCTGGTGCGGTCGACCGCCGGACACGACAAAGGCGCGCTCCTCCTGGTCATCGAGGTGGCCGGGGACCGGGCGGCAGTCGCGGACGGACGGACAAGGAAGCTCTCAAAACCGAAGGAAAAGAACCGCAAACACTTGCGGTTCGCCGGAAGGACCGGCCTTGCCGGGCTTCCGGAAAGTGATGCCACCGTGCGGGCTCTGCTTGCACGTTTTGCCACAGAATAAGGAGGCGTCGTTTTTTGTCGAAAGAAGACAATATCGAGCTAGAGGGTATCGTGAAAGAAGCGCTGCCCAACGCAATGTTCCAGGTGGACATCGGAAACGGTCACACCATTCTTGCCCACATCTCCGGAAAGCTGCGCATGAACTTCATCCGCATCCTGCCCGGCGACAAGGTCAAGATCCAGATGTCCCCCTACGATCTTACCAGGGGAAGGATCACCTGGAGATCGAAATAATTCATTTCAAACCACCGACTCGAAAGAGGGAGGTACACATGAAAGTCAGACCGTCTGTCAAGCCCATGTGCGAGAAATGCAAGATCATTCGCCGCAAGGGCAGAGTTATGGTCATCTGCTCCAACCCCAAGCACAAGCAGAGACAAGGTTAATTAGGAGGTAAGCTGAACAATGGCTCGTATCGCCGGTATAGATCTCCCGCGTGAAAAGCGCGTGGAAATAGGCCTCACCTATATCTACGGCATTGGCCGCAAGCTGTCCAACGACGCGCTTGCCGCTACAGGCGTCAATCCCGATACCAGAGTGAAGGATCTCACCGAAGACGAGATTTCCAAGCTTCGTGAATTCATCGAGCACAACTACCACGTGGAAGGCGATCTCCGCCGTGACGTGGCTATGAACATCAAGCGCCTCACCGAGATCGGCTGCTACCGTGGTATGCGTCATCGCCGCGGTCTCCCGGTCCGCGGTCAGCGCACCAAGACGAATGCGCGCACCCGCAAGGGCCCGAAGCGCACCATCGCCGGCAAGAAGAAGTAAGGAGGAAAGATCGCAATGGCACAGAAAAAGCGCACTACTATCAAGCGTCGCCGCGAGCGCAAAAATATCGAAAAAGGCGCCGCTCATATCAGCTCCTCCTTCAACAACACCATGGTGACCATCACCGACCTCGCCGGGAACGCCATCTCCTGGGCCAGCGCCGGCGGACTGGGCTTCCGCGGAAGCCGCAAGTCCACCCCCTTTGCCGCCCAGACTGCTGCCGAGACCGCCGCGAAGGCCGCGATGGCGCCCGGCCTCAAGACCGGTGCGGTCCCTGGTAAGGGCCCCGGTTGGGGCCGCGAGGCTGCGATCCGCGCGCCCCAGGCCACCGGTCTGGACGTCACGATGATCAAGGACGTGACCCCCATCCCCCACAACGGATGCCGTCCGCCCAAGCGTCGCCGCGTTTAATTTGGAGGTGTAAGAGAAATGGCAAGATATACCGAAGCGGTCTGCCGTCAGTGCCGCCGCGAAGGGCAGAAGCTCTTCCTGAAGGGCGACCGGTGCTACACCAAGTGCGCCTTTGACAAGCGTCCCTATGCGCCCGGTCAGCATGGCCAGGGCCGCCGTAAGCTCAGCGAGTACGGTCTCCAGTCCCGCGAGAAGATGAAGGTCCGCCGTTACTACGGCGTGCTGGAGAGCCAGTTCCGCAAGTATTTTGAGATGGCTGAGCGCCGCAAGGGCGAGACCGGCCCGAACCTCCTCACCATTCTTGAGACCCGTCTTGACAACGTCGTGTACCGCCTCGGCTTCGCGATGAGCCGTCCCGAGGCGCGTCAGCTCGTCCTCCATGGCCACTTCACCGTGAACGGACGCAAGGTGAACATCCCCTCCTATCTCGTCAAGGCCGGCGACGTGGTCGCCCTCTGCGAGAAGAGCCGTTCCCTGGAGAAGTTCAAGAACGTGATCGAAGCCAACGCTTCTCGTCCCGCTCCCAAGTGGCTCGACCTGGACAGCGCCAACGCGCAGGCCAAGGTCCTGAACCTGCCCGAGAGAGACGACATCGATCTCCCGATCGAGGAACACCTGATCGTCGAGCTGTACTCCAAGTAATCTGTGCCGCCTGAAAAGGCGAAAGCACGGTACTTGGAGCGATGGCAACCCTCGATATTGGAAGCCAGCAAACGGCACGGCGGAGCCGTGCAAGTGACGAGGAGGGTATTGAATGGTAGAAATTGAGAGACCGAGAATCGAGTGCATACAGTCTGAAGAAGACATCTCCTACGGCAAGTTCATCGTGGAGCCGTTGGAACGGGGCTACGGTACGACTTTGGGAAACTCCCTGCGCCGGGTGCTGCTTTCTTCGCTGCCCGGAACGGCGGTGACCAGCATCAAGATTGCCGGCGTGCAGCATGAGTTTTCCACGATCCCCGAGGTCAAGGAGGATGTGGCCGAGCTGGTGCTCAACATCAAGGGCATCATCTCCAGCCTCCACACCAGCGGACCGAAGATCGTCTATATCGAGGCGACCGGTCCCCGGGAAGTGGTTGCCGGAGACATCAAGGCCGACGGAGAGGTGGAGATCCTCAATCCGGATCACCACATCGCCACCCTTGGCCCGGACGCCACCCTTTCCATGGAGCTTACTCTGGGACAGGGCCGGGGCTATGTTCCTGCGGAGCGCAACAAGCCTGCGCAGTCGATCATTGGTCTGATCCCGGTGGACAGTCTCTATTCGCCGGTGACGAAGGTCAACTACACTGTGGAAAACACCCGCGTAGGCAACATGACCGACTTTGACAAGCTGACCCTTGAGGTGTGGACCAATTCCACGATCTCTGCCCGGGACGCGGTTTCCCTGGGCGCGAAGATCCTTTGCGACCATCTGAATCTCTTCACCGATCTTTCCGAGTCGGTGGGATTGAAGAACACGGTGGTCGAGAAGACCGAGGCGCAGCGTGATAAGGTGCTTGAGATGACGATCGAGGAGCTGGACCTCTCGGTGCGCTCCTTCAACTGTCTCAAACGCGCAGGAATCAACACGGTAGAGGACCTTGTCGGTAAGACCGAGTCTGACATGATGAAGGTCCGCAACCTCGGGCGCAAGTCGCTGGACGAGGTTATCAATAAGCTTGAGAACATGGGTCTCGGCCTCGCTTCAGAGGAAGCGTAGTCCCATAGTACGGAGGTTTTGACAATGGCAAGGAAACTTGGGTGGCAGACTGCTCATCGCCGCGCCGAACTTCGGGGAATGGTCACCGCGCTGCTGGAAGGCGGCCGCATCGAGACCACTTTCTGGCGCGCCAAAGAAATCGCTCCGATCGCTGAGCGTATGATCACGCTGGGCAAGAAGGGCGATCTGGCCGCTCGCCGTCGCGCGCTGAGCTACATCACCAAGGAAGACGTGGTGACCAAGCTCTTCGGGGAGATCGCTCCCGGCTACGCCGACCGCAACGGTGGTTACACCCGCATCACCCGCACCGGCCCCCGCCGGGGCGACGCTGCGGAGATGGCAGTGCTTGAGCTCGTGAAGTAATTACCATGAAATAAAAATGGCGTTGTCTCAAGGGAGCCCGGTGGGCTGAATTGAGACAACGCCGTTTTTGCTGTTTCAGATGTCCAGAAGATGATACCCGCAGGCATTCATCAGCGTGGTGGGGCCGTACTGGATGACCGGCTGATGATGGGAGTAGTTGTGGACGTGGCCGTAAAAATGCCAGGCGGGTTGATAGCGGTCCAGAAAGCCCCGGAACACCTCAAAGCCCCGGTGAAACTCGTCCGGCCGGTCTCCCAGACCGGCGGCAGGAGCGTGAGTGACCAGGATATCCACGCCGTTCCGCAGGGCGAACCGCCGCCGGGCGATCCGGCGGGCCATCTGCCGCTCGGTGAACTCCAGCTGCTCGGGACCCCGGGGCCCGCGGCAGCCGCCCAACCCGAAAATGCGCAGTCCCTTGTAGACAAAGAGCGTGTCGTCGATGCAGGTACAGCCCTCCGGCGGCCGTCGGGCGTAGATCTTGTCGTGGTTGCCTCGGACGTAGAGCACCTCAGCGGGGATCATTGTGGCTAAGAAGCTGAGATAACGGCTGTCCAGGTCGCCGCAGGACAGGATGAGCTCGACCCCGCGAAACCGCTCAGGGTCAAAGTAATCCCAGATATATGGGCTCTCCTCATCGCTCACCACAAGTATTTTCACAACGCACCTCGTTCTGTCCGTCGCCGGAGGGGCAAAAAAAGCTTCTTTTCCCCATTATACCCCCTTGCGGCGCAGCTTTCAAGGGGGCACGGACGGTTTTCCGCGGGGAAAGCGGCTCTTGACATAATGAGCAAAATGATATAAGATAATATCCGATATTGGATAGAAAGACGGTCGTTCGACTGCAGCGATCGTTCGGAGGGCCTATGCACAAACGATGGTTTCGTCTGGATACGGCGGCGCTGATCTTTCCGGCGACTATGCGCCGGAGATGGTGCAATGTGTTCCGCCTGTCCGCCGTGCTGGCCGACGAGATCGAACCGGCCCTGCTGCAGCAGGCGGTGAGCGACCTGATGCCCCGCTTTCCGGCTCTGTATGTGCGGCTCTGCACCGGTTTCTTCTGGTGCTATCTGGAGCAGTGCGAGGCGCCGCCCACGATCCGGCAGGATTTTGCCTATCCTCTCGCCCACATGGGCAAGCGGGAGCTGCACACCTGCTGCCTGCGTGTTTTTTACTACCAGGACCGGATCGCCGTGGAGTTTTTCCACTCCCTCACCGATGGGCACGGGGGGAGCGTCTATCTTTCCACGCTGCTTGCCCGGTACGCCGAGCTGAGATACGGAGCGAAGATCGCCCCCGGCGGCAGCATCCTCGACTGGAAAGCCGCACCGGAGGATCGGGAACTGGAGGACAGCTTCTTCAAAAACAGCGTGGATGTGCCTGCCAGCCGCCGGGAGGCGACCGCCTACCGCCTCCACGGCACTCCCGAGCCGGAAGGTTACAAACATCTGATCACCGGCATCGTGGATGCGGAGCGCCTGCTGGAACTGGCCCACGAGTATCAATGTACGGTGACAGTCTTTCTGGCGGCGGTGATGATCCGGGCGATCATCGGCATGCAGAACGAGGACCGGCCTAAACGGTTCCAGCGGCCGGTGAAGATCACGATCCCGGTGGACCTGCGCCGCCTCTATGGCAGCGTAACCATGCGAAACTTTGCCCTGGCGCTGAATCTGGGCGTTGACCCGAAATTGGGGGAGTACACCTTAAAGGAGCTCTGCGCCAGCATCACCCACCAGCTGGCCGTGGAGGCGACGCCTCAGAACATGGCGGCCCGGATCGCGGCCAACGTGATCCCCCAGAAGGTGCTGCCTCTGCGGATCGCTCCGCTGTTCATCAAGAACATCGCCATGGAGCTGGTCTACAGCAACAGCGGGGAGAAGAAGGGCTGCCTCAATATCTCCAACCTTGGCGTGATGCGCCTGCCGGAGGAATTGCGGGTCAGGCGTCTGGATTTCATCATCGGCGTACAGCGCAGCTACCCGAACAACTGCTCGGTGGTGAGCTATCAGGGCAGGACCTATATCAACATGATCCGGAACATCAGAGAGTCCGAGCTGGAGCGGCGGTTTTTCAGCGCTCTGGTGGAGCTCGGCATTCCGGTGGATATCGAAAGCAACGGGAAGGAGGGATAAGATGTACTGCGTCAAATGCGGCGTCCGGCTGCAGGAGGGAGCGGAGACTTGTCCCCTCTGCGGCACGCCGGTCTGGAATCCGGAGGGATTGAAGCCCAGCGCCACCTATTCCGACCGCCTGCCGGAGGCCGAGCGCCACGCCGGTATCACGGCGGCCTCGGTGCTCACGGTGCTCTGCGCGCTGGCGGCTTTCATCATCTTCACCGTCTGCAGGAATCTTTACGGCGAGATGCGCTGGGGCGGCTATGCCATGTTGGGCATCGCCCTGTTTTACTGCATCACGGCGCTGCCGCTCTGGTTCCGCCGTCCCAACCCGCTGGTTTTTCTCGCCATCGACCATGCGGTCCTGGGGGGCTATCTGCTCTATATCTGCCTGAAGACCGGCGGGCACTGGTTTTTGTCCTTTGCGTTCCCGGTGACAGGCATCAGCTGTCTGCTGCTCTGCGGCCTGGTAGCGCTGCTCCGGTATGTGCGGGGCGGGCGGTACTACATCTTCGGCGGCGCGATCATCGCCGTCGGCTGTTCAATGATGCTGGTGGAGTTTTTCCAGCACATCACCTTCGGCGGCCCGATGTTCCGGTGGTCCCTCTATGCGGTGGGAGCCTGCGGGGCGGTGGGACTGTTCCTGCTGCTGGCGGCGCTGATCCGGCCGCTGCGGGAGTTTTTGGCGAGAAGGTTCTTTTTCTGATACCGATCAAATGAAGGAGAAAACAGATGCTTTCCCTGTTGCTTGTCATTATCTACATCGCGTTCATCAGTCTGGGGCTGCCTGACTCGCTGCTGGGCTCCGCCTGGCCGGTGATGCGCCTGCAGGTCGGCGCGCCTCTGTCCCTTGCCGGCGTGATCAGCATGATCATCTCCAGCGGAACGATCGTTTCCAGCCTCCTCTCCGACCGGCTGAACAAAAAACTGGGCACCGGCCTGGTCACGGCGATCAGCGTGGGTATGACGGCGGCGGCACTCTTCGGCTT
>JAEEGL014550247.1_pt1 | contig 10928 bp, 2 predicted proteins | sample 9134231 | NCBI WGS metagenome assembly JAEEGL01 (sample SAMN16246548, study PRJNA631951) | gut metagenome | biome: gut microbiome; feature: rumen; material: fiber-attached | host: Bos | place: Iran: Karaj | collected 2018-10 | reverse complement strand
CTGGACGAGCCGCGGATCATGTTGTATGAAACACACTCGACCGGCCGCGTCGCATAGTACGACGAATTGCTTAAATAACTCGGCTTGGTCCCCATGACGAGCTCGTACTGCCTCTGCGTCACCTCGAACACGCCGATGTAGAACGGCCTCGTGAGCGTCACGCTGCGCGTCGGGACCGTGCCGGGACCGACCTTGCGCAGAACGATCTTCTCGGTCTTGTACTCGTCCGGCCATCCGCCCGGCGGCACCGCGTCCATCGTCGTGAAGGGATACGACTCCGCGCTGGAACCGGCGGAGAGGTCGACCACAAGGTAGGTGGCACTACCACTTACCACGTTCGGCGTCCAGTGCGCGTAGAGCGTGGTCGCCGCAGCTGGGACAATCGAAGAGGTTGTCACCTCCGTCCCGCCGCTCGCTTCAGTGAACCAACCCGCGAACGTATAACCCGCACGTGTAGCCGTAGGCAATTCACCATAGGCGCCATTGGCCAAATACGACCTTGAAGACTCCGATGGTGTGCCACCATTTCCGTTAAAGGAAATCACAACAGAATCTGAGTCCCCGCCTGTTAAACAGCAAATCCGGAAACCTGTGCCATAATGCACGTTCGAGGGATCGCCGCTGCCTCGGTTTGTCGAGGTACAGCCAATAGTATAGCTGCTCCAACAACCACCGCGCTCCACTCGGCTCGATCCCGAAGACGGGCCTATGGGATCAGTCTCCGCGCTTGGCAGGTCACCAGACCAATCCAGACACCACTCCCATACATTGCCATGCATGTCGTACAGCCCCCAGGCATTCGGCTGATATGAGCCGACAGCCGCCGTTCCGCTTGCTGTCGTGCATGAGCTGTCCGAGCCCAATCCGCCAGTGTCCCGGTATCGCGCAAGCAGCATCAAGTCACTATCTGAATTGCCACCGTTGTTGTAGGCGCTTGTAGTACCTGCGCGACAAGCGTACTCCCACTGCGCTTCCGTCGGCAAATCGAATCCGTCAATTTGCGTCATCGTGCGCAACCTGCCTATGAAGCTGTCTGCATCCACCGCCGCAGACCCCGGCCAGCCCGCACCGTTCGACAAGCCGCGTATCATGTTGTACGAAACACACTCTACCGGCCGCGTCGCATAGTACGATGCATTGTTGAAGAAACTAGGCTTCGTCCCCATTACCAGTTCATACTGCCTCTGCGTAACCTCAAAAACGCCCATGTAGAACGCCTTCGTCAACGTCACGTCATACTCACCCACCATCTTATACGCCCCAGCCGGAATCCTGCGCAAGACGAGCTTCGTCGTCTTGTACTCGTCCGTCCAGCCGCCTGTAGGAGCTGAACTCATAGACGTGACCGGATATGACAATGCAGAGGGGCCACCTGAAAGGTCTATCACAAGATAGGTGTCGTTTACCGCGTTCTCCGTCCATTTGGCATAAAGTGTTGTCGCGCTCGTCTTGTCCCATGTCCTTGCGCTCGCGCCGGACGCCGTGTAATACTGCGTCCCACTTCCGTTGGTGCCGGTGTAGTAACCGCCGAAGGTGTAGCCAGAACGGGTGGGCACGGTTATTGACGGCATCGCGCTTCCGTATGTCGCCGTCACGCTTGCCGTGCCGCCGCTTCCGCCTTGTCTGTCGAGCGTAACGACGTAGGTGTCCGGCGTCCAGTGCGCATAGAGCGTAGTCGCGGCAGCTGGGACAATCGAAGAAGTGGTCACCTCCGTCCCGCCGATCGCTTCAGTGAACCAGCCCACGAACGTGTAGCCCGTTTGTGTGGCGGTGGGTAGGGAACCATACGTTTCACCCGGCGTATACGACTCGGACAAGACGCTTGCCGTACCGCCGTTCGCATTGAAGGTGATTGTCACAGGCGTCGAGCTGATGGCAAAGGAACAGGACATGCGGAAACCGTAGAATTCGTACCCGCTTGATGCATAAGCACTGCCACGGGATGCCGAACGGCCATACTTGGCTTTACTCGTCCAACAGCTACTGCGAAGCACACGATCTGAACCAGAGGTGGGGCCAACAGGGTCTATCACTGCATCAGATGTGAACGAACTGCGTGACTGCCCCACGTCAAGACACCATTCGAAAACATTACCATGCATGTCATACAAACCCCAGTTGTTCGGCAAGTACGACCCCACGGTCGTGTGATTGTTTGAATATCCACCTCTTCCATCTAGCGTTCCACCACTCATGAAACCACTGTTGTAACCATATCGCCCGACCTCGTCCATTGCCGAATCACGTTCTGTACTGGCCAGGTTCTTCCCGTTGTTGAGTGAGGTTGTCGTGCCCGCACGGCAGGCGTATTCCCACTGCGCCTCCGTCGGCAAGTCCAGCGTCGTAATGCCCGTTCTGGCTCGAATCTTGCCAACGAACGTAGATGGGGCAACGTCCGTTGAAGATGGCCAGTTGTAAGTCGATGACGCGCCACGGATGTCTGTCCATGAAACGTTCTCAACTGGGCGGGCATTGCCCTGATATGAAGACGGTGTATCGCCTGTCACAAGTTCATATTGCTTCTGCGTCACTTCGAACACGCCCATGTAGAACGGCTGGCTGATCGTAACCGTATGGGGCACAGCCTCGCTACCGTCGTAACCGACCTCGCTTTCATCACACCCCATCGTGAATGTCCCCGCAGCGATCTTGCGAAGGACAAGTTTCGTCGTCTTATATTCATCTGTCCAGCCGCCAGAGGGCTCGGAGCTCATGGTTGTTACGGGATAGTTCGCCGCATTCGCCCCGCCGGAGAGATCAATCACGAGATATTTCCCCTCCTCGGTGGCGTTCGGCGTCCAGTGCGCGTAGAGCGTAGTCGCCGCAGCTGGGACAATCGAAGAAGTGGTCACCTCCGTCCCGCCGATCGCTTCAGTGAACCAGCCCACGAACGTATAACCCGCACGCGTCGCAGTGGGCAAAGAGCCGTACATCTCCTCTGCTGTATATGTCTTGGACGAAACGCTCGCCGTGCCGCTATTGCCATTGAACGAGATGGTTACTAATACGGCATTCACAGTAGCAGGACAGGTCAGGCGGAAACCAAAGCCGCCATAACTACTACAATAATGCGAACCACTCGCGTCACGATTAGACGATGTACAGATGTTCGCGGCATCAATCCAACTTCCACCTCGCAAGACCCTACTGGACCCATCTGAATTAGTCCTGTCAAGGCACCACTCCCAGACATTGCCGTGCATATCATATAGTCCCCAATCATTAGGAGAATAGGAACCAACCTTCGTATGCTCCGTATATCCGCCTCTACCGTCAGACGTGTTTCCTGAATACCGTCCAACGTTGTTCATCACGGATTCCCCGTTGTTATAAGCGGTAACTGTTCCAGCCCTACAGGCATATTCCCATTGAGTCCCCGTAGGAAGATCAAGTTGTGCGATTCCAGTTTTCAATCGTAGTTTGCCCATAAACGATGTGGTAGCGACATCTAGGGTACTTGGCCAATCGTATGTTGACGACTCCCCACGTATCATATTCCACGAAATACTATCGACAGGACGCATATCGCCTTTTCTTAAAGAAGGATTATTCCCCACGACTAATTCATACTGTTTCTGTGTAATCTCAAACACGCCAATGTATACTGAATTAGAAATTGCAACTTCATTTTGCCCAATCAAGATCGATCCCGCCGGAATCTTGCGCAAGACGAGCTTCGTCGTCTTGTACTCGTCCGTGTTAAATCCACCGCTTGGCTCGACATCCACCGCTGTAACGGGATAGGATAATGCGTTCGTGCCGCCGGAGAGATCAATGACAATATAGGTAGATGTATATGAGTTCGCTGTCCATTTGGCGTATAACGTCGTCGTGTTCGTGACATCCCATGTCCGTGCACTCGCGCCGGACGCCGTGTAGTATTGTGTTCCGCTTCCGCCTGTAGAGGTGTAGTATCCGCCGAAGGTATAGCCCGTGCGCGTCGGCACGGTGATGGACGGCATCGCGCTTCCGTATGTCGCCGTAACGCTGGACGTGCCGCCGCTTCCGCTCTGCTGATCAAGCGTCACAGTGTACGTGTTCGCCGTCCAATGCGCCCAGAGCGTAGTCGCCGAGGCGGGGACGGTGGAGGACGTCGTCACTTGCGTGCCGCCGCTTGCGGCGGTGAACCAGCCCGCGAAACCATAGCCCGACTGCGACGGCGTGGGCAGCGAGCCGTACGTGCCGTAGGCGGTGTAGGACTGCGACGCGGGCGAAACCGTGCCGCCGTTGGCGTTGAAGGTGATCGTCACGGACTTCGTGTTGATCGTGACGTTCTTCGTCATCGTCTGCGTGGAGCCGTTGTCCGAATAGCTCGCCTGGATCGTCACGCTCCGCCGCGTGGCCGTGCCGTTCGCCGTGAGGACGCCCGTCGAGGAATTGATGGAGGCGTAGGACGAACCGCTCGCGATGCTCCATGTGGGCGTCACGCTCGCCGTTGTGTTGTCGTTGTACGTGGCCGTGCAGGTGTAGGTGGCGTTGTCGCCCGCCGCCACGGAGGAGGAACCAGTAATGGCGATGGCCGTCGGTATCCTCTTGCGGCTGCCGCTCGCGGACGCGCTGAACTCGCTCGTCTTCTTCGAGTTGACCGCCTTCACCCAGTACCGGTAGTTCGTCGCCGGGATTGCGGACGTGTCGCTGTACGAGGTCGCCGTGGGCGATGCGATGAGAGAGGCGGACGCCGAGTTGTTCGCCGTCGCACGCCAGACTTCGTATGAGGTGGCGTTCGCGGACGCGCTCCACGTGACTACCACGGCGTCGGGGTCCGTGCCGTTGCTCGCCGACACGTTCTGCGGCGGAAGGAGCGGCTTCTCGTCGATGGCGACCGTCGCCGCGAGGATCAGGTTCGTGTAGAGGATGCCCTGCGTGTCTGGCGTCGCGTTCCACACGACGTGCTGTGCGCCGTTCACGAGGTTGGTGGGTGCCGGGCCCACGAACGTGCTCAGCGCGAGGGGAGAGCCCACGCCCTCCTCCTGCGCCGTGAGCGTGACGGAGGCGGTCTCGTCCTCCGGCACGCCGAAGAGGTCGAAGGTGACGTCCACGTAGCCGTTCCACGGATAGCGCTGGCGGGCGAAGAGGTTCTCGACGCGGAGGACGTCTGAGCCGATCCAGTGCGCGTAGAGCGTCGTGGCGCCCGCGCGCACGAGGCTCGGCTCGTCGAGGCGCGTCCCGCCGGCCGCCGCCGTGAACCAGCCGAGGAACGACTTGCCGGAGTATGTGGGCGTGGGCATCGCGGCGTACGTCTCGCCAACGCGGTACACCCTGCTCGCCGGGCTGACCGTTCCGCCGTTGGGATTGAACGTGACCGTGATGCGGGAGGCGTCGATAAGAGGACGGTAGCCGCTCACGCCGACGGAGAAGGTCGACGCCATGTCGCCATTCGCCGACGTCGCCGCCTGGAGGAAGTACCAGTTGGTGACGCCCGGCTCCGCCGTCTCGTCCGAAAACGTCAGCGCCTGACGCCAGTCGGCGAGCATCGTCTTCTCGCCGCCCTCGGCGCTCGCGCGCCACACGCGGTAGTGCGTCCCGTTCGCGACGGACGCCCAGTAGAGCACGACGGCGTCGTTGACGGTCCCCTGCGAGACGGAGATCTCCGTCGGCGGCGCGATGCCGAAGAAGCCCGCCATCGAGAGCCGCGCGCCCGTGCGCACCTTGCCCGCGAGGGCCGGCACCGGCTCGGCGGCCGCGTAGAGGCGGTCGATGACCTGCAGGGGCGTCTCGCCGGGATAGTGCGCCATGAGAAGCGCGAGTGCGCCCGTCACGTGCGGCGTCGCCATTGAGGTGCCGCTCTTGCTGCCAAGGCCGTAGGTGCCCAGCACGGTCGAGTTGACGTCCACGCCCGGCGCGGCGATGTCCACGTTCTGCGCGCCGTAGTAGCTGAAGTTCGCGAGTGCGTCGTTCGGGTCGGTCGCCGCCACGGAGACGATCGTGTCGACCTGGTAGTTGCACGGATAGAACGGGAACTCGTCGTTGTCGCGGGGAGCCTCGCCGGACTTCGCGTTGCCCGCCGCGCAGGCGAATATCGTCCCGTTCTGCGACATCCTCTTCATCTGCATGTACAGGTAGTCGTCGAACGTGCCGGACTGCCCGAAGCTGCAGTTGACGATCTTCACGCCGTTGTCCTCGGCGTAGCGGAGGCACGTGACGGCGTCGCTCACGAATCCGTTGCCGTCCCTGTCGAGGAACTTCAGCGCCATGATCTTCGCCTTCCACGCGACGCCGGAGACGAAGCGGCGGTTGTTGCCCACCGCGCCGATGATGCCCGCGCAGTGGGAGCCGTGTCCGTTGTCGTCCATCGGATTGCCCGACAAGTTGCCGCCGATGCTGGCCATGCCGTACACGTCGTCGGTGTATCCGTTGCCATCGTTGTCCAGGCCGTCGCCCGGCACCTCGTGCTCGTTCACCCAGAGGTTCTGGTTGAGGTCGACGTGGTCGTAGTTGACGCCCGTGTCGAGCACGGCCACGAGGACCGACGAGGCGTCCGTTCGCGTGTCCCACGCCTGCGGCGCGCCGATCTTCGCAAGCGCCCACTGGTCGGCGTAGTTCGTGTCGTTCGGGACGGCGTTCGCCTCGTAGATGCTGTCCGGACGCACCATCGTGCAGGAGCCGGTCGACTCGATGCTCATCGTCATCTGCTCGACGATGTCGTTCTCGGTCTCCGCCGCCTCGATGATGTAGACGGGGTTCCCGTCGAGGTCCTGCATCAGCTCGCGCACGACGTGGAGCCCCTTCGCCTCCATCTCCTGGACGAACGCGGCGTAGCTCTTCCCGGCGGCGAGCGTGGCGAGCACGCGGTTCGGCGAATAGGCGCACATCGAGATTCCGCCGGAGGAGAGAAGCGTGCGCCTCACGGCATACGTCCGGTTCGTGTTCGCGGACGACCGCACCACCCACGTCTCGACCGTCTCCGCCGCGCCGGCGGCCGGGGCGGCGAGAAGCCGCGCGCCCATCCCGGCGGCGGCCGTGGACGCGGAATAGCTCAGCACCTCGCAGTTCGCGTAGGAGCCGGGCGCGGGCGGAAGGGCGGCCAGCACATCGGCCGCCACAAGCCCTATCGCCGCAACCATGCCCTTTTTCAACACATGCCTCATTAACACTCCTTCAAACTCTCAAACTTTCAATCTCACTTCATCTCCACCTTGGCGCGGAAGAAGCGGTGCCTGGTGTAGTCGGCGGGCGCCCAGTTCGGGTCCGTCAGGTTCGTCTTGCCCTCGATGGTGTACGTGCGCCGCCCTTCGCCGAGGTACGGCGAGGGCTCGAGCACGGGCGTGTCGCCGTCCATCTCGATGGAAAGCGTGAACTTGGAAGCGGGATCGACCGGGCTGGAGCCTGCCACGTACTCCTCCCAGTCCGTCATGCCGTCGCCGTCGGAGTCGTCGTCGGAATCCGCACTGGCGATGCCGTACATCGACTTCCACGCGGCGGGGACGGCGCGGCTGCCCACGCCCTGCCCCGCAATCTCTTCGCTGGAGAAGGTCGGCGTCCAGACAACGCCGTCCAGCCAGCCGCAGTCGCGACCCTCGCCGGTGCGCGTTTGCTTCTCGTAGGACCAGACAAGGTAGTGCGTCCCGGAATCCTCGATCGTGTACTCGTAGTGCTGCCAGCCGGTCTCTCCGTAGATTTCGTCGACGTACTCTTCGCCGTCGTAGAGCGCGAGGCAGTCGTCTTCGCTGCAGGACGTCCGCCACCAGAAGGAGACCGTGCCCGGGCCCGTCACCTCCGTGACGATGGAGGAGGCCTGCCTGCGCGCCACCGCGCCGCTCCTCATCGAGGCGCCCCCCATCTTGCTTTCCGTCTCGTCGATCGACCAGTCGGCGTCGCCGTCGTCCATCCAGTCGAGCGCGTTGTCCAGCGCGTCGGCCGGCGTCATGTCGCGCCAATACGCGTAGAGGGCCGTCACCACGGCGGTCGCCTCGGTAGATGCGAGCACGCGCGTCCCCTGTCCGCCGGCCTGCGTCCACCATCCGCCGAACACCTTGCCGGACTTCGTCGCGTACGGGAGCGTGCCGTACTTCTCGCCCACCACGTATTCGTGCTCGTCGTAGGTCGCCGTGCCGCCCTGCGCGTCAAACTCCACCGTCACGCGCGTCTCCGGCTCGCCGCCGTACTGCATCACGCGCATGGTCTGCGCCAGGGTTCCGCACCTGACCGTCACCGTCGCCGAGCGGTCGTCCATGCTCGGGTTCCTCCCGCAGGACAGGACGAACATCCCGTCGCCAGCCCCGGACCCATCCGAGACGACAAGCCACCCGTCGCTGGACTCGGCGGTCCACGTCCCGGAGCAGTACACCCTCACCGACGCCTCGGACGCCGTGCTCTCGAGCTGGAGGCGAGGCCGCTGCTGTCCGAACGAGAGGTACGCCGCGCCCACCGTCACGGCGAGTTCGTTCGTGGCGACGCGGTCGCCAACCGTCGCCACGGCGCGCAGCGTCACGGACTTCGCCGTCGCGGACTCGTCTGCGGAGAGCACGCCGTCCTGATTCACCGACACGCCGGCCACCGCCTCGGCGAGCGACCACGTCGGCAGCACCTGGCGTCCCGAGTCGTCGCTGAAGTAGCCCATGCACGTGTACTGCGCCGTGTTGCCGCTGTAGAAGTTCGTCGGGCCGAAGATGCGCACCGCGTTCAAGGCCGGGTCAGGCACCGTGAAGGTGACGGACATCGTATCGACCTGCACGCCGCCGCGCCAGACGGTGTGGACGAACACGTGGTCGCCCGTCACGGAGTGGAGGGCGTCCCACGCGAACGCCTCCGTCCCCGCGCTCGTGGTGGTGTGCAGCGTCTCCACCTCGCCGCCCGGCGGCGTGTGCCGCACCTTCGCCACGGCCTCGCCGGCTCCCTCCGCCCACGCCGCGCTTGTCTGGACGATCTCGACCGCCTCCGCCACGCGCCTTCCGTTCTCCATGCGCATGTCGAGCCTGAACGGCGAGGAAACGAACGCGTCATCCGCCATGGCAGGGCGCGTTGTCACCAACGCGCCGCAGAACGCGGCCAGCCACATCACTGCTTTGATCATCTTCTTCATTTTGTTTTTCCTTTCAAATTGTTTCATGCAGCAAATCGTAGAAGCCCCGCGTGGCGTTCGGGGAGGGACGCGCTCCCGCGCGTCCGCCGCCTACCAGCCCCGCGAAGGCGTGGGTATTCGTCGGAAGTGTAAAATGTAAAGTGCAAAGTGTAAAATGAGTGGAAGGGGATTTCGCCTCGCAATTTTACATTTTTCACTTTACACTTTACACTCCCAAACAGGACGGCGACGGGGACTGCACGATTCGCCGAATCCTGCGATGCTGCGGAACAGGCAAGGCGGAAGCCGTTGTTGTTGTTCCTGTTCGACGGGTTGTTGTTGTTGCGGTTCGCGGAGCGGCAGTTCTGGGCGTTGTTGTTCCAGCTGCCGCCGCGTTGCACACGGTTGGAACCCGAGGCTTTGCGTCGCCACCCCAAAGGAGTTTTATGGTTTGATGGTTTGATAGTTTGATGGTTTTTCCGCCAACCGAGCGTGTCGGCCTGTTGGAGGAACGCCGTGAGCGCAGTCATACGCGCCTGGTAAGTCGCCTCGTTCCAGGCCCCCTCGGCGAGAAGCCGGTCGTAGAGGCGCGATTTGCGCTCGAACCGGTCAAGGCTCGCGCGGTTGGCGCGGATGCGTCCGGGATAGATGCGCATGCCGAGGAAGTCCATGCCGTGCGACGTGCGGTTGATGTAGGGCGAATCCTTCAGTTCAAGGCCAAGCTCGCGCTGCACAAAATCCGCCACAGCATCTCGGATGTGGCGTAGCACCGCCTTGTCGTCCGCCCAGAACACGAAGTCGTCCATGTAGCGAACGTAGGAGACATTGGGGACTATGGGGACATTGGGAACAAACCGATCCAGACAATCCAAATACAGGTTCGCCAGGTGCTGGCTCGTGAGATTCCCGATGAGCAGGCCCCTTCCAGGCGTCGTCTCGTAGGTATCGACAATCTTCATCAGCCACGCTACGATGCGCCGATCCTTGATTTTGCGATTCAACATCTCTTCGATCCCCTCATGCGGAATCGAATCGAAGAACTTGCGGATGTCGCACTTCAGGAAAAACCCATACTTCCTCGCGAACCGCTGAGCCCGCTTCACCGCCGCGATTTGCCCCTTGCCCTTGCGGCAGGCGTAGGTATCGAAGATGAGCCACTTCTCAATCCACGGCTCAAGTACGTTCATCAGCGCGTGGTACAAAACCCTCTCGCGGAACGCTGCCGCGCAGATGACGCGTTCCTTCGGCTCATAGACGGTGAACCGGCGATAATTCCCGACTGGGTACGTTCCATCGATAAGACCTTCGCGAAGCCATGCCAGCTCCGCATCGAGATTCGCGGCAAACTCGCGCTGGTCGGCGCGGGCGCGCTTGCCCCGGCTCGCCTTCCAGAAGGCAAGCTCAAGGTTCGACGGCTCCACCACTGCCCGGAAAATGCTTCCCACGCACTTCACAACAAAATCTCCTCGCTCTCCGTTGCTTTCGCTGCTGGGAGTTTTTGAGTTTCGGAGTTTTGGAGATGGGGTGTGATTTCTCCCAAACTCCCAGACTCCGAACCTCCCCGAAGCGAAAGCAATTCTTCTTCCTTTGCGCTCTTTGCGGCCAATATCCTTTCCCCGTACTTCTCCACGCGAGCCTCGCCGAAACCGTCGATCTTCTTCAGGTCTGCCACCGTCGGATTCTCCATCTTCGCCAGTTCCGCCATCTGCGCGTCCGTCATCACCACGAACGGCTTCACGCCGTCCGCCTCCGCAATCTCCTTGCGCCGCTTTCTGTACTCGCTGAACCGCGTGAACACCTCCGGCTCCAGCACCTTCATGTAATCGACCTTCTCCCGCTGGTACGGACTTTGGTAGGGCGCGCTCGCCGAGCGTGCCGGATCAGACGCACCGTCCAACCACTCCACGCAGAACCCCCACCCCTCCGG
>JAEEGL011343905.1_pt1 | contig 10928 bp, 7 predicted proteins | sample 9134231 | NCBI WGS metagenome assembly JAEEGL01 (sample SAMN16246548, study PRJNA631951) | gut metagenome | biome: gut microbiome; feature: rumen; material: fiber-attached | host: Bos | place: Iran: Karaj | collected 2018-10 | reverse complement strand
GAAAAAGGGCAAAAGAAATTAGCCTGACAGGATAAAGATAATAAGCAAAAAACCAATAGACCTTGTAACACCTTTTTGGTGCTATGAGGTCTTTTTTATTGGCTTTTGGGACTATTGAGAAAGTAGTCAGAAAGCAGACACACACTTTTCCTTGTGTGGGTCTGCGAGGATAAAACCGTTTGCCCTTTTGAGGATAAATGACTTTTGCAAAGACATATACACTTTCCCAAAAACACACTTTTGGGAGAATACACGCGATTTGAGAGTCCTTTTTACAAGAATTCGAGGCACTTAATCGGTAAAAAACTCATCAAATCCAAATTATAGGGAATAAATCCCCAAAAACTTAATTTTTGGGAGAATTTTTGGGAGGGATGTTATGAGACCAAAAGCATTCAAAGGCAGATGTACGAAGAAGCAACTATTGAAAAGCCAAGATGTTGTTAGGCTATATGACAATCTCCAGATTGCATTTGCGGTAATACTGGACTCTGACCCTGACATTAAGGAAATCTTCGTTAATTATCATTTGCAGGATTTAACCGAAGGCGAATTCACTTCCGATTTCGTTTGCATAAAAACTAATGGAGATATCCTGGTAAGAGAGTGTGTTTATAAAAAGAAATTAACACTTCCGAGAACCTGTAGACTATTAGACTTATCTCGCCTTTATTGGCAAAAAAGAGGAATTACGGATTGGGGAATTGTTATAGAAAGGAGTTCCTTTGATGAATAAATTCGAATTGTATGAGGGTGAAAATTCAATTTATCGAATACTTTCAATACAGGAAAAAATACTTGTTATTGACTGCCAAAAACGGTCTATGCCGTATTTTATTGATGAACTATCTGGTGTTCGAATATCCGAACAAGACCTACAGGTAAAAACAGGACGAATTCTAACAAATATTGAGAAATTACCTCCACAATTAAGGAAAAAAGCCTATGAAAAGTACACAGTAATATCTTCGATTATTGCTGTTGTTGACAATATTCCGTTACGAAACACTTTGATTGAAATTGCATCCCAGCAATATAGTCTTTCAAAGCAAACAATACGGGCTTATCTTTGCTTATATCTCTCTTATCAGGATATTTCGGTATTTGCCCCTGCCCCAAAACAAGAGAAGGAACTTACTGCCGCTGAAAAGAATATGCGGTGGGCATTGAATAAGTTCTTTTATACCAGAAATAAGAATTCTCTGAAAACAGCTTTTGAACTGATGCTTAAAGCCAAATATTGTGATGATGCAGGCAGGTTATTAGCGGAGCATCCTACATTTAACCAATTTAGGTATTTTTTCCGAAAAACGCGTAAGGAAGAAAAATACCTCATAAGCAGAAATGGACTTAAGGATTATCAAAAGAATAGTCGACCTTTGCTTGGAGACGGTGTCCAATCATATGCTCCGTCTATCGGTACAGCAATGCTCGATAGCACCATTTGCGATATATACCTTGTTAATGAGAGTGGGGATTTAGTAGGTAGACCTGTGCTTACGGTGGCTTGTGATGCCAATACCAGCCTGTGTTTGGGTTATACGCTCGGCTGGGAAGGCAATACCTATGCACTGGTCAACCTGATGTTAGCCATTCTTGAAGACAAGATTGATTTATGTCGGTCAAAGGGTATAGAAATCAAAGAAGAACAATGGAATGTTGTTGGTTTATTGCCCTCTGTAATGATAACGGATGGCGGGTCTGAATATACCTCAACAACCTTCTCACAAATCACCGATTTAGGAGTTGTTCTCATAAAAGAAGCACCATATCGAGCAGACCTCAAAGGCACAGTAGAAAAGTGCTTCGATATTATTCAGAATTTATTCAAGGATGTTTTGAAAGGCAAAGGCGTTATTATGCCAGACTTTCGAGAGCGAGGAAGCCACGATTACAGAAAGGATGCTTGTCTAAACTTACAACAATTCGAGCAAATAATCATAAAGTGTATTGTTTTCTATAACTCGCAGCGGATTGTGGAGAGCTATCCGTTTTCTGAAGATATGTTGGGAGTTAAACCATACGCATCAGACATCTGGAATTGGAAACTTCGTTCTGAAAGCAACAGTTTAATTGCAGTTAGCAAGGAATTGCTGATACTGACCCTGTTTCCACGAACAGTGGGGCGTTTCACAAGATATGGGTTAAAGGTTAATCGACTACGCTACCATCGAGATGGGTATAAAGAAATGTATTTGCAAGGTGGCGAGATTGAAGTCACCTATAATCCTGACTCTGTAACCACCGTCTGGATTAGAGATAAATCAGGAGAGTTTATTGCTTTTCGGCTCGTAGAAAGTCGTTTTGAGGATAAAACCCTTGAAGAAGTAAACGAAATAATCACAAAGCAAAAAATGGCTATTAAAGACGAACAAGAAACCAGTATTCAGGCGAAAATTGACCTCATTTCCTTTATTGAGGGTATTTCTTCAGATAAAAAGCCTAAAAACTCAAAAATCAAAGGTATTAGGAGTGTTCGGGCAAAAGAAAAACGAAATAATCATCAGGATTTAGGGGGTTATTTGAATGGATAAATCAATTTTAGAAATTATGCCACATATGCTTACTGGTGAAGATTTGGACAAGGCTTTAGGAGTTTTCCCGCCTTATGATGAAACTGTCTGTCAAAAGCCTGTAACAGAGCGGTTAATAGCCTTGCAGGACTTATACAATGTGTATTTTCCCGATTTTATGAGTAGAGAGATATATACAAAACTCTATCTTTCGTTGCTTCGGTCATTACAAAAAAAGCAAACCACAATAGCGATAAGGCAATACTCGGAGAATGCTCGGATAATAAGGCAACAATCTTATGAGTCTATTATTGGTGGGGCTGATGCGGTTACTATTATTGCTCCGAGTGGTCGAGGCAAATCATCTGCCATTAGCCGTGCGATAGCCGTTCTTACAACCACGCCAATAATTGAATTTAATGGTACAAAACTAATATCTTGTTTGACGGTTCAGTGCCCTGCTGACACTTCAATTAAAGGTCTTTTACTTGAGACACTTCGAAGGATAGATGAACTACTCGACAGTGAATACTATTCGAACGCTATTAGGGCAAAATCCACAGTAGATGTTCTTATAGGGAGTGTATCTCAAGTTGCACTAAAACATCTTGGGGTGCTAATTATTGACGAGATACAGAATGTTGTTAACAAACACGGGCAGGCGATTATTGGCACGCTAACCCAGTTAATAAACTGTAGCGGCATATCTATCGTAATGGTAGGAACACCAGATTGTGAAACATTCTTTTCTTCATCAATGATTATGGCAAGGCGTTCAACGGGTCTTTCATATAGCAATATGGAATATGATGAAGTGTATCGAGAGTTTGTTAGCAACTTGTTAAGGTACAATTACACCATTACGCCTACCAATGCTGATGAGCCGCTTTGCAAGTGGCTATATAACCATTCTGATGGCAACCTGGCTATAACTTCCCAACTAATACACGACGCAGAGGAAATTGCCATTCTGGACGCTACAGAGCAATTGGATATTGCTACCTTAAAGCAGGCTTTTGATAGAAGAATGCGTTTTTTACACGAATATATTAAGCCTGAACGAAAAACCTATGTTCCAATAAAGAAAAACGCCGCACATTTTGAGGAGATAAATTCAAATAGTGCTTTGCCTGTAAAGATAGCCGACATTTCACAGTTAGCCAAAAGGGCGAATGCAGATGTTGTTTCAGCATTAAGGGGAAATGGAATATGTATTCTCGAGGTGTCACTATGATAGCCTTTTTCCCTGACATATATCCCGATGAACTTATTTATAGTGTAATAGCTCGCTATCATCAACGAAGTGGTTATGCACGATTAGTTTCAACTTTTGACGATGTTTACCAGCAAAAAGCAACAATCCCCTCTTTTGAGTTTGTTAATGCTTATACCCCTGATGCACTCACTTGGATAACCAAAAACTGTTCATTTGAAGAAGTGATTATGCAACAAACTATGTTTCCTTTCTATGCCGCCTTTTTACCACTTGAGAAAAAGAAGCGAGCCTACGATGCTATGTTAAAACAGGAAGGAAATCCATCGAATTTCCTTGGCATAAAGAGAACTGGTGCAAGATATTTTAGATATTGTCCACGATGTGCCTATGAAGATAGAGCCAGACTCGGCGAAACATACTGGCATAGAGCACACCAAATCCAAAAGTTATATATCTGTCCGTTTCACGGATGCTACCTTCAAAACACTAATATCAAGATTTCAAGTAGACAATCCCCTGCTTTATACGATGCAGAAAGTTTCGTCCCCTATGACTTCGTTTCGGAGGACTGTTCATATATTGGAGGTGAATTGGCTCGTTATGTTTATGATGTTCTTTCTTCACCAGTTCAATTTGTTCGTTCAGATATTGGCAGTTTTCTTCATTATCATTTGAATAAAGAGTATTTGGTAAAAGAGATAGCAAGAGACTTTTCTAACCTCTATAACGATTTTTCCGAGTTTTATTCTGGCTTTCAGGTTCCAGAGCCTTGGCAAGTACAAAAAATCTTTAGTGGATACTCCAAAGACCCTTACTACATTTGCCAGTTAGCATTTTGGGAAGGCATATCCCCAAAAGACTTGATTGCGAATAATGAATTGTATATTGATACCGATACTCAAAAGTTCTATATGGGTTTAGCTCAAAAGTATAGCCTTGATGTAGGAATGGTTTCCGAAATAGGCAGAGAAATTAGCAAGCACCTATACGAGCAAAATCGCATACATAGGAAGCCTGGTAGGCGGGGTTTTGATTACGCAAAGATGGATGCAGAACTGCTTCCAAAGGTAAAGGCATATGTTAAAGACTTATATTCAAAAGAAGGCAGACCCGAAAAACTTTCTTTCAGAAAGGTTGAAAAAGCGTTATCACTACCCCAAAAACGATTTAATTATCTTCCCAAATGCAAAAAGTATATAGAGCGTCATTGGGAGTCACAACCCGAGTTCTGGGCGAGAGAGATTGTTTGGGCGGTAAAGGACGTTCAACTCGATAATCTGACCATAAACTGGAAAAACATCCATTTGAAAACAAGTATGCGTGTCAAAAACCTTGAAGCTTGCTATCCGCATATCAAAGACAATGAAACAAAGCAAATTATAGGCTGTATTATTGCTTCTTTGGCACCAGGAGATAATTAGGTTGATAGAGTGCTATTTAATTACAACAAGATGAAAGGAGCAAAATATGGAAATGGTAATAAATGAGGTAAGACTTCTGTCAAAGGAAGAATACATACGAAACATTGATTTGATTGGGAAAAGACAGCCTTGGTGGTGGCTTGGAGATACTTGTCAAGGCAAGGATGGATATGCAGTCGCAGTGTACTTAAATGATGTTATTGGTTTCTATGAGGTTGAGCAGCTCTTTGGAGTAGTCCCTGTTTTGGTCTTGCAAGACAAAAACCTTGCGGCAGGAAGCAAAATAACATATGGAAATAAGTTCTTTACGGTGTTAAGAGATGGCATAGCATTATGCGACGAAAGAATTGCACATTGTGCTTTCCGTAAAGACTGGGAAGCAGAAGATGCAAACGATTACCGTAAATCCGATATTAAGCGATGGCTCGAACAGTGGTTTAACCACAATGGCAAAATAGCCCAACTCTAAATCATATTCAAAATTTACTATTGACAAAAAAATATTTGAAAGGTATAATATTTGACCTCTTGAAATCGAATACCGCCCATTTTATAATATATGTAACGAGTAGGGTCATACGCGACGCCGAAAGAAATGCACACTTTTCGTAAGGAAATTAGTATGAACAACCACAATTGAATAATGGGCATAAATACACATCGACAGTGCCCCAAGCCACCGTGTTGACCGTTAAGTCCATATCCGTAAGGGTGTTAGCATAGGAGCATAGTCGAGGGTAGGGTTCCCGCCGTTAGAGTGTAGAGAGGGGAACTCGGTACGAGGGCTATTCCGACATCTTCAGCAAGCCCCTACCGAAAAGTGGTGATAAGTAGTCCACTCTAAAATATCAAACTTGGCTGGAGGTCTCTGATGGAGATTACACACAAGGACTTGGAATAGTCCTACGAGGGCGGACAGAGATGTTCTCGTTGAAGATGTGTAATGGGCGTGATGTCGGGCAGTTACTGGTTGGCTGTGCCCTGACTCTTTGTGTAACCCACAAGGAGTTAGTGTGTCCACTCGTAAATCTCCGCTCTCCGAAAGAAATGCACAGCATTAATTGATTTGGGGTTTTGAACTATCCACCAAATTTTGAAATGACCTTCGTATTTAATCTTTTGAAGATAATACGACTAACGGACATTATAAGTGGACTTGGGGTATAGAGGTTACAGTAACAATTCAGTTATGACGATACAGTGGTTACGATACGAGGTTAGGTAGCCACAACAATTGAGGTTATTACATTACTTGAGTTGCGATACAACATTATGTTGCAAATCAAAGTAGTGATTACCAAAAGCAAGAGAATAGACAGAGTAAAGCCCGTACTATGCCCAAATAAAGGAAGTAGGGTAAGAAATCAGTCAGTCGGACATAGGTATACTCCAAAACTCCTATTAAAGTGAGGGCGGCGAAATCAATTCACCGCCCTCTATTTCTGACTATCAAGTCTTTCCTGTTTTGTTGTACTGGTCGATATAGACTTTTAACGCTTGTTCAACAGCATAAGTCTTGGTAAGTCCTGTATCAGCAGTAAATGTAGCCAACTTATCCGAGACCTCCCTATCAAGTTTAATGTTAAGCATTCGATAATCCTTTTTGATTTGGGGCATAGTGGTTACTCCTTATCATCGGCTTTAACTGTATATACCTTACTTAATTCACCGTTAAACAACTCCTTTGCAGAGGACCCCGAAAACTGTTCTATAGCCTTTTGGGTCTTTGGTTGCATCAAATCCAAGTACCTGTATTCACCATTCTTTTCATCTGCAACAACTTGAACCGCACCAAACATATCTGGATGGTCTTTAAGATATGCAACATAGCCCTTGAGCTTGGCAACACTATCACCAAGCCAATCACCGTGTGGGTCTACAATTGTACGAATTATTTTGCCATTAGGCAATTGCTGGAAGAATATGAAATCAGGATACATATTTTCATATTCGCCATTTATCTCATACGGAATAGCCAAAGAACCGTTGAGATTTTTGGATTGATTGCGGTACCAAGCGACATTGATAGGACGACTAATCTCGGTCTTAACGACCTTCTTCTCCATAGGTAAGAGTTTCAAGTACGCCCAACCATTCTCATCGCAGATAATATGTTTTTCATACTTATCATACTCGGAATTTTGGCGAACTTGTGTTGTTGATATATTGAGATTTCGCTCAATAAACGGCTTTGTGTTTCCCTCAATCCTATTCCAAGTAGCGAGGTATTCTTCTGTGATTGCGTATCTTTGCGGAGAATACTCATCAATTAAACTGTTGACTGTATTATCAGCCCATTCCTCCATACCTTGTACAACTTCCATACAGAAACCAGCAGCAGTAATTTTGCTTATTGCCGTAGTCTCATCATCTCCTAATTCTATACGTTTGTTTATATAATACTTGATATAGTCTGAAGCCCCAGAAAATACACTAACGGTACTCTTATAATACGAAGTCATACGAGTATTATCATTAATTACAAGCTCTTCTCTGCCTTCAAATACATCTCCAGTGAGAGGGTCGATGCGTTTAACAGATACGGTTGTATTACGAATATTGCTTAGGGAACGATTAAACTCGGCAGGGTGTTTAGCAATTTCTCCCTCAATGTTGTTATAGAATTCTTCCTTGTATTTGCTTTCTAAATCAGCATCGGGAGTAAGGCACGCAGTTATAACATCAATGCTATCCCACAAATCAAGAAAATGGTCGGTCTTATCTCTTCTGACACATCTTGTTACGATGCCTTCAAAGCTATTCTTGATAGCTTCAGAGTCAGCTTTAGGAACACGTTCAATAACAGTCTTTAATTCTTGTACTTTCTTTTCGTCAATTCCATCCAAATCTACATCTGTAGTTTCTTCTTCAACAACATAGGAATAATCTGGAACGGTTATATCAGTTGGCTCTGTTTGTTGTGGGGTTTCTCCTACAGGTTTTGATTTAGATGATTTAGTTTGCTCATACTTTTCAATCTGTTTTTCGGCTTTCTTCTTTGCATCACCGAAAAATGATACATCAGCGGAATTGACTGATACAGTTGCACCGCCATTACCTGCAACATTATCTGATTTAAGCCTTGCAACAACTTCTTCAACAGTATTTTTGTCATATTCAGGGAGATAACAAGCAACCGTATTGAGTTCTTCATTAGACTCAATTCTTCGAGTTAGTGGGGTTCTAATCATTCTGCCAATCAACTGTGCGATATAAGTTGAGTCGGTTCGTTTTCTACGGGAGTAAATAACTTCAGCACGTGGACAGTCCCAACCTGTTGATACTGCGTCTTTGGCAAACAGTATTCTAACTTCCGTATGCTCTTGAACATTTTCAGGACTAATATAAGGTATGCTACCGAAGTCGGTGATTATATCTTCGTGCTCACCAAAAACATTTGCAAAACATTCTGACCTATCAAGCCACGGCAAAACCTTTGCAATTTGCTGACACAAAGCACCTAAAGTGTCTTTTGACACATTATCTTCGACCTGCACAACCATAAGAGGTATTACTGTGGTGATATCATTTGCACCACAATAGTCTTTCCAAGCCTGGGACATCTTTGCAAGTTTGACGCAGGCTTGTGTTAGGTCCTGATGCTTTGTATTAGCACTCTCTTTTGGAGTTCGTAATTCAATTGTATCTTTAATTAAGCCCGAGGCCCTAACTCTTTCCACCGATACATTAACAAGCGGTTTAACAGTGCGTTCTTTTCTACCATTCATAGCAAACTCAAATCGTTCGGAAGTGGCAGAAATACCAACTACGCAAGGCATAGGTAAATTGATACCCTCTCGACCATCTATTATGTTTTCATATATGGTTTTGCTCGTGCTATCAGAAGTGGCTTTGTTTACCCCAGTTCCAATACCTCTATGAGCCTCGTCAATAAAAAGGTATAAGTGCGTGTCGGGGTCTTCTATAGTAGCATTTAATACGTCGTAAAATGAACGCCCGCCCTCTGTTTCACCTTCTAATTTTTTCCCCGTACCAAGTAACTGACGATTGATGAAATAAACACGACCTGGTAAAAGCCTGGTATGTGCTTTAGAAAATTCATTAGTGATAGTTTCCATTACCGTAGTGTTAATCAAATCTGTCGCCGAGTTAAATCGTTTTATTGTCTGATTGTTAAGGCTTGGACTATCAGTTAACCATAATACACACGCTCTATCATCACCTGGGAATGTATCATTACCATAGAATAATCCCTCTATGATAGCGGCTGATATAACAGTTTTTCCTGCACCTGTAGGAGCTGTTAGAGCGACAGCAGATAATTCGCCATCATCCTCATATGCTTTTGTCATAGAAGACATTTTCTTCAATAGAGCAGTAATTGCTTCTTTCTGAAAGTCGAATAAAGCGTATTTCATATCAATCCAAGCCTCCTTCGCCACATATTTCAAATGTCTTCAAAAATGACTCATAAAGTCGATGAACTTCGACATTTGGAAGTCTCTTGCACATATTTGAGTATCGTCTTTGGTCATCGGTAACTACAAAGACGGTTTTAATGCTCGGGGTAGACTTTACTTTTTCGCAGAACTTGCTTGCTTGCCCATAATCAAACAAGACTCCATAATAGTCGGTGGTAAGATAACTCTTTCCAAGTTTTCGAATTATCTCTCCCTGACAGCCTGCAAGCATCCAAAGAATAGGAGCAATAGCATTAAATGCTTGGTCAAGGCGAATATTCCAAGCCGACTCATATGTAAGTTCACAGAAAATAGCGTTGGACTTGAAACCATCAGACATTTTTAAGTGTGCTAATTCGGGATAAATGGGTTTTTTTACCTTCTTATAGAAAGTTCCACGAACTTTCTTGCCTGTTTCGGGGTCAGTTATATCACCTTCAACGGTTTCATAATCTTCTTCTTCACAACCATATGTGCCTTCTAATGGTTTCCCGTTTACATCAACCCCATCAATAGTACATTTTGTTTTTAGCCAAGTGACATATTTAGCAATACCGTACTTCTCCCAATCTTCATCCCCTGGTCGAAGTCCTTGTGATATAAACTTTTTGCTTTCTTTATCCGATACCTCATTATTTGTTACGCATATACATCTGCGATGTCCTCCGTCTTCGGCATTTAACAAATTAACTGCGTGTAGTGTAGTACCAGAACCAGCGAAGAAATCTACAATTAGTGCAGAAGGATTATCTTTTACCGCGAAACACAATGCATCGTGTACTGAATACAGTGACTTCGGGAACGGGAAATCGTGTCCAGGTAAAATGTCTTTTAACATTGTTGAGCCATAATCATATGACTTATGGCTTTTTTGATACCATACCGTTTTGGGTGGAACTACCTCACCTTCAGCATCTATATGTTGGATATTTAATGAGCCATCAGAAGCACGACCATCAATTTCAAATTCTCCTGCCTCTATTCTTTTTTGCATACCAGACCTTATGTAAGATATAGTCCATCGTCCGACTTTCTTATCGTACCCAGACACACGAATGTATCCTTTTTTCACCCATTGGCGTGTAGTTTCAGGAATTGCTCCCCAAATTGACTCTTGCCCGTGAGAATTAATAGGAAAAACAGCAGTTAACCCTTCTTTTTGTGGGAAATCCGAAGGTTTGTCGTTTATAGACATAGGTTCACCTATTTCCATTATCCTTTGAGTTTTCTCATCAATGTAAATTGGAAAGAACTGGGAATTCGTACCACTTCTGGGGTTATTCCCCCTGTTAAAGCCATACCATACACGGGCTTTACCTGTCTCGTCAGTATTGCCCAACATATTGTTGCCCATTTT
>JAEEGL010927711.1_pt1 | contig 10928 bp, 11 predicted proteins | sample 9134231 | NCBI WGS metagenome assembly JAEEGL01 (sample SAMN16246548, study PRJNA631951) | gut metagenome | biome: gut microbiome; feature: rumen; material: fiber-attached | host: Bos | place: Iran: Karaj | collected 2018-10 | reverse complement strand
TCATCTGACGCATCTCGTCAGGGATAATTATGGCAACATCCTTGCGCTGAGCGAGTTGTGCGATGACTTCGACACTGGCCGAGCAGCTGATGCCGTTGAACGACCAGAAGGTTTTCAGGTCGCTGATTATATTGGAGCTCTTAAGACTTTCAAGAAAATCAAGCACTTGGGCTTGTGAAGCTTGACAGAACGCTTTTCGCTCGGCGATGATGAAGTCGCGGCGTTGCTCCTTGGTCATCAAGGTTGTTTTTTGCAACAGATGGCTGTCGTCATAGCGTTCGGTCATCATTACAATGACGTGTTGAAGATTGTTGGATTGGCCCAATAACGTGCCAAAGCAAAGAGCCAATAAAAGGGTAAACACGGGTTTCTTCATGATATTTGGTTGATTTTGTGTAACAATACATTTCCGATACGGCATTCGAGACACCGTTTGCGCTTGCAAAAATAGGAATAAAGATGCAACAAAGCCTGTGTTTGCATAGCATTTTCCGCTTTAATGCCACATTGGGCATAATGTCGTATCACGGCATTGTCCTCAGCTTCAGTCTCTTCCAAGAACTGAATGGCTGTCTCACACACCGATTCGTCTTTGTGCAATTTGCCGTAACAAAACAATAAAGGTACCACGGCGTTGATGATCAATATGTTTGCTGTGGCATCGCCTAAATGTTTGGCCGTTTTGCGGCTGCCGTGGTACGACAGCCCTACAGCCCCTGATGGTTGGGTTGTAGGGCTGTCACATTGTGGCAGCCGTTGATTGAACCGCCAATGCGTTTCCCAATATTCCGATGCTTTGACATCAAACAAAACCTTGACTTCATTCGTGTCTTTTGCTGCCTTGATTTTTGAGAATAGGCAACCGTTTTTGTGGATGAGTTGCGCCATCTGAGCCAAACGAATGGTAGGGAAATTGCTGGGACGCATTCGCATAAACTTCCACCGTTCTTGAGGCATAGTCAGCACGTTGAACTTGGCTTTCATCACGCTGAATTCACGTTTGAGCAGCTGAGGATATTTCTCCGTGAAGTCGTCTTCGAGGAACCCAGCGCAGCCTATGAGCATGGCCTCCAACTGCAAGAGGTTGTCGGCATGTTTCAGCAAGGTCTTGAAAGGCAAGATGCTGGACAAATACTCAAAGGCCTCGTTGTTGACTTTCAAGCCGAAATAGCGCATCAGTAGTTTATAAAGTGCGTCCTCCCAATCGAATTGGTTGGCTTCTAGTATCTTGATGACGGCACCCGACTTGCTTTCCAAGCGCTCTACGGCCATTCGGTCAAGCCAAGAAAGCTTCGTGAAAACAGGCACTTGGCTGATGCTTTTCTCGCAGGGAATCCAGCTTTTTGAAGCGATAAGTTTTTGATATCGGGCAAAGAGACTTTCGTCAAAATGCCCTTTCAGCACTAAAGTGGGTATGTCGTTGACCTGAATGTCGTTTTCGTACACCACATGAAGGATGACATTTTTGTAAGCTTTATCTGATAGATGTCCGTGACGGTTCCAGTCGCTGGATTTCACGTGAATTTCCACATGGCCAGCCCACAATTTGTCGCTAATTTGGATTTTTGCTTCCAAAAAGTCAGGGCCCGAATCGGTATTGCGATAGCCGGTGGAGACCACGTCAATGTCTTCGCCTTCAACTGTCTTCAAGTTCTTACCGATTAGACGGTTTTCCCATAAATAGTATAGGAATTCTTCTCTCATAGTGTTATTATGACACAAAACCTACAAAACGCTCATAACTTTTATGTGGATTGAAAAGTAGCCCACCTGCTTGTTTTCCGATGGCAATTTGGTTGCATACTGTCAAACATTATTCATACGGTTTTGTTTGTCTTGAGGGTGTTGTGATTATATATTCTCCAGCAGTTCAATGGTTCGGTGTCCAAAATGCCTTTCTTTGTGGCCCAGTCGATGAAGAGAGAGCGCAGGTCGCGGTCGCCTTGCCAAACAATATGGTTCTTGATTTCTTCCAGTTTCCAACCGATGCCGTTGATGAGATGATTGCCACCTCCCATTGAGCGGTAGGAATTCATCACCACATTATATGTCTTCTCCATATCAAAAGGTGTATTGTCGGCCAAACTAATGATGTGGATGCGTTCACCCATTGGGTTATCGGGTCTTACTTCATATCGGATTCCCGCTCCCGAATCGAAGTTGTAAATGGGATTCTTCATCTCGTATGCATATTCAAGGAAGTTCTTTACCTCTTTGCCTGTCATGGCCATAACAGCTAGAGAGTTTTCGAAAGGATACCATGTGAAAAAATCGCTGACTTTCAGCATCCCCGCCTCAATGGTTTTGCCACCGCTGAGAGGAGCGGCCATCGAGATGTCGGCATGGATGCCTTCGGCCTCGACGGTCTCGAACTGGCATCGGTGGATTTCGTCAACCCAGAGACAGGGCCCGCTGAATATCTCGTCACTGCTGATGCTGACCGGTAGTTCGGCCACATCGCGTTGATTGTATGTCACAGCACGTTCGAGGTAGGGCTTGAGCATATCTATAAACTCTTCGTCTTTATTTTCACCATCGGTGAGCATTAGGCTGACTTTGATGTCGGGCTTTTTACCTTTTTTCAGCTTGACTTCGGCCATAGCCAGTCCTCTACTATGGCTGCCTGAATTGAGCACATAAACGGGTTCACCATTGATGTTGGTCAGTTTCTCGGCTTTGGAGCGATGGTCGTGGCCATAGAAGATGATGTCAAAGCCGGGCACGTTTTCTGCAACCCATTTGGTGGCATTTTCGCGTCCTAACGGATGATCGGTAGGTAGGTTTTGTACTTGTGGCTCAAAGCCAGAGTGGAAGAGTCCCACCATTAAGTCAGGGTGTTCTTTTTCTTGGATGATTTTTACCCATTTGGCTGCAGCTTCTTCCAGATTGTCGAAACGAAGCCCGGGGCGTAGACGTTCGGGCACCCATGTGACAACATATGGGGTGAGAAGACCAAGAATTGCGATTTTGAATCCATCGCGGTTTAATACTATATAAGGAGTGAAATATTGTTCCCCTGTAACTTCGTTGATGACATTGGCAGCCAAAACGGGCATCTTGACTTCTGAATAAATGCGGTCGAACACTTTTCGACCAGCTTCAATGTCGTGATTACCAACACATATGGCATCATATGGGAAGAAATTGAGTACTTCCGAGACGAGATTTGGGTTGTCAGCATCTTGGTTGGAGCAATACTGGAATATGGTGCCTTGCATATTGTCGCCATTGTCCAAGAGAATGAGCCGGTCGCCCAATTCCGATTTCATCTGCTTGATGATGAGTGCATCGTTGGCAAATTCGTCATAATGGCCGTGAGTGTCAGTCGTTTCCAATAAGGTCAATGTGGTTTCATTTTGCGAACAAGATGCGAATAATGCAGTCAAAATGATCATAAAAGAGAGTTTTGTCTTCATATTGAATTTTGATTTGGAGCGATAAAAGTAGGACTTTTTCCGTCTTGTGTGACAAATCAAGGAAATTTTTTTCTTGAAAAGAGCACGAAGTAACATATAAATGCGTATTTTTGTGGCACAATTCCAAGACCGTTTGCAACATGGCCGATTTGAGTATCATAGTATCTGAAATTGAGACCAAATTGCGGAAATTGATTGAAGAGAAAAATCATCTGGCTATGGATAACAAGCGGCTCGCCGAGGAAAACGAAGCGTTGGACAAGGAAAATCTGGCGTTGCGCCGTTCGGCGGCGGAGTTGCAAGACAAAATAAATAAATCTACAATTGTTAACGCACTCGACAACGAGGGAGAAGTAGAAGAAGGAAGAAAGCTCATTAGGGAGTTGGTGAGAGAGATTGACAGATGCGTTTCGATTTTGAATAGTAAGGAATAAATCAGATACTTGAATGTCAGCGAGATGGATGAGATTACAATTAATATCACCCTGTTGGACAGGGCCTATCGACTTTCGGTTGCCCGCGCTGACGAAGAGAAGGTTCGCAAGGCAGGCAACCTCATCAACGAAAGGATAAAGTTTTACTCGAAGCATTACGCCTATAAGGATGTCCAGGACCTGCTTTCGATGACCGCCTTGCAATTTGCCACCTCAGTGGTGAAAATGGAAGCTGAATTGACCTACCGTAATCAGAATTTGGAACACAAGTTGGAAGATTTAAACGACTTACTGAGCGAACAATCATAATTCCACAATTATTCGTGGAACTGTTCTTTGAAGACTTGGAACTGCCTGTTCAGCGCATTTGGTAAACTCAACACTATCAACAACATCAATCGGTCTACTCGCGCTCTGTAAAAACAGGCCTCATTCCCTTCGGGGAAGCACCATTGGTGCCGGTGGACGTTTGCGCAACGCGGTGGCCACAAGCGTTTCATTTGGGGTTTACGCATCTCCCAACGGACAGGCAGTTTCTTTTTGTTTCCTCCTCATTTTTCGAGTAAAAACAGAGTTTTTAAAATGTTATTACTCAGCATTACACCGATTATCATCGCCGCAATAGTCGCCTTGGTCGTGGGCCTTGCGGTCGGTTATTTCATCACGTCCACCCTGCTGAAAAAGGCTGTCACCAAAGAAGAAACTGCTTTGCTTGAAGAAGCAAAGGAAAAGGCTGAAGTCATTAAAAAGGAACGCATCCTCCAAGCCAAGGAGAAATTCCTACAAATGAAGGACGAACACGAAAAGGCTTGCGAAGAACGCAACCGTGCCGCGCAAAAAGTTGAGCAAAAAGCCAACCAGCTTAAACAAGAAGCGAACCAAAAGATGGATGAAGTACAACGCAAGTCCAAGGAAGTGCAAGCCGCGCAACAGAAATTGGAAAGCCAAATAGAGACTTTCAACAAGAAGAAAGCCGAATTGGATCGCATCTATACCGAAGAGTCGAAGAAACTTGAAACCATCTCAGGTCTCTCAGCCAAGGAAGCCAAAGAACAACTCGTCGAATTAATTAAAGAAGAGGCTCAGGCTGATGCTATGGTCTATGTGAAAGAAGTCACCGAAGAAGCCAAGATGAGCGCGACACAAACTGCCAAGAAGATAGTTCTGGAAACCATCCAACGCACAGCTTCGGAGACAGCAATTGAAAATACCGTCAGTGTGTTCAATATCGAGAACGACGAGATCAAGGGCCGTATTATCGGTCGTGAAGGTCGTAATATCCGCACCCTTGAGTCGCTTACTGGCGTCGAAATCATCATCGATGATAGCCCGGATGCCATCCTTATCTCCGGTTTTGACCCGATTCGTCGTGAAATTGCACGACTCTCCTTACAGAAGCTTGTCGTAGACGGACGTATTCACCCTGCTCGTATAGAAGAAGTAGTGCATAAGGTGGAAAAGCAAGTAGATCAGGAGATTATGGAAACAGGTAAGCGTACTTGCATCGACCTTGGTATCCATAACCTCAACCCCGAACTCATCAAAATGGTGGGTCGTATGAAATACCGTACCAGTTATGGTCAGAACCTGTTGCAACACTCCATTGAGACGGCCAAGCTCTGCGCCACTATGGCTGCCGAACTCGGTCTCAATGTGAAGGCTGCCAAGCGTGCTGGTCTTTTGCATGATATCGGAAAAGTCGCTGAAAATGAGGAAGAACTGCCTCATGCCATCTTGGGTATGAAAGTTGCCGAGCGTTTGAAGGAAAAGCCCGACATCTGTAACGCCATCGGTGCTCACCACGAAGAAATTGAGATGGACAATATGATTTCGCCCATCGTTCAGGTATGCGATGCCATCTCAGGTGCTCGTCCTGGTGCTCGTCGCGAGGTGGTGGAGGCTTACATTCAACGTCTTAACAAGTTGGAGGAGATTGCAATGTCTTATCCAGGTGTGGTGAAGACCTATGCCATCCAAGCTGGCCGTGAATTGCGTGTTATCGTGGGTGCCGATAAGGTAAGCGATCAAGATGCCGACCGCATCGCCTACGATCTCTCAAAGCAAATCCAAACGGAAATGACCTATCCTGGTCAAATCAAGATTACGGTGATCCGAGAAACGAGAGCTGTGAGTTATGCGAAATAACTATGGCCTATGGCCCATAGCCTGCCCCAACGTAAGGGCGAGCTATGGGCCATTAGCTATTAGCTATTAGCCATAGGCAAAAATACAAAACCATGATCAGAGAAGAAACCGTCTTTGGACCTATACATAGCCGCCGCTTAGGCAGTTCTTTAGGGGTCAATTTGTTGCCCGAAAAGGGTAAAATCTGCACGTTCGACTGCATCTACTGCGAGTGCGGATGGAATAAGGATGGCCGTGATGACACCCAACTACCTAGTGCCGAAAAGGTTTATACCGCATTGGAAGCCAAACTACAACAATGTAAGGCTGACCAAGTCCCTATCGATTCCATCACTTTCAGTGGTGACGGTGAACCGACCATCAACCCAGAGTTCCCACGAATAATCGATGGCACGATAAGATTGCGCAACCAGTATTATCCCAACTCAAAGGTTACTGTGCTGTCGAATGCTACTCGTGTGCATCTTCCCGAAGTATTCAATGCGCTTCGCAAAGTTGACAACCCAATAATGAAAATCGATGCTCCGACGAATGCGCTGATTGAAAAAATCAACCACCCTTTGCCAGGCTACGACATTCATCGTGTTGTGGAGGCCTTGAAGCAGTTCGATGGCGACTTTATTTTGCAGACTATGTTCTTGAAAAACAATGATTTTGATTCGTCAAGTCCTGAGGTCTTGAACGGTTGGATGAACATCGTTAGGCTATTGAAACCGCGGGAGGTGATGGTCTACACCATTAATCGCCCTACTCCTGAGGAAGGCTTAATGAAATTCACTGTGGATGAAATGAAGTCTTTGGTACAACCGCTGATTAATGAAGGGTTTTTGATCCAGATAAAGGGATAAGCTTATTTCCATTCGAAAGTGTTGATCATATGGTCAATATCCTCCCTGATGAAGTTGATGATGGGTTGCATCGAGTCGTTGTTGGGCAGGAAATTGAAATATAAGGCACCTCTCACAAAGTTCTTCGTGCTGTCGGTAAGGTAAAACTGCATTGGGGTGGCTACGCCTTTGCCGTCCATCTCGATGAATAAGCCATAGACTTGGTGCTCCTCGTTGACAATCAGGCTGTCGCGCACGCCATTGGCCTTTTGCAGATGCTTTTTTACCATAGTATGTACATCCTCCAAATACTCGCCTAGGTTGCCGTTGACGGTTTTGTGCGTTAAGTGGATGGATCCTTTGAATTGAGGCAGTTCTATGTTGACCCAGTTTTTTTCGTTAGGTGAGTAAGGGTCAGGGGTGATAAAGGCGTATTCAGGGTATTGAAAGCTGTATTTTTCGATGGTGTCAACCCTTGTGTAAGATTTTTCAGGCAGGTCGATGCGAAAATAGCCACGTGGCTTAGGCAGATAGTTGTCGTTGTCGTCGCACGAGTTGGCAACGAAAGCGATAGCAAGTGCCACAAATAATATAGACAATTTATTCTTCATCATACACTACTTTCACTTCTTTGATGCGTTTCGAGTCGGCATCCGTAATCTCCATCTGGAACTTCTCGAAATTGAATTTGAACCCAATCTCAGGGATGCGTCCTTCAATTTCGAGGATGAGTCCAGCCAAAGTGTCGGCTTCGCCCTGCATAGGTTCGAAGTAGTTTTCGTCCACTCCAAACACCTTGCAAAAGTCAACGATACTGGTCTGAGCCTTAAAGAGATATGATCCGTCTTCAAGTTTGGTATAGTGTTCTTCCAAACTGGTCTCGTCAAACTCGTCATTAATTTCACCTACAATTTCCTCAATCACGTCTTCCATGGTAATCAAGCCTGAAGTGCCGCCATATTCGTCGACGACGATGGCGATATGGATTTTCTTCTCGCGGAAGTCTTGGAACAAGTCGTTGATTTTGCGGTTCTCTGGGACGAAAAATGCGGGACGGATGAGTTTTTGCCATTCGTAGGATTGTGCATCTAAGTAGGGGAGGAGGTCTTTCACATACAGGATGCCGCTCACCTTGTCCATAGTCTCGTCATAGACGGGAATCCTTGAGAACCCACTTTTGATGATAACGGCAAGCATTTCAGTGAATTCCATACTTTTTTCTACCCCGATGATATCGACACGTGGAATCATCACGCCACTCACTTCTTTCTCGCTGAACGAAGCAATACCTTTTAGCATTTGTTTTTCGTCAAGTGGGGTGGATTCTTCAGTGGCAATGTCGACTGCGGTTGAAAGGTCTTCCATCGAAATATCACCTTTCTTCTTTTCCAAATGCTTGTCCATAAACGAAGTGGAGTTGACCAAAAGCTTGCTCAATGGCTTGAAGAGACCGTTGAGGAAGCGTAATGGTCGAGCCATAAATCGAGCCACTTTGACAGGACGCTTGCCGGCATAAATCTTAGGTGTGATCTCCCCTACAATCAGGATTAATGAGGTGACAATCACCACTTCCAAAAGAAAGGCTGCTACGGGATGGTTTACCATGTCGAATAGCAAGGCCATAATATAGGTCGAGAGCAGAGTGATGGTAACATTGACAAAGTTGTTGCCAATCAAAATGGTAGCCAATAGGGTCTTGGGCTTTTCGCGGAGCTTTAGCACAAGTTTGCTCTTAACGTCGGTACGCGATTCAAGGTCGTCGATGTCGGCGGGCTGGAGCGAGAAGAAAGCGGTTTCGCTGCTCGAAATCAAAGCCGAAGCGATAAGCAAAAAGACAAGCACCACCAATCCGATGATGGCGCTGATGGGTTGTTCAGAAAATCCTTTGTAAAAGTTGTTTGAAACAACGGTGAGAAGTCCTATGAGAGGGTCAGGGTCGGGTGTTTCCAAAATGATGTGTTTTATGTTTTGCGCGGCAAAATTACAAAAATATTCTGATATGGAGCATCATTCATTAAAATGGTAGGTCATTACCCTCGTCTTGTGCAGGTGATGGCGTATAACCTGGAGCCGGTTCTGGTGCAGGGGCATAGGGCTGGCCAAACGAGGATTGCTGTGTAGGACGGGCTGGAGCCAACTGCATCATCTTTTCGGCATTGACTTCGGTGACATAGCGCACAATACCTTGTTGGTCAGTGTATTGACGGGTCTTTAGCTTGCCTTCAATATACATAAGGTCACCCTTGGCGTAATTACGCCGGCCTTCGGCAATGTCGTTGGCTAAGTTGCCCCACACCACAATATTGTGCCAGTCTGTCTGCTCCACCCAGTTGTTGTCGCGGTCGCGGTAGCGTTCTGAGGTGGCCAAAGTAACGGAAATTTTGCGGTTGCCATTGTCGAATGTGGTTACCTCGGGGTCTTTCCCGAGCCGGCCGATTAGGATGACTTTGTTTAAGCTTGCCATAATGTGGTCTTTTTAAGTATTTAAGTATAAGTCAATTAAGCGTGGAATGGGATAATTGCCCAATTCCTTTTTACGCACCAAAAATAAATCTTTTGTTTCAATCTGCAACAATTTTTTTTCAAGTTTTATTTCGATAAACTGGGCAAGTATGGTTCTATGGGTCAGTTTGTGAGTAAAGATAGGTGATACTTTTAGGATAGTAAAAGAATTGCTTTCAATAAGTTGTGCGAATTCTTCTGTGGCAACGACCTCTTCCACTGACATAGATAGTTCACTTTCGATGCATGGGAAATCGTAGAGGTTTTTCCAAATGTCATTACCGCTGCGTCTGTGCAGGTAAACGCTATCGTTAGTTCTGATTACCAAATAATTAAAATATCTTGTTGTGACTTTCACTTTCTGGAGCTTCACGGGTCGTAGCATCACGGTTTGATGGGCAAAGGCAAGACATTGAGCTTGGAGGGGACAGAGTAGGCAGTTAGGGTTTTTCGGTGTGCAATGTAGTGCTCCGAACTCCATTAGTGCTTGGTTGTGGTGGCCTGGTTGTTCGCGGTTGAGCAAATCATTGGCGATTTGGGCGAAAAGCGTCTGCCCCTCCATATTATTAATAGGTGTGTCGATGTCGAAAAGGCGTGAGAGCACACGATAAACATTGCCATCGACCACGGCATAAGGCAGGTTGAAAGCGATGGAGGCAATGGCGGCTGCGGTATAGTCGCCTATGCCTTTCAGCCGTTTCAGCTTCTCGTAATCAGCGGGAAATTGACCCTTGTATTCTGCAACAACCTGCTGGGCGCAGTGGTGTAAATTGCGGGCACGCGAATAGTAACCCAATCCCTGCCACATTTTCAGCACATCCTCTTCCGATGCATTTGCAAGCTCAGTCACTGTAGGCCAGCGTTCGATGAATCGCAAATAGTAGTCCCTACCTTGGTTTACACGCGTCTGTTGCAAGATAACCTCCGAAAGCCAAACTTGATAAGGCGATGGAGCGTGTCGCCATGGAAGGTCGCGACGATTGGCATCAAACCAATTAATTAAGGTGTCGTGTAGGAAATTCATCTTGAAATGTGGGGCGAAATTCTTTATTTATAACTCATTAGAATAAAAATTTTGAACAAAAATCGCTTTCGTATGAAAAATGTTCGTACCTTTGCCGCAAATTTACAACAAACAAAACAATTAACCATAAAATAAGAAAAAAAATGACTAAAGCTGAAATCGTTGCTGAAATTGCAAGCAAGACTGGTATTGAAAAAGGTGCTGTCCAGAATGTTGTAGAAAACTTCATGGAGGTTGTGAAGAACGCTATGGCTAAAGGTGAAAACGTTTATCTGAGAGGCTTCGGTAGCTTCATCATCAAGACAAGAGCTGAAAAGACTGGCCGTAACATTGGCAAGAACATCGCTATCACCATTCCTGCCCATAAGATTCCGGCATTCAAGCCTGCAAAGACCTTTATGAACGCTGTCAAGTAAGTAACAATTGTAAATCTTTATATTATGCCAAACGGTAAGAAACACAAAAGACACAAGATGTCAACGCACAAGCGCAAAAGACGCTTGAGAAAATATAGACACAAGAAGAAAAAAGCTCTTCTTGAGCCTAAACACTACAATAACACAGCAAGTTGATGTACCAT
>JAEEGL010096232.1_pt1 | contig 10928 bp, 12 predicted proteins | sample 9134231 | NCBI WGS metagenome assembly JAEEGL01 (sample SAMN16246548, study PRJNA631951) | gut metagenome | biome: gut microbiome; feature: rumen; material: fiber-attached | host: Bos | place: Iran: Karaj | collected 2018-10 | reverse complement strand
TATGGCGCCGCCCTCCGGGAGGAGCGGGAACGACCCGTGACAGCCGATTACATGGACTTTGCCGATATCCTCGGGCAGGAGAGCGCGAAGCGGGGCGTGGAAATAGCGGCCGCGGGCGGCCATAACCTCATTTTCATCGGCGCGCCCGGCTCGGGCAAGAGCTCGATGGCGAAGGCCATGGCGGGCATCCTGCCGCCGATGACGCGGGAAGAATCGTCCGTCACCTCCAAGATTTGGTCGGTCGCCGGCAAGACAACGGGCCATCTGGGGCTCATGAGGCGACGACCCTTCCGCGCTCCGCACATATCGGCCTCCAAGGCCGCCATCCTAGGCGGGGGCAGCGGGGAAAACATCCTGCCCGGGGAAGTGAGCCTGGCGTCGGGCGGCGTCCTCTTTGCTAATTAAGTTGTTTATTAGTTATTTCGTTTCGAAATTACTACCTTTGTCCAAAACTGTTTCGTCATGGAAAAAAAGGTTGCGTTTGCGCTGTTGAGGGTATCTACACCAGAACAATCATTGGAAAGTCAGGAGTCTGCCTTACTGGCAATCGCTGCGGACAAAGGTTACACCATTCCCGAAAAATATCGATTCAGAGAGAAAAAAACTGGGTACGACGAACAAGGCGTTGACAGGCAATCAATCATAGACTTGCGTAACAGCATTGGGCTTCATAAGCCCGAAGCCATTTTTATACTTGAACTATCCCGTCTTACACGTAATGGGCTCAAAGTGTATGACTACATCAAAGAGTTCAGTTTGACGCCTAAAATCCCCATGTATTTTGCCGATTTTGACATGTGGACACTCAATACCGACACCAAGGAAGAATTGAGAGAAAACATTTTCAAATTAGTCGGTGCTGGCGAGTCTGTGGAGAACGAGAGGAAACGAATCACGGCAAGAACTAAACGAGGAAAAGCCGCAGCCGCAGCTAAAGGTTTGTTTGCTGGGCACCTCTCAGACGGTTATCGAGTTGAACGCAATGAGAAAGGGGAAAAAATCATCGTTCCAGACGAAGAAAGAGCGCCAATTATTAAACGAGTGTTCGAACTTTACCGAGAGTACTCAGTGAGGCAGATTCGTGATATATTGAACAACGAAAACGTCCTTGCACCAGGAAAGTACAGACTGCATTCGCCACTGTTTGTTGGGTACAAGAAGGAATACGACGACAAAACTCACGACAGGAAAAAAAGAGAAGATTTGACTTGGACGACGTACAACATTGAAAACATACTGGGCAACGAATGGTACATCGGTATTCGTCGATACAATGGCATTGAACACCACATTGAGCCATTGGTTTCCCAAGAATTGTGGGCTTTCGCTCAGGCAAAAAAAGCACAGCACCCCGTAAACCCCAAGACTGGACAAAACGTGTTCTTGTTAAGTGGACTGCTGTATTGTGGAAACTGCGGACGAAAAATGTACGGGCACTATGTTGGCTATGCTAATCACTACTATTGTAGTTCCTTGGAGAGTGGTGCTGATTGCAATGCGAGGGGTATTTCAAAGGAAAACGTGGAAGGGATTGTCAAGAAGATTGTCATGACACGGCTGTTGGTTGACGCTGCCGTTCGTGCTGAATCACCAGTCAATGACATTCTTTCTATGGACAAGAAGCTCAAGAAGGAGTACCAAGGGAAAATCAAAATTTTCAAGTCCATTATAAGTCGAAATGGCGAGAGTATCGAGGACTTGAAACGTCAAATGCGTGTTGCGATTTCAGAAAAATTGAAGGCAAGTGAAGTGCAAGTGCCAGTTTACGAGGATGTCATAGCAAGTCTGGAGTCACAAATCATTGAACGTCAAAAAAACACCACGGGATACGAACGAGAGATTGCGAGGTTGGAAGCTGCGATAGCACGGGCTGACACGGCAAAAAAAATGACGGAGCGGCTACAAAATGCGTCCATGGAGGAAATTAAGGAATACTTCAACATCGTCATAAACCGAGCTTACCTCTACAACGTTGGCAAAACCACATCGGTTGTGCGAGTGAATTATAACGTGGGTTTTTATGATGAGTTCATTTATAGCTCACAGCGACATAAAGGTAAGTATTTCCCCCTTGGGGCTCTGCCTCTCGGTGCCAATGTTGACGTCCTCCCTGAGGGTGTTCGGGACATTTGGTGGAAAACTACACATGACGTAAAATATCAACAGCAGGGACAATCACAGCTGACGACATTGACGTATAACCCCGACAATAAGCTAATTACGTTCAATGAGTATCAAACACTGTGTTTCAACGACAACACTGGTTTTTTTGTGATAACTGATGCGTTGAACAGAATCAAAGAGTTTTGTCATGAGAATGGCGTGACTTGGGACTTCTATGAAATCAACCACGCCGTTAGTGTCCCTACGTATTTACGTATCTTTGAAAAAGTTGAAAAGGCAGTAAGGGATTACGAGAAAATCGAAGGGCTAAGTGCGAGGGCAAAGGAACTTCAGAACCGAGCCAAAGAGTATCGGAAAAAATACAACACTGGCAAGCCGACATGTGAGCCCTACATCACCAAGGACGAAATGTACGCAGCTGTCCAAATCGAGAGGAAGCGGTTGTACAATCGGGTTTACAAAATCAAGAACAACAAGTCAATTTCTGAGGGTGACAAGAAAATCTTGATTGGTGACATTCGCAAGCGACTCCATGACTTAAAATACAAGATAAACTACTTCGGTGATTCCATTCGGGCTCGGAAATACACAATATTGAAAAACGAGGAATGATGCTGACAGAATCAAGCAGTTCCCTACTTTTGAAAACCACGGCATATTTATACTAAGTTAGCAAAGTTTAGTAGGTATGGCAACCAAGAGCAAGCTCCCAGCGTCGATTTACATCTACACGCTACCAGACGCCCACATTGAGCGACTGGTTGATATGTATGTGGATTACGTTACAAACCCATACTCGGAACTTCGGCAGAGGGACGAGTACCACGAAAGCCGTATCGACATGGGTATCGGTGAGGTTCACCCCTTACCAGCCGAGAAACGGGCGTTGAGGTACAAATACAATCCACTCATGCCTAACGACGAGGAACCAGTCGTTGAAAACCTGCCTACGCCTCGCAAGGACATGTTGCGTTCACATATTGTTTCTCTGCTGGACATCATGTATAGAAGGGTGTTCTCGTTCCAGTATGGCGAACAACGGTTCAACGCTTCAATCCTCCAAGAGGTATTCAGACACTACGCCTACGTCCTTGACGTTTTCAGAGTTTACGGCTTAATCCGTGGTGCAACCTTCTCGTCTATCGAAATATGTAAATCTGAGTTATTTGAACATAAGCGTTGTACCAATAGGCGTGTCATATCCGAACTGGAGGCGTTCCACGAGCGAGCGTACATACGTTGGAAAGCCAAGATGAAAACCGCCACCACGGTAAGTAGTTCTTCGTTTGTTGACAGGTACAACAAGTGCATAGACTACTACAACCTTACAGACTACGAAGGGGCAATGGCGGCAATCGATAGAATGGTATTCAAGTCCCAGGAAAGTGAGAACTACTATCGAAAAGCCATTGAGAACTTCTCCGATACCCAACGTAGGAAACACAAGTTTCAAGGTTCCTTGGAGGACGTTGCTGACATAAACGGAAGGTGGTATCACATAGTTGTTCACACACCCAACGTTATACGTCCTTACACTAACATAAAATTCACTGTCGACGCTCGCAATAGTCAGCTGGTGTTGTTTAACTACTTCTTGTTAAACTACTACCTCCACCATGACATCAACATCTTCACCACCTTCAGCAAGTACAATGCAAACGTGTTAGACTATCACCTAAGTCAATACGTTGAAGATAAGGACAACCTCACATACGGACTTCAACACCTGTCTGAATTTACAACTTCACAACACAGACAAAGAGACATACGACACGGGCTACGGGTGATAAGCAAAGACAGCTTGTCTTCACTTATCACCACCAACCACCAATTCAAGAAATACTCTAAACTTTACTTTCTCATACTTCAACACATCTACGAGTCAAACATCTATGATTCTCCTACCAACCGCATCCACTACACACGTCTCCAATACGATACGCAACAACTCTGCAATAAGTTGAAAAACAATGGGTTCCGTGACGAAATTTTGAGAAAAGTTGCTGCGATACCTACAAACGTCAAGCGGTATATTTACCAGTCAAGTCATGGCGTCCTGTGGGATAAGTTTGCGGTGAAGTGGGGTATGAACCGTGCCGAGGTTAAGAAAGCTGGGTTTGGCAACATCTTTTACAGCTATGCCTATGCGCCTGTTCGTGACAAGGAAATGAGAAATGCCTTCAGGCGTGAATTCAGGGACGTGTACTCAGTTTTAACGTACTACAAACGCACCTTTGCCGAGCAGTGCGACTTGAACGGGTTGATAAAAATAAAGACAATCCCCAACCAGTATGGCGACATCTTCAGGGCTCGTGGTTTCATACAGCTACCACACAAACTAACGCAACTGGAGTCGTCGTTGTTTTACGACATTCTCCGAGAGTTGTTCAAGAACCAGAAACTAATGGTGGTGGGTATCCATGACGCAGTAGCCGTACTAAACGACGAAATCGAGCCCCAAGACGTAATCGAAGTCATGAGGGCTACCTACGAACAATACGGGCTCGTTGCGACATTTAAGCAGGAATAGCGGTAACGACGATTGCAACGCCGTGGACGACATCGGGGTTAAGTTTTACCTCGTGTTGGGTTCAAATCCCTGCACAGGTGTAACCATTAGAACCGAGTGTAATGGGTGAAAATCATAATACGCTGATTATCAATGTATTGTTGGTTTCTAAAAGTAGATTGTTGAAACAAAAATAATTGGAGAACTGAAATTAAAACGCTACATTTGTTTTTATGATTACGGATTACATCGATAAGATATTCTGCGGTGATAGTTTGTCTATTATGAAACAGCTCCCTGACGGGTGTTGTGACATTGCCGTGACATCACCACCATATAACCTTAAGAATAGCACTGGTAACGGAATGAAAGACGGCAGAGGTGGGAAATGGGCTGGAGCCGCCTTGTGTAACGGTTATGCAGACTACGACGACAATATGCCTTACGACATGTATTGTAAGTGGCAGCATGATTGTCTTTCTGAAATGATGCGTCTGATAAAAGACGACGGTGCGATTTTTTACAACCATAAATGGCGTGTACAGAATGGGTTGATTCAAGACAGACATGAAATTGTCCAGGATTTCCCCGTCCGTCAGATTATTATTTGGAAGCGTAAGGGGGGCATAAACTTCAACCCAGGATACTTTCTTCCTACTTATGAGGTTATTTATCTTATTGCCAAAAAGGGGTTCAAATTGGCACCAAAGGCGGGTGGCGAAGGAGACGTATGGGAGTTCATGCAAGAAACAAACAACGCTCACCCTGCACCTTTCCCCGTGGCTTTAATTGACAGAATTATTGGTAGCACCACGGCTCAAGTTGTGTTGGACCCGTTCATGGGGAGCGGCACTACAGCCGTTTCTGCAATTGGACTCAACCGCCATTACATTGGGATAGAATTGTCACAGAGTTATTGTGACGCTGCCGAGAAACGAATCAAAATAGCGAAAGGTTTACCTATTGAAATGCCTCACGTGGAGGGCACGCTTTTCTGATATGTTCTTCTTCTTTTTTGACAATATGCCTACCAGTCTACAACTTATTACCAAAGACGAACTCATAGCCAAGTTCAAAGAAATTGAGGCTATGGGCTGGATTGAAAATTATCGTAGAGGAAATGACGGTGCTGTAGGAAACATTCTGGAGGACTTATTAGGTATTCCCGAGAACAACCTTCCGATACCTAATGCCGCCGAGTGGGAATTGAAATCCCAGAGGGCTACGACAACCTCATTGACAACATTATGCCACGTTGAGCCCTCACCTCGTGCGGCGTCTCTGGTGCCAAATATGCTATTACCCCTATATGGCTGGGAACACCAGAAAGCAGGTATGCCAGGATTCGCAGAGGACGAAAAATCTTTTCGTAGCACAACTAACGCAGTAACGTTCACAGACAGAGGGTTCAAACTAAATGTCAATAGGAAGGAACAGAGGGTGGAGTTTATATTTGACAGCAGCCAGTGTAGCCCTCGGCACCAAGCATGGCTTAAAAGCGTAGAGCAGCGGGTTGGCTTAGGTGGCTTCAAGATTGTACCATATTGGGGTTTCAATGACTTATACACCAAGGCAGGAACGAAACTACTTAATTGTTTCCATGTGCTTGCCGACGTAAAGCGTACGGGGGGTAAAGAGTATTTTCACTACAACAAGGTTCTCATGCTGAAAAGAGTCAATATGGACAAGTTTATTGACGCAGTGGAGGAAGGGTGTTTGTATGTGGATTTTGACGCACGTACTGGACATAATCACGGAACCAAATTCAGAATTGGGTTCAAGGATATTCCAAAGGTTTACGACGAGGTTATTCGAATAATCTAATAAAGGCAGCAAAAGCCGCCTTTTTCAAAACACCAGACAATCATACACTTCTCCAAGTTCCTCCTGTCGGAGCCCCAAATACCTACGGGTGACGGCTACGGAAACGTGCCCGTAAATCTCTGACAAACGTATCAGGAACATGTCCGCTTGTCCTGTGGGTGCCATTTCTACCACGTGCCGCCCGAAGGTTTTTCGTAGGGAGTGCGTACTCAGGTGTTGAATAGAACGTAACTGGTACTTTACTTTGACTTCTTTGAGCGCCCTGTTAATCCGCTGAACACTGATAACACCGCCATAACGGTTCAAGAAACAGGGCTCGTTTACGTCGGTGACTCCCAGCGCTGCCATGCAGTCTTTAATGTGGGCTTGGAATCCTTTGTTGATTCGTATTTCCCGACGCTTGCCAGTTTTTTTCTCCCAGACAACGAAAGAGTCGGCACCTATTAGCTGACACCACTTCAAGGTGAGCAAGTCACTGATTCTTAAGCCGAAGAACGCACCACAACCAATAAGCAGAGACATACGGTAGTTGCCGTCCGCATATAGGCGGCGAATCAGGTTCATGCAGGTATCCCAGGGAATGTAATCAGCGGTAATGTATCGTTTTGCACCCATAACTTTTTGATTGTAGTATCAACCGAATCAGAATGTAGGGCGGCAGGAAGCGCCGCCCCTGTCGTTCATTGTCTAATACACAGCGACGATGTTTTCCCAGCGGAAACTACGCCAAGCCGATTTTTCGCAATCCCAGTAAGCTGACGTGGCATAGTTCTCACGGCTGGCACCAGTGCCGACAATCTTCTTATCGACGAGAGAGGGAACAAGAGTTCCCCACGCCTCACGGTATTCGCCGTTTTTCTTGGTGTAGGCGAAATGACAGACGCCACTTGCCATTTGTCTCTTGGCAGTTTCGATGAGCATTGCCTTCGCTCCAGCCATGAGCTCGCTGTGAGTCCTGCATGCGATAACAGCCATGCGTGCGATAGTGAGGTTGTTGGTGGTGATAATCATAGAGGTAGCCATAATGAGTGTCTGTTAACGGTTATTTAATCAATGTTGTTTACTATCTGAACCCACCCTTGGGGTAAGCCCAACCATAAATGTCGTACAGGCATTTCAGCGCTTCGATTCTGCCAGATTCCCTGCCGTTGAAACCTTGAATCTTGTTCCCCGTTGTGTTGTCGTACACAGCCCAACCAGAGGGAGCCCTGTTTACCGAGTATCGTCTTTCTGTTCTCACGTCTGCAAAATTTAGTTGTCGCCTTAACTCTACGGTACAAAGATAGGTAAAATTTAGTTCCCATGCAAATTTTTCTGCAAGAAAATTAAGATTTTGTCTAAATTTCCACGAAAAACTTTGTTTCGTGACTAAATTCTGACTATCTTTGCCGAAACAAGGACTTTAGATTATGGCTAAACTACTGATTAAAAGTTTATGTAAAGCGAAAGGAATCCCCATGAAAGTCATGGCTGAGAAAATGGGCATGGACGCCTCAACGTTCAGCCAGTTCGTGAGCAGTCCCAACCCCTCAATCCCCACGCTTGAACGTATTGCTGGCGTCCTGAATGTGAATATTGGTGACTTGTTTGAACGCAAATACGAGCTGGTTTCGGGATTCCTGGCTACCAGTAAAGAATCGTTCATCGTCAAGTCCAAGGAGGATTGGGCTGTCGCTACACAAAAGATTGACGGCTACGCAAAGGCACCGTACTATGCGAATGTGGAGTCTTTGAGGAAGGATATACAACGCTTCGTTGAGGAATCCGAACACAACCAAACTAACGCCGCTTTCATGGCACAACTGGGTGCGGACGTGATAGTTACGTTAATCGCATACCCCACCGTAGAGAACAGCGAAAACAAGTCCACGTCGTACGAGGAATACCGTCTTGTAACGTGTGACGGTAACAGTAACACCAAAGGATTCTTCTTCTCTACACTGGAGTATCAAGGTGACTTGAACGGCTTGATTCAAGAGATTTGGAACGACGTTGAGGCAGTGTACGAAGATACCGAGTTTGGAGAGGCACTGAAATAAAAAGGTTCAGACATTTGCCTGAACCTGTTAGCACAGATAGTTGGATTCGCCGAGTCACCAGATTCGGTGGTTCCGTTATAACACGATGTCGTCCATTGTCACATGCCCGTCGTTCCCGTCTTGCTGCTTGGGGATTTGCTCCCAGTAGTTCTTAACACCTTGGGAGATATTAGCAATATGAGTCGGCGACTTTTTTCTGCCTCGCAAGGACGCCGAAATCTTCTGTTTCACGTCCTCTGGCATTTCTCGGCTCACCCTTTTGTAGTTGTTGTTCTGTATCATAAGTATCTATAATTTAGTTTGTTATGTTTACAAGGTTTAGTAGGTTGCCCTAAAAAGTTCAAAATCAGGGTTGGATTTCACACGCCCAACAAAGGGGGCTATTTAGCAAACCTACCCCAGGTAAGTTTGGGAGGGGGATTACACCTGAACCTACCTCATATTACTCGTCGGGGTTCTCCCCCCAGTAGATTTTCCAGTACCGCCACACTCGTTTCATGCCTTCTGATATGTGGGCTTTATGTTCCTCACTCATGCCACCTTTGGCAGCGTACATTGCTCGCATACCTTCTGAAATATGTTGCCTATGTTCCTCCGAAAGATGTCTGTCGTCTTTCAGGTGGTAGATTAGGTAGTCGTCCATGGTTAGCTATCTATACTAAATAAATAGTTACTTGTTTTGAAAAAGAACCGAATCTAACACACGCAACGGTTCTTTTTCCTGTTTCTGCCTTGTCTCGACTAACTATAAACATAACACGTTGATAGCCGTAAAACGCTATCGTTAAGTGGGTTTGAAGGCGAGAATCACGTTCAAACGGACTAACCATTAGTTAGTCTGTTGAGCTGGATTAAGGGTAGTAAAAAATGTCAAAATCTCGACAGGATTTACACTAAATACGTCGGAAAATACGGCAAAATGTAGTAAAAATATATCAGATATACTATTGTAAATCATGTTGTTAGCAACCACGGAAAAAATAATTGTTTGCCGACGAGTTCTGCGAGGCCCCGAAATCCACGCTGGAAGCCCTCCGGGGGCCGTTGGAGGACCGCAAGGTCACCATCTCCCGCCTCAAGGCGAAGATCGTCTATCCCGCCTCCTTCATGCTCGTCGCCGCCTCCAACCCCTGTCCCTGCGGTTATTACGGCGAGGGCGAGCGCTGCACGTGTTCTGTGGGCCAGCGTGCCGCTTACCTCTCGAAGCTCAGTGGTCCCATCACGGATCGCATCGACCTTCAACTCTGGATCCATCCCGTGCAGACTTCCGCCCTCATCGAGGGCCGCAAGGGCGAGCCTTCTGTCGCCATCGCCGCCCGGGTGCTGAAAGCCCGGAACGTCCAGCAGGAGCGCTTCGCTGGCACCGGCATCTTCACCAACGCAGAGATGTCCTCCAAACTTCTGGAACGCTTCTGTCCCCTCTCCGCCGACTGCAAGGCCACCCTGGAGCGCATCATCGACCGCCTGGGCCTGTCCGCCCGCGCCTACACCCGCATCATCAAGATCGCCCGCACCATTGCCGACCTCGCCGGCCTCCCCGACATCCAGCCAAACCACCTCCTCGAAGCCGCCGGCTACCGCTTCCTGGACCGAAGGAATATCTTGGACTTATAAACAAATAATGATTAACTTTGCATGCCAACGATTTTTATTGTTTTCGGGTTTTGCTTCAAGTTCTACTCAAATGACCATGAACCAATCCATGTCCATGTGACAAAAGACGGGCACGAAGCGAAATTCAATGTGGAACCGGCGGTTGAATTGGTTATCAACCGAGGTTTTAAAAAACATGAATTGACCGTCATCACAGGAATCATCGAAGAAAACACGGAGATTCTTGTCGAACGATGGAAAGAGTATTTTAAGGGAAAGCAAGATGCCTCACTTGATTGAAAAGGTCTGGACCGATAATGAGCGGGTCTATGCTAGGACAAAAGACGGACTGGTTGCCAGTTACGCCTTTTCCCAGTGGCCCCGGCTAAAGGATGCTTCAAAAGAACAGCGGGATGATTTCCACCTGTCTTATAGCGGCATTCATTGGCCTCAGGTCGATGAGGATTTGTCTTTTGAAGGAATGTTCCACGATGCCGGACTTTGTAACCTCACACCGACAGAAGACGCGGTTTGCTTTCTTCCCGATAAGTGTCTCCACGAAATCCATATCAAGGACCTCCAGGACCTGGACCGGGCCGCGGGGGAATTCCTCGAGGCGGTCGGGGACCGCAAACTGATTGCGTTCTATGCGCCGATGGCGGCCGGGAAGACGACCTTCACGACGGCCGTTTGCAAGCGGCTCGGCGTCAGCGAGGATGCCGTGAGCTCCCCTACTTTCGCCATTGTGAACGAATACCGCACCGGCTCGGGAGAGCCGATGTTCCACTTTGATTTCTACCGCATCGAGCGATTGGAAGAGGCCTATGACATCGGTCTGT
>JAEEGL017300980.1_pt1 | contig 10929 bp, 3 predicted proteins | sample 9134231 | NCBI WGS metagenome assembly JAEEGL01 (sample SAMN16246548, study PRJNA631951) | gut metagenome | biome: gut microbiome; feature: rumen; material: fiber-attached | host: Bos | place: Iran: Karaj | collected 2018-10 | reverse complement strand
TCTTTTGTCTCATGCGACATGTTTTATAAGCCTGTCCGCGCCTGGTTTGAATACTACACAGATAACGCTACAATCGGAAAATATGATATCGTAGAAGTTGTCGGAACATCCTCTTCTGGAATCCAATGTATAGAAAGCAATGACAATAAAGATATCAAGCTTTATCTTATGAACCCGATCGGTTATTCTCTTGCCTGCGAATATGTTTTTGATAATCCTGAAATTACAGCTATACCCGGTGACGTCTGTACTTTTGTTCAGTCTATGGACAAAAATGTTATCACACTTACCTTTAGCCAGTCTTTTTTGCATGATGTCGAGATGGGAAACTATCCTATAAAAGATGAAGGCGGAACTGAAATAGGGGCGCAGAAAGATTTATCAGGAACGATAAAAATTTATACAGACGATAGTGTACGACGACCTTTTGAGTCGTTCCACATTTCTGTAATCGTAAACTCTGCTCCTCCAAGAATTCGCGGAGCAGTTTTCCAGAGAGATAAAACTCAGGAGTATGCAAGACAGAATGGAGAGACTGCTCAGTTTGTAATCTGCTTTAATGTTCCGGTTCTTAGCGGCACGGTTCACGAAAAAGACACTAAAAAACTTTCTATCGGTTCAGAAATTTATAATCTTGCATTTACAGGTTCTGGTTCATCAGCTGAGGTATATATATCTCGTCCTGATGGAGGAGAGGTAAATCTTAAAAAGACAGCTCCTTCTGAACTCTTTAATATTGACAGCAATGCTCAGACATTCGAAGCTATGCATGGTGGTGATGGTTATATTCCGCTTTACTATATGTCTGGAATAGATCCTGATATTGCAGCAAACAGTAATGTTTCTAAAACGATTACACTTACAGATGATTATGGCTTTTCAAAAAGCGTTACTGCATCTGCTGTTACAGAACAGCTTACTCCTGTAAAATTATACGGCGGTTCAAATTCAAATGTTCAGCTTGCGTCAGGAGAAAAATATTATGTCGAAGAGCAGGGTAACGGTACATTTAATTTAGTATTTAAACATGACAGATCTGCAATAAGAACAACAAGCCAGGGGCAGGAAAATGTAAGCAATGCATGTCCTGATTACCCTTCAATCGAATATAAAATTTATAAAGCAGACGGAACAGAATATAAAACCGGAACAAAAAAAGCACCTGTGTCTGTTGCAGTTGAAAAAGGAAAGTATTATGTAGAAGCATATGCTTTCTACACAGGTTTTATAGAAAGCAGACCGTATGAAGGTTTTGCATCACATCAGAATGCAGATGATATTGTTACGATTTATCGTAATCCTGTTTACTATGTAAAATCGGGTTCTTCTACAGGAAACGGTTCAAGAAATAATCCGTATAACTCTATCCAGAAGTGTATTGATGCGATTCAAGATGATGCTAAAGTAGAGTTTATGAGTGAAGGTTATACGATAAATTTATTAGGCGATATTACGGGACAGGATAGCGATTTTAACGAAAATAATAAAAAGGCGCTTGCATTCTTTAAAAAAGATTCTGCTTTAGGCGCAACTGAGATAAAATTTACCCTAAACGGAAACGGTCATAAGCTTAATGCAGCGCGCGACAGTACAAACACAGGACGCGTAATTTGTGCTTTTAGTTCTGAAATAAAGCTTATTCTTAATAATGTTGTAATTACCGGCGGATATTTAACTGGAGATCAGAAAGGCGCTGGAATATTTATTTCTAAAAGTGCAGAAGTAACGCTCCAGAACGGAACTTCTGTTATAGGAAATACTGCGGCAGGTACAGGAAGTGGTGGCGGAATTTCTATATCGGGAGAAAATAATGATTCTGCATGCTTGAATCTTTATGGTGCAAGCATAACCGGTAATAAGGCTAGTTCTGCCGGTGGTGTATATTATGGAAACGGAACTATAAACATTAAGAATACAAATATCATTGACTCTAACTATAAAACTGACGAAACGACTCCATCTAACTTATACATTTATTGTGATGAACCTCTTAATATTACAGGACCAGTTACCGGAAGTACAATCAGGGTTTCGAAGAATTATACGTCAGGAACTGAACCACAGATAGGAACTCCTAAAATATTTACGTCGAAATATAATTATAACAGTATGGATACAACAATCAGCTGGGGAAATACTGATCTTCCAGGAAAAGTATTTAAAGGAGAAGGCGATTTCTTTGTTGTAGAACATTCAGGTGAAGCAGCTTTTGCCAGATCAGGTTCTGGTATATATACAGCATTTGATTTTACATTTGATTTTGATCTTGACCGTAAGGATCTTTCTGACAATAAGCATAAATTCTATGTAGGACACAAAAAAGTATTTACTGTTACTCCTATAGTAAAACTTGGTACTACTTCCCTTACATATAAAGAATCCAGCCAGACATTAGAAAAAAATGGAGCAAAATTCTATACATCTAATGGAGTGAGTGAAGAACGAATTACATGGGATGCAAAACTTTTATGTGGTGGAGAATTGACTGGAACTTATGCACCAACTGTTTCTACAAATAAGATAACGATAAATAATACACTCTTATACCCAGAAACATTTATTCTGCGTGTAACGGCAACATATATGGGAGTTCCTCATGCAAAGGATTTTACACTTTACGGAATTGAGCCTCCTCCTGTTGTATCAAGTCTTTCTGAATTAAGAAGTGCAATTTCTAATATGCAGGGTGATGAACTTAAGCTTCTTGTTACCAATAAAATAGTTGTTACACAGGACATCGATGTACCAGACGGTAAATCTGTATATTTAATCAGGTCTGACGATATTCCTCCAACAGAAAATATGATCTATATGAATGAAACAAAAAATTTAGGCTCTCGAAATGGTGGAAGTCTGATTATCAATGGAGATAATTATATAGGTAGTTGTCCATTAATTACAGGTGAAACTTACGGTTTATTTAATGTTACTATATTTAATTATACCAATAAAGATGGAAATGGCGGAGCATTAAGTAATGGAGAGAATAATTACCTTCTGATGCAAAACTGTATTGTAGCAAACTGCCATGCAAAAAATGGCGGCGCATTGAACATCAAGGGAGCAGCAGGTGATTTTAATAGTGATGGTAGTTATAAAAATTTCGGTATAATAAACTGTATATTTAGAAACTGTACTGCAACAGAAAATGGTGGAGCTATATATAAAGGAGCTAATAACGGATATCGAAGTATAGTTTTAATAAACAATACTTTTGAAAATTGCAGCGCTCAGACGGGAAATCTTGTGTATGTAAATATCAGCGGTTTTAACTGCAAGATTTATCGTGATATTCCAAACCCGGTTTATAATTCACCGACATTCAGCGCAAGTTATCATAATCCATTTGTATTAGATGATTAAAGACAGGAGAGTTTTATGAAGAATAAATGCAGAACAAAAAAAACATTTTCAATTCTTTTTCTTTTTTTGCTGAGTTCATTTTTTGTATTTACAACCTGTTCAAACCCTGCAGACGGTTCAGAAATAAATTCTTCAATTGATTTAAATGGTTCTTCAACAAGTTCATCATATAATTTTAAGGGAATAATTTCTCTAGGCAATGCAGTTCCTTCTGCTTTATTTGAAAACTTAGAAAATGACGGTCAAAAAAATGCTTTTCCGATACTTCCAGCTCCAGCTTATAAGGTAACAGCAAAGGCAACAATTAATGGAGTTCCAACAACTGTAGAAGTATCTAATGAAAATTTGCATACAGAAAGTTCAAAAGCTTGGTTTGAACTTAATCTTGAGCAGAATGTCTCATGGAATGTTCAGGCATGCTTTGTGTATGGTGGAAAAGATATTTTAATTGCATCTCATCCAGTAAAACTTACTGCTGACAATCCTGTAATGTCACTTGAGTTTGTGTTAAAACCAAACCCGCAGCTTACAGATGCTGGAGAAGTTAACCTTTCCATTACTGTTCCGGCACAGGTAAAGTATCTAAAAACAGAAAGTGATAATACAAACTGGCCGGATGAATTAAAATCCATAGCTGTTTCAGGAAATACAGTGGCGCTTTATTGCGATACTGTTCCTGCAGGCACTTACAATGTTGTTTTAAAATTTACAGACAATAATAGTGTAGTTTTATATTCAATAGATCAGTCGTTTTGTGTTCTTCCTGGATTACCAACAAATAAGTGGGTTTCAGAAAATGATGATGGACCGATAAGTTCAGGTACTTTTGCACTGGATGAAGCGGATATTGTTTTGTTTGCTAACACAAATATTCTTGTAAAAGCAGGAACAAATACAGAAGAATATGGAAACGCTTATTTCCCTTTTAAAACTTTACAGAATGCGGTTAATAAAGTTGCTTCGGTTTCGTCTGCAAGCAGTGATAAAAAATCCTATACAATCATGGTAGACGGCGAGGTTACTGGCTGTACAGAACTTATAAGCACATTGAGCAAAGATAAAATTGAATCTCTTACAATCTGCGGAGTTAACTCAAATTCTACTGATAAGCTCAATGCATCACAGAATGGCAGGGTAGTAAAAGTTGCTACAGAAGTTCCAGTTATATTTAAAAATCTTACAATTACGGGTGGATCAATAGATTATGGCGGTGGAATTTATATAGGAGAGAAGGCACAGGTTACACTTGATGATGGCGCTGTCGTAACTGATAATACTGCAACTTCCAGTGGCGGTGGTATATATGTACACAGTTCTGTTTCAAATGGTTATGCAATATTAAAGATTCTCTCTGGTGCGAAAGTTTATGATAATCATAATTCTGGAACTGGAAGAGGGATATGTGCAGTTAGTTATGCAAAGGTTATAATGACTGGCGGCGAAATTTCTGATAATAAAGGAACTTCGGGAAATGGCGGTGGCGGTATATATCTTTATGGTAGTGCAGAATTTATAATGAGCGGGGGGAAACTGTCTGGCAATGAAAATTCTAATGGTGGTGCAGTATATATAAGCTCTGGCTGTAAGTTTGTAATGAGCGGGGAAGCATTTCTTCCTTACGGTGGTGCAGTTGGAAAAAATGATGTTTATTTTGCAAGCGGTACCTGTGTTTATCTTTCTGGTGCTTTTACTCCGCCAGCTGCAGCTACTACAGGTTCAGAAACTGTGGTTGCTACAATTACTTCAAATAGTTGGGATTACGGTGTAAAGGTTCTGGAAAATTATGATAGTAACTATGAGGATATAAGCAGTAATGTTGAGTACTTGCGTCTGACTAATACAGAAGGCTGGGATTTTTTGATTTCGGGGGACAAGAAAACTGCAACTCTTGGAAAGCCTATTTATGTTGCGGCAGCTGACAATACAAGAAAACTCTGTAGTGCACCTCCATCTTCTGGTGCAAATGGATCTAGGAGGAAACCGTATGCAACTCTTAATGCTGCGATGGCCGCACTGAGAAATAAAGATGTTGATTTTACAATTTATGTTGATGGAATAATTAAAGGTCCGCAGAAAATTGAAAATGTATCAGATACAACCTCAACTACAAATAAGGCAAAGACACTTACTATTCAGGGCTTAAATGGTCTTGATGATTCTGGAAATCCAAAAGATGGTATAGATGGCGCATTTACTTCTGCACAGTCTTATGTCCGTGTATTAGAAATTTCTTCAAGTTATAATAGCAGTACTCAATGTCCTATTACCCTTAAAGATCTTAAAATTACAGGTGGATGGTCTTCTACAAATGCTTCTGGACTTTATTTGAATTCGTATGTAAAAGTAACGATTTCTGACGGTGTCTGGATTACCGGTAACAGAACAACATCAAGAGGTGCCGGTATTTATGCTTTAAATGCAAACCTTAATTTACAGGGTGGAAAGATAGAAGGAAATACTGCTGGAGAAGGAGGAGATGCTGTTTATTTATCAGGAAGTCCTAGTGTTGTTACACAACAGATTTCTGGCAATGCTTATATTCCTGCAGGTGAAAATGGAACGAATAATATTTTGGTTTCTCCTAGTGCTAAGTTATTAGTTGAAGGAACACTTTCAAAGCATAGTTCTACAAATAAAATTCAGATTATGGCGGAACAGCCAACACGTAATTTTGCGCTTCTTGGAGGATCCAAGATTGATGATGAAATTGGAAAATTTGCACTTGTACGAAATTCTGGATTTGAACTCCAGACTTCTGGTACAAACACAATTGGGAAGCTAAAATTTAAAAATACTCCAAAGAAACTTTATATAAAACCTGGTGCTGCAAATGCTTTTGATGCAACGGATTCCAGTATAGAAAGCACAAAAAAGGATTATGTATGGAACCCTGTAGATTTTAAGGGAGAAGGTATTACAGGTTTTAATGAAAATGAAGAAATGTCTGAATCTAAACCGTTTAAAAACTTAAAAACGGCATTGCTTTTTATTACTCAGCAGAATGTAAAGCAGGATTATACAATTTATATTGATGGAGAGCTTACTGGAGAACAGAGTTTTTCTACAACAATATCTTCAACTAAACCAATAACGCTTGATGCAAATTCAACTGTAACTTCTATTACTATAGATGGAAAAAATTCTGCAAAAATAAATGGAAACGGTTCAAGCCATGCACTTAATATAGCAAATAATCTTCCCTTTACTATTACAAATCTTACAATTACGGGTGGAACAAAGGGAGATGATAACGGAGGAGGTATTCTTCTTCAAAACGGAACTTTAAAACTTGGGAATGGTGTTGTAATAACTGGAAATAAAGCAGAGAAAGGTGGCGGTGTATATGTTAGCAGTGGCGCAACTCTCTTTATGTACGGTACGGCTTTGATTGGAGATTCTTCAACAAGAAATTCGTACCCGACAACTATACAGGATGCTGCAAATATTGCAACTGACTATGGGGCTGGTATCTATAATGATGGTGGTTCTGTTTATATTGGATATAGTCAGTTAAACAATGGTACACCAGCTGGTGAGTCAATGACGAGTGGTTATGGTGTAGTTGGAAACTATTCGTCTGGTGGTGGTGGAGGTATTTATAATTCCACCGGAACTTTAATAATAAACAATGGAAGTATTTCTTATAATTATGCAACTGCAAACGGTGGTGGAATAAACTGTGCTGGTGATGGAATGACTGTAAATGGTGCACTCCAGATTATTAACAATAAATGTGCAAATTTAGGAGGAGGAGCTTTCATTAATTCCGGGAAAGAAGTTTATATTCTGGGCAATGCAACTGTTCAAAGTAATAGAGCTCATAAAGGCGGTGCTTTTTATATAGACGGAACTCTAAAAATGTGTGCCGGAACTGTTGGAGGGCAAACAAATAGAGGCTATATGAATTATGCAGTTGCTGATGGTAATGGTTATGCTGGTTTAGGCGGTGCTATTTATCTGGGTGGTACTTTAGTTTTAAGTAAATCTGCATATATTTATAAAGGTACAGGTGAAACTTATAATGACATATATGTTGTTTCAGGAAAAAAAGTAGAGGTTTCTGGGCCATTGACTGGTGTTACTAATGGACAGATGTTGATTACAAGTACAGGCGCAACTGGAACTCAGGTTGTTGATATTGTCGCAAAATGGCCTGATGATGCAGGAACAACAAACCTTGTTGAAGCTTCTGCAAAATTTAATCTAACAAGTAATTATTTGGGAATAAATAATCAAGGAGAAATTACAGGTAGTATTGATAACCTTACAAAAGATCTTGGTTATGGGATAGATAAGTTGTTAGAAAGGGTAAAGGCATATGATACGCAGATGAATTCAAGTGGTGCATCATCGGGAACAACAACCTGGAATTTGGGAGATCTTGTAGGTAAATTGATTTTATTCAGGACTTACAGGGTTGATCAAGAAACTCCTGAAAATCCTCATACAAAGTATATTGCTTTGTGTATTACGTCTGTTAACGGCAGTTCATTTAGCTATGACTATTTATATATAGATACTGCTCATAATTCTCAAACATCGGAATCTTCTACATTTAATCTTTCTGATGTTCAGCCAAGCGCTGATAGACTTTTTGCACGGTTCAATGGTTACTATGATGATCCAAAGTGGTTAAATGCATACAGTGCATCTTCGGGCTCGGATAATACAGGTGATATAAGTATTGAGAAGACTAGTCCTTATAAACTTCATATTCATATTAAAGGAACTAATGCCGGCTGGTATATGTTCCCTTAGGATAAGAAGAACCAACAAAAAAAAGCGTAAGTTTCTGCTTAAAACAGAAGCTTACGCTTTTTAGTAGCGACCATAGGGATTGAACCTATGACCATACGGATATGAGCCGTGCGCTCTACCAACTGAGCTAGGTCGCCATGAATGTCCTTATAATATAAAAAAATGACGTTTGTGTCAAGTGCGGGCTGTCGGTTTGTCTTATGCTGCTGGTGGTTTTCCCCGCACTTGCCGGTTTGATGGATTGCAAAAAGGCGTTTTAGTAAATTCCGTCTAGCGTAAGACAGAATCCTTAATCAGTGTTTTCGCAAAAGTCACGAGCTCAGAAAGTTCGCTGTCGGTGTAGGGGATTATGTCGTTATAAGACGGGTCAAGGCAGTTTTCGTTTCTAAACTGGGCAAAGCGCCAGGCTGCATTTTCTGGAAGAAGCTCTGCAATTTTTTTTATGTCTTCTTTTTCTACAAGCGACGGAACTAAAACTGTACGTATTTCGTAGTTTTTATCTGACAATGATGAAATTATTTTTACCGAACGCTCAAGAAGTTTTTTTATATCCTTGTCCTTAAGGTTTTCTGCTGTATTTATTTTTTCTTTATATTTTTCTGGAGAAGTTTTTATATCCATTGCGATAAAGTCAGGAGTAGTTTCTGGATTTTTTACGATGGACTCTAAAGCATCGGGTAAAGTTCCGTTTGTGTCGAGTTTTATTTTTATTCCGAGTGACTTTGCTTTTTTTATTAAAAGGGGAGTTACAGGATTTAAAAGCGGTTCGCCGCCAGAGATGACAAGCCCTTCGATTACATTCTTTCTTTTGTAAAGGTGCTCAAGTACTGCAGCGCATGATACAAACTGTATGTTGTTTTGATTTTCGTTTTCTGCGCTTACGAGTTCCCAGTTGTAGCAGTAGGGACAGCGCAGGTTGCAGCCTTTAAGAAAGAAAGTGGCTGCAACACAGCCTGGAAAATCTACAAGCGTCGTTTTAATAAGGACGCCTGCAGGTTTTGTTAATAATTCGTCGTCTGTCATTAATTATGATTTAATTTATGCCATTATGACAGCAGGTTCAAAGATTGCTGTAAGTTCTTCTACGTTGTGTCCGCGTGCAATTTCTTTGTGATCTGCATTGTATACGATTACTGTAGGAGCAGCAAATACTCCAAGGCTTGCAGCTGTAGAAAGTCCTTCTGGTGTATCTACATCAATCATGTTTCCTGTAAGTTTAATGTTTGCCATATATGCTTTTACAGGAGGGCAGTTAGGACATGTCTTTCTTACAAAGATATCGTAAGAAGCAATCTCGTCAGATACTGCAGCAACTGGTTTTGCTACAGCTTCTTTTTTAACTTCCTTTACTGCCTGTGCAGTTTCTGCATTGTCAAAGCGGTTTGAGTCTTCGAGTGTAAACATTTTTCTGTGTGTAAACTCGTCTGCTTTTCCTTTGTTCCAGTTGCGTACTGCACGATAGTAGCCTACGATTCTTGCGTAAACTTCTGTCTGTGTTCCATGAACGTTGTTAAGTTCATTTTTTACCTGTGCAATTTCTGATTCTACTTGTTCTAATGTTCTCTCTGTCATAATTTTTTTTCTTCCTCCCATCTTTCGAACTAAATATAGCGTTTATTATGCAAAAATTCAAGTGTAACACACTATATTTAGTATCGACTCCCTTTTCTTATTTCTTTAATCCTTTATCAGTTTTTTTTTCAGGCATTTTTTGCCTGCATTATTTTTCTTTCTTCTTCAAGCTCAGCAAGGCGTTTCTTAAGTTCAAGCTCGCGCTCTGCCTTACACTTAGGACACTCAAACTGCTGTCCGCTCAAATATCCGTGGATGTGGCAGATTGAATATGTCGGCGAAATCGTAAAGAACGGAATGCGGTAATTGTGGCTTATGTTTTTGATAAGCTGTCCGCATGACTTCCAGTCTCTGATTGCTTCTCCCATAAATACGTGGAACATTGTTCCGCCTGTGTATTTTGTCTGGAGAGATTCCTGATGATCGAGTGCTTCGAATACGTCAGCAGTGTAGTCAACAGGAAGCTGGCTTGAGTTTGTATAATACGGTTCATCTACACCACTTGTGATGATGTCAGGGAACTGTTCTTTGTCGTGACGTGCAAGACGATATGAAGTAGATTCTGCCGGTGTTGCTTCGAGGTTAAACAAATCTCCCGTTGCTTCCTGGTAGTCCTGCATTCTTTCTCTCATGTGCTGTAAAACTTTTTCTGCAAATGCTTTTCCTTTTGGATCTGCAATGTTTACACCTAAGAAGTTAAGACAGCATTCGTTCATTCCGCATAAACCGATTGTATTAAAATGGTTTACGAGAGTTTTAAGATAACGTCTTGTATATGGGAAAAGTCCGCCGTCATAGAGACGCTGAATAACTTTTCGTTTTGTACAGAGGCTTTCTTTTGCAAGGTCCATAAGATAGTCAAGTCTTCTGTAGAACTCTTCTTCTGTATTTGCAAGATAGCCGATCTGAGGCATGTTGATTGTTACAACTCCGAGCGAACCTGTAAATTCGTCTGCACCAAAAAGTCCACCACCGCGACGGCGAAGTTCACGCTTGTCGAGCTGGAGACGGCAGCACATCGAACGAACGTCTGACGGGTTAAGGTCAGAGTTTACGAAGTTCTGGAAGTTAGGTGTTCCGTACTGAGCTGTCATAGTAAACAGGAGTTTTGCGTTTTCTGATGTCCAGTCAAAATCTTTTGTGATGTTGTAAGTCGGAATAGGGTAAGCAAATCCTCTTCCTTCTGCATCACCTTCAATCATAAGCTCAATGAACACTTTATTAATCATGTCCATT
>JAEEGL016788898.1_pt1 | contig 10929 bp, 6 predicted proteins | sample 9134231 | NCBI WGS metagenome assembly JAEEGL01 (sample SAMN16246548, study PRJNA631951) | gut metagenome | biome: gut microbiome; feature: rumen; material: fiber-attached | host: Bos | place: Iran: Karaj | collected 2018-10 | reverse complement strand
CTTTGTGGTGATTCTTCTCAAAACCTATCGCTGCAGGGCGAAATCACGTTTACGCGATGGGGGACCGGCGAAGGCGATCGGGTGGAAGGCGCTTTTTCGGATTTAAAGGTGATCGATGCGCGCGACGAGACTCAGGTATTGGGCAATCTGCACGGTGATTTTCGTTTGAAAATACAAAAAACGAAGCCTTTCCAAAAATTTCCTCATGCGCCTGAAAGTCAGCATTGATGATACGCCCAGCCATACAAAAAAAACCTCAAAAGAATGCGCTGCACAGGGAGGATTCGCTGCAAGAAGGCGATGAATTTTCTTGCGTTTTTGAGCGGTTATCGTTCGGAGGGCAGGTGATCTCGCATGCTCCGGACGGTCGCGTGCTGTTCGCTTCCGGGGCGGCTCCGGGTGATCGGGCCAGGGTGCGGGTGATTGAGGTTAAAAAACGCTTTGTTGTAGCTGAGATAGCCGAATTTGAGGCCTTTGGGAAAGCGCGTCGGGATTGGCCTTGCGCGCATGCCGCAAAATGTGGGGGCTGTCCCTGGGGAATCGCGGATCACGCCCTTCAGCTTCAGGCGCTTCAGGCGCATCTGACGCATCTGTTTAACCATCCTTGTCAAATGCATGCGGTGCCGCCCGTGCAAGGCTGGCGTTCAACAGGGCGATTGCATTGGGATAACGGGCTGTTAGGCTTCTATGAGCAGGGGACGCAGTCGCTGTTTGAAGTGACGGATTGCTTAGCTTTTTCGCCGGTTTTGATGCGGATGTTGCGGGCGTTGCGCGCTCGCTTTTTGCCTGTGCTCAAAGGAAAAGGCGTGCTGCGTCTTACGGCTGCGGCAGAGAGCGATTCGGGAACGATTGCTCTCGAATGCGAAGACTGGCCCACTTATGAGGCGATCTTGGGACAGGCGAATGAAGCCATTTGTGAAGAAATTCACGGCGTGAAGATTTCGGTTGCCGGTCAGGAAACCGCATGCAGTGCGCAGTTTGGTGAGGGGTTCGACGTTTTGGGATCCCATCGCATCGTTTCGCCCGCAGGCAGCTTTGTGCAGGCGCATCAGCCGGGCAATGAGCTTTTGGTTCAGACGGTGACCGATGCGGTTCTGCATGCTCAAAAGGAACTGAAATCTTCAAAATTACTGGAGTTATTTGCGGGATCCGGAAATTTTACCTTTCCTTTGGCCGAAGCGGGATTGCAGGTGACCGCCGTGGAAATAGATGGGGCAGCCGTTCAAAGCCTGCAAAACGAGGCCCAAAAACGTGGACTGGCGGTTCATGCGGTTGCGAGCGATGCCACGCAAATGCAGCTGCTGGAACAAAAAATGCTGCTTTTGGATCCGCCGCGCTCAGGGGATCCGAAACTGGAAGCGCGCGTGCGGGAAGCTTTTGAATTGCAAAGGATCTTTTATGTGAGTTGCCATCCGGCTACATTGGCGCGGGATGCTGAGATGCTGGAGCGCTGCGGTTTTCTGTTGACAGATTTGCATCTGTTTGATCTGTTTCCTCAAACGGGGCATGTGGAAACATTTGCTGTGTTCGCGCGCGGACGTAATCCTTTGTCCAATCAGCGAAATCGCTCTAAAAGGTGAGCGATGTTGATGTTTATTCTGCGGCGGGATTTGGTGCGCTTGCTGGTGGGGGCGGCGTTTACGCTGTTGTTGCCGCTCCTTTTGCCGCGCGATCCGACTGTGCGCATCTGGGGGCTGGTTGCGGCGAGTCTGATGGTGCCAGGGTTGGTTTTGGGGCGCCGTGAACGCGATGTTCAAGCGGGGCTTGCAGCCATGGATTTTTGCCGAAAAAGCTTTTTATTACGCGTATATGGGCTGATCGGACCTGCGGTGCTGGTGTGGGTGGGAGCCTGGCTGGGATGCGCATTGCTTTGGCGGCCCACCCTGGTGCTTTCGTTGTGGGGATTGTTGCTGTTGATTTTGGCCGATTTTTTGGATCGCCAATGCCGCTCCGTCAATGTAGCGGCACTTGTGATATATGTGATAATAACAGCATTTTTAACGTCACCTCTGTGGATTACAATTCAGTTCATTAAGGAGTCTTCCTGCGCTTCTGTGCTCGGTTGGCTGCTGGCGCTCCATCCGGTAGGGGCCATTAAGCTTTCCTGGTCGATCGATTTGGCCAAAGATCCGATCTTTTCACATTTTACATGGGCGGCTGTGTTCGATATGGATTGGCCTTCCTGGGGTTGGGCGATCGCCTTTTACCTGGTGAGCGGCTGCTGTCTGATTGCGGGTTGTTTGCATTGGCAAAAGAGGGCCTCTAGATGCGTTTGGGATTAAATCTCTTTAACCTGTTGATCCTCTTCTGCTTTTTGACGCGCTGGGCTTTGGCTAAAGATGAGAGCCAGGTGGTACAGCCGGTGAAACAAATGCCTTTTGGAGATGGCAGCGCGCTTTTGGTGGAGGTTGAAAATCAGCAGGTTTTGACGACTCATCTGGACGTGTTGCCCGATCCCTCCTGGCCCACCGACGAAGGGTTGCAAGTAGAATCCTATGAAAAATCACGCTTTTTGGTGCAATGCGCAGGCGAAGTCTGGCCGAATCTTTGGATAAAGACGGGGCATCGGGCGCTGCCTGTGGAATCGCAGCCCATGCATATGGCGAAGTCTCCTCCGGCGCTCTGGGTCACATCGGCAAATCGGGGAAGAGCGAATTTGGAGAAACTGCTTCACTTCGTTCAGCCTGATTTACCGCTCGAGCATCGCGCGTTGGGTGACGTGCCCGAAAGCTTTGGTGCGCTTAGGTTCGCGCCGTTGATTTTAATCGACTCACAGGATTGGGGACTTTTAACGCCAGATGCCAAAAAATCCTTGAGAGACGCGGTGTTAGCGGGCAGTGTGCTGGTGGTTTCGACGGGGTATGAGAGCGATGAGGATGCGCTTTCGGGGTTGACCCACGTGCGTTTGGGACCTTCCGGACGTCCTGGAGCTGCGTTGGCCCACGCTCTGCCTCGGGTTTCAAGTCGCAGGGAATTGAAACTGCAGGGAGATGCGCGCGCGCTGGTGATGGCGGATGGATTGCCCGTGCTGACGGAAGAGCAGCGCGGTTTGGGGCTTGTTCGCGTGCTGGCGGTGTCTTTGAGCGATTTGATGGATGGGCCGGTTTTGCAAAAGGCGCTGGCACCGCGCGGTCCCTCTTTGGAGAAAGCGCTCAGCTGGTTTGAGCAATTGCCTGTGCCCAGTTCCGTGGGAAGTTCATTTTTCTCGTGGCGCGTGTGGTTTTTTTGTCTCTCTCTGGCGGCTTTGTTGTTTTTTCCTTTGCGCTCGAAAGCGCTGCGATGGTGTTTGCTGGGGCTTTGGGGATTGCTCGCCTTTGTGATTGCGCCCACTGGAAATTTCACCAGGCTGGAAAGGCTGCAAACATTGCAACTCCGCTCAGGACAAGAGAATTTGTATTTTGGAGTTGCGGATGTAAGGTTCTCAAAAGGGGGCGTGCACAGCCTGATGCTCAAGCCTGAGGTGGCGCTTGAAGACAGCGTGCCGGGGGCCTGTACCGTTTGGGGGAAAGATGCCGCCCATGCGCTGTCGAAGCTGGTGATATCGGGGGAACCGGGGACGTTGTTGCGTTTTGCGTTCTTCGCTGTCGTTTCTTCCGATGCGGCAAGAGCCGCAAGTGAAGATTCAAATCAGGCGTTTAATCCCTTTGAGCTGACGCCCAAGATTACGCAGAACGAGCTCTTTCAATGGCCTGCGCTGGAGCAAACTCCCGCGACCGAATTGCCTAAACCGGGCGAATCTGGCTGATTTTTTAAGTAAAATGGAGAATGTTATGCGGCAATGGGCGTTCTGGATTGGCGTTTTTTGTGGGAGCTGCGTAGCGGAGCAAAATCAGGAGCCGGAGCCGGATGGTGGGCTGAACCACGAAGAAGAGGGGGCAGGAGAGGACGCTTGTGCGCATTCAGGTTGCGATCGGGAACATGGTCGATGCCGGGTTTTGCAGGGCGGTGGGATCGCCTGCGATTGCGATGATGGTCTGGAGTTAGGCTCAGACGGCAAAACCTGCGAAGATCTCGATGAATGCGCTTTAGGTCTGGACGCTTGCGATCGAACGCACGGCGATTGCGTCAATTTATGGGGAAGCTATCGGTGCGAATGCCAGGAAGGTTTTGAAATTAAAGATCTTTTTGATTGCGTCAGTCTCGATGAATGCGCTTGGGGATTGGATGATTGCGATCGGTTGCACGGCTTTTGCAGTGACCGTGAGGGCAGCTTTGAATGTTTTTGCGATGAAGGCTTTTTACAGGATCCTTTGAGCATTACACCGCATTGCATCGACAGAGATGAATGTGCGGAAGGCATCGATGATTGCGATCGTAAGCATGGAGCCTGTGTGAATCAACCGGGCTCTTATGGCTGTAAATGCAACGAAGGCTTTCAGCTGGGCAAAGACAGCCATCGTTGCGTCGATATCGATGAATGTGCTTTAGAATCAGATGGTTGCGACCATATGAATGGGCGGTGTGTCAATTTAAGAGGAAGCTATGAATGCTTATGCAACGAGGGCCTGGAATGGGATCCTGAGAGACGGCTTTGTGTTGACATCGATGAATGCGCGCTTGCCTATTGTCCGGAACACAGTATTTGCGTGAATCATTTTGGATCTGTGGATTGCCAATGCAAAGCAGGCTTCGAAAAGAAAGGCAATGCCTGCGTAGATATCAATGAATGTCGTTTAAATTCAGATGGTTGCGATCGGGAACGCGGCAACTGTGTGAACACTGAAGGCAGCTTTTACTGCGCATGCATGGCGGGTTTTGAGTTTAACGCCTCGATAGAACGATGTGTCAACATCGATGAATGCGCGCGGGGGCTTGACGACTGCGATCACGAAAACGGACGCTGCGATGACACCGAAGGTGGGTTCGTTTGCCTTTGCAATCAGGGATATCACTTAGAGGATGGTCTCTGTGTTGATCGCGATGAATGCCGCTTAAATCTGGACGACTGCGATCATCTTCATGGATTCTGCGTGAACACGGAAGATGGGTTTGATTGTGCGTGCAATCCGGGCTTTGAACTCAATTCTGCAAACCATCGCTGTGTCAACATCGATGAATGCGCGCGCGGGCTCGACGATTGTGCTGCAAAAAATGGTCGCTGCGTGGATACGGAAGGTGGATTTAACTGCGCTTGCAACAAAGGTTTTCGCATGATGGATATGGGCTGCGAGGATATCGACGAATGCGTGGAGCTGGATGAAGGCGAGCCTTTGCATCACTGTGGAGCGTTTGGACTCTGCTTTAACACATATGGCAGCTATGTATGTGAATGCAGGGATGGCTATCAGGCGGATGTCACAGCGGCTGGTGAAGCCATTTGTGTGCGTGATGGAGAGTAATGGGCAGGGGGTTAACGGCGGGAGCGCCTGCGGAGCAGCATAAATGGAGCGAGTGCGAACAAGAAAAAGGCGCTGGAGTGTTGTCCGGGGAGGCTTGAGCAACCGTCATCGCTTCCTGCTCCCTGTCGATCGTCTATGGAAGCATCGCTGACAGAAGCATCGCCGTTCCCTTTGCCAGGGGTTGTGCCTGGATTTTGATAAGGCACACAGCCTGTTTCGGTGGCTTGCTCGCCAATCTTGCAGCAGGAGCCTTTGTAGCACCCTCTGTCTCCGCAGGATTCGAGCTTACGGGAGGGCTTGTCGCAGGTGTTTAATGTATAGACATCGCTGCCCTGGCAGATGCGCTGATCGGATTCGGGGCATTTGCAGTCGTCGCTGTCGGGCATGCAGACGCCGTCCTGGCAGTTGTAGCCTTCCGGGCAGTTGATCTGGCATTGGGCGAGGCAAAAACGTCCGGTCTGGGTTTCGGTGCAGCTGTAACCTTCCACGCAGTCATCGTCGCATTGATAGCAGCTGGGGGGAACGCAGCGCGTATCGATGCAGTCGTGACTCTGAGGGCATTCTGAGGCGTTGTGGCAGCAGTTCTTACGGGGAACGGCGCCATGGTTGGGCAGGCATTTTCCAGAGACGCAATGGCCCTCTTCGCATGCGTCGGTCTGGCAGGCTGTTTGCGCTTCTGGATAATGATAGCTGCATAAGCCATTTCCAAGACATTGACCGGTTTGACATTCGTTGTTTTGGCAACCGATGAACGCGCAATCGCAGAGATCGCCTCGTCCGTTTTGGTTTCGATCCTCTTGATCCGGATTGGGCGTCTGGGGACAGTTGTCTATTTCGTCTGCGATTCCGTCGTCATCGCTGTCGAGGTGATCTACGATCGTGAGTTTTAAGGGCAAAATGAGCTTCGGGTTGCGCGGACTGTTGGTAGAGATATGCAATTGGTTTGTGTAAACGCCTTCTGGCAATTGGTTGGCATTGACGGAGAGTGTGATTCGGGTGCCATTCTGAGGACTGAGTTTCTGGGTACCGTTGGGGGCTGTGATAAAGCCTGCTTTTTGGGCGATATAAATGGATGCGGGGAAATATTCGGGGGGTTGAATCGTTAAGCTATGGTCTGCATGGGCGCTTTGAAAACCGATGATGGCTTGCGGAGATGGTAAGTTCTTGTAATTAAAGTGGATTTGTCCTTTTTTGCTGATAACGATCTGGAATGTGAATGGGCCACTGCCATCTTCGCCTGGGACGTGATCCCATGTGACAACAAAATTTGATTCATCACTGCCGTAATACACAGATCCGCTGCTTTCGGGCGTCAGGTTCATGTAATGAGCGGCGATGATGGGACTGGGCATTGCGCTATCCTCAATGGAATGAGCTTCAATAAAGCCCTCTGGGATTTTTGAAGCAAAAGAAAGATAGCCGTCCGCGCCGATCGTGAGATTCAAGTATTTGACACCGTAAAAAGCAATGTTGCTTTCGAGTGAGATGACTTTGGTGCGCGTTGTGCGCGAGAAGGGAATGGTGCGTTTATTTGCAGGCTCAATCCATTCGGTGGCGATTTCATGATCGTCGGTGGTGGCGTAGCGGTAACCGTAGCTGTCATCGCCTTTGCCCCAATGTGGGATGAGTGAATAGCTGAGCTCGCGGTTACCTGTATTTTGAATCCAAATGTTTACATCCTGATGGGGCTCAGGCGTAATTTCTGTTGGGAGAGACAGAGTTGCCTGAAGTTCGATGGGAGTGGCGATGGCTAAGCTGTAACCCATGGGAATATCCAGATTCTGATCGCAGGGTACAGTCTGATTGATTTTGGATGAGTGATAATCCGGGTGAGAGACGACCAGATTGTATTCGCCGTCATCGATGTATTGAATGACAAAGCGACCACTGTCATCGCTTTGAGTCTGACCTCTCTTCGTGCCTTGCCAGGCAATGGTGGCATTGGCAATATCGTTCTGTGTTTCTTCGTCCCAGATATGTCCGCTGATCGCATTGCCGCAAAGGATAGATATCTTGCGTGTCCAGGTTTGATTGTCTGATGTAAAGGTGATTAAAAAGGGAATGTTTTCACGGTTTTGGCAGTGATCAAAGGCTACAAGAAACTGGCCGCTGGATTCTTCCTGCGCTTCAAAGCTGTCGAATGAGACGGATGCGTTTAAGATGCGCACGCCTGTAAACGCGGAAGTGAGGGTTGCGATGGTGGTGCCTGTGGCCTGATCTCCGAAGTTTTTGGCTGTAAAATTGAGAGCGAGCGTTTCTCCGGGGCTGGGAAGCTGATTACCGTTGCCCTGTGTGTTGCCGCCTTCACTGTCATTCCAGCTGAGCTGCGATGTGTTGATGTAAGGACCGTCGGCGGGGTCAAACACAAGGGATGTTTCGACAGGAATGATGTTATGACCGGTGGCTACGAGACTGAACTCGCCGGGAATGACCAGATCACTGGTCTGAAGGGTGACTTCGCCCTGGGCGTTGGTGTAGGCTGAGGTTGCAAAGTTCCCTGAATGAAGGGCAATCAATGCGTTGGCGACGGGGCCGTCTTCTGTGGTGAGCGTGAAAGAGATTTGCGGCAGACCGATGATCGGTGCTTCATGCCTTTCGAGCGTCGCGCGCCTGGGGTTTTGGGTCCAGATTTGCAGCGAAGGATCGCCTAAAAGATTATATTCCTCGCGCACATAGTTGATGAGCGGCAGGGTGGCGGAGTAAGAGTACTCGTAGGTTTCTGCAAATTCTGCAAACAGGTTTTCTGCAAAATCGGTGACGATCCCTGTCGTGTCGTAGGCTTCTTCAGAGGGCCAGTTGTAGCCTAGAAAATAGTTGCCAGATGTGGTGTTGCGGAGTTCGGGCATGATGGCTGCCCAGAGGCCCCTTGCGAGCAAATCGTCCCACCCCCAGAGCGAGTAGTTGGAGGATGCCCAGGAGGCGACGCCTCCTCCAGGAGCTTTGAACCAGGTTTCGCTGAAGCAGTCGCCTTTGTTGTTGTATTGAAACTGGCCGCATTCGCAGGCGTTGGTGACGACAAAGGGGTAAGCGCCTCTGTCGGGGAGAGAATTCACAAATTCGTTGTCGACGGGAACGCAGTGCCAGCCGCCATGGGCGCCGTGGCCCGAGTAATTGATGAGCGCCTGACCTTGTTGAATGGCCAATTGCGCGATATCGAGCGCTTCGGTTTCGCCCACTTCAGCTTTGTAAGCGGTGGTGATTTCGTGGTTGATCGTCTCAAAAGCGGGGGTAATCCATTCGTAGGTATGCTGAGCTTCGGCATCTACATCGTCGGAAGCCACCCAAAGGGAGCGATGATACCAGGCTGCATCGGGGTTTTCAGGCTTTTCGTAGGCGAGGGTTTTGTGAACGACGGTTTGCAATTCTTTTGCGTTGTGAACCGAAAAACGTCCGATGTGGAATTCAGGGAGTTGATCCTCTTCAAAATGGGCGTCATCGGCATCCATGGTGCCATAGAACTGATCGGCTGCCTGCCCGTCATGATCGTCGTTACTCCATAAATCGTCGTCATCGTCGTCGTTGTAGGCAGTGCCATTCCAATAGGGGATATGTTCCACATCGCCTACGAGCAGTACGTAAGTGGGGATGCCTTTTTGGGGATCGGGTGACTCGTAAAGCTCGCGCAGCCGGGCTTTGATTTCTTCCTTGGTCTGGCCGATCTCGCTGGTGCGCAACACCGTGACTTTAAAGCCTTTTTTCTGCTTCCACTCGATCAGAGGGGTGAGAATGGGCTCAAAACCCTGATTGTTGTGATCGGCTACGACCACCACATAATGGATGGGCGTCGATGGCAATGTGCCTTTTTGGCCAAGCAGACGGTTGACCCCGAGGATGGTGGAGTTCACTTCGCGCGTGAATCCGGGGAGCGTTTTGCGCAGGGTTCTGGCGGTCTCGTTCCAACGGGGATCTTCAGTGGTGACCGTTATTTTTTGATGGCGATACAGCGTGAGGGTCTGAGCCTGTGGATCGTAAATCGTGGGCGAGATCTCGATGAGCACATGGCGCACGCCGCGCATCTTTTCTTCGTTCAGGATGCGGACGCCCTGACCATCTCCCGTGGTGGTCTGGTAGCTTGCGGCGTTGTAAGCGGTGGGCGCGGGCGCCCGGTTTTTGAGGCGCGGGCGCTGGGCTGGAGCGAGCGGATGATCGAGCGGGAGGGTGATCGGATCGCTGCCTTCGGAAGTGACGTGAACGGCGCCGCCATAAGGCACTGCGATGCGCTTTCGGAGAACGGGCAGTTTGGGAGCGCCTAGATACCCATGGGTGCCGCCGCCGCTGAAGCGGGCCTGCGTGAATTCGCCCAGTTCATTGGTGATCGTCTCAAGCCAAACTCCATCCAGATCCGCTTCGATTACGGTGCCGCCGGTGGTCGTGTTGAGCGAAAAAACGATGTTTTTTTCAGGCGTTCCCTGATTGCTGAGCGGGTGAAAATGGGGCGTTGCACTGACGGGCAGGAGCCATAGGAGGCTCGAAAGGCCAAAAGCGAGAGTCGAAAACTGCATAAAAAGCCTCGCGAAAAGAATGCCCGTTGGTGAAGGCAAATCGGGCTCAAAAATTCCTTTACTATGCAAAATCGTCTGGAAAAGCGAGCGTCAATGCGGATTCGATACAAAAACGGTGAATCGGTCACATCGTGCTTTTGGAGGCATTACGGGCCTTGTTCTGTTATAAGGTGCGGCCTTGGAGATGAAAAAGGGCGCAGAAATGGGCGGATTTGAGCTGGTTCTGATTGGGGTGGGGCTTTCGATGGATGCGTTTGCGGTGTCGCTGGGGGCGGGCGTGATGCCGTCGGGGCGCAGGATGGGCGCGAAGCTGCGGATGGCGGGCGCTTTCGGGCTGTTTCAGGCGGTGATGCCGATCCTGGGCTGGGCGCTCGGTCGCAGTTTTGTTCAATATATTCAATCCTTTGACCATTGGGTGGCCTTCGGCTTGCTCGGATATATTGGCGGCAAAATGATCTATGAAGGCCTGAAGGGCGGCGAAGAAAATCTGAAGGATGATTTATTTTCGTTCAAGAATCTGCTGATTCTGGCGGTTGCGACGAGCATCGACGCGCTGGCGGTGGGGCTCAGCTTTGCGATGATCGAGATTTCCGTTTGGGGCGCAGCGGCGCTCATCGGGGTGATCACCTTTGTTCTCTCGATGGTTGCGCTGTTTCTGGCGGGCAGGCTCGGCGAAAAATTTGGGGGAAAGATGGAGATTCTGGGCGGGCTGGTGCTCTGCGGGATCGGGCTCAAGATTCTGCTGGAGCATACGGTATGGGCTTAGTCTGGATTGATATAAAATCTACTCAAACGGCCAGAAGACCTGGGGGAGCTTTCCTTTTTGAAACAGGCTCAGCAGATCCATCGAGATGGCGATCGCCCAATGCAGGCAGACGCCGCCCCAAAGTGAGCGATATTTCATGGCTAAACTGCCCAGCGCGATGCCCGCCAGGATGGCGCCCAGGCTTTCGGAGAGCGTCTTCTGAAAATGCAGCATGCAGTAGGGGATGACCGCAAAAAACACTGCGCCGTAGCCGATGAAGGGGCGAAGGCCTTGCAGCAGAAAGGCCCTGAAAAAGAATTCGAGCGCAAAAAACTGAACGCCG
>JAEEGL016507735.1_pt1 | contig 10929 bp, 10 predicted proteins | sample 9134231 | NCBI WGS metagenome assembly JAEEGL01 (sample SAMN16246548, study PRJNA631951) | gut metagenome | biome: gut microbiome; feature: rumen; material: fiber-attached | host: Bos | place: Iran: Karaj | collected 2018-10 | reverse complement strand
TGCTTTAACATCAGACTTGTGAACTTCTACAGTTGCTGTTCCATATTCAAGGGCATAACTACATTCATAAGTATCGCCCGGAAGCTTTCCTTTTTTGCGGATTAAAACAAGAGGGATTCCAAGACGTTCTGCAAAAGGAGCGGCAAAAATAAATCCGCGGCTTTCAACTGCAGCAACAGCGTCTATTTTAGTATCCTTGAATTTTTCTACCATCTGGTCTATGCAGAATTTGAGAGCTTCAGGGTTTACAAGCACACCTGTAATATCATAAAAAAGGATTCCTGGCTTTGGGAAATCAGGAACACGGCGAACTGCCTTATCGAGCATCTCAAGATTCATCATAGAAAATACCTTCAGAAAAAAAGATTATGAGATATTTTAATACTATGCAAAATTAATTACAAGAACCCTTCGACAAGCTCAGGGACCGCAGTCTGGGTTTTACATCAAGTATGTTTTGCCATGAACGATATTGAGAAGATAACCATCAATACTATGTACACGACAGCTCCAAGAACAAGTGCTCCAGCCCCGGAAGCCACACTCAATATAGTGTAATTTATAAGCTTAAACACAATTAATGCAAACTTATAGAAGAATGCACTTATAACAATCAGGAATGGGAAGCTGAAAACCCAGACAAATCGGAACATCTGGTTTCCGCCAACACGATTGTTCCATGCAAAGCTTGCAAGCAGAACAAAAATCAAAAGGAAGTACAACGGGAACAAAAGTCTGTTTAGCATAGTCTGCAAATACTGTTCACGTGCAAATCCAAAATCATCAGCATGCTTTACGAATTTGAACAGGAAGAATAAAGATGTATTTTCCGGATTACTTGGAGACTCTTCAAGCAGCAGGAATTCAGAATATTTCATTGGGAAAATCAAATATTCAGGAGTTGTAGCTGTTGTGCCGTCCGGATAAGAATATGTTGGCCCAAACTGAATAGTAGAATCATCACGACCTACAGCCTTGAGCAATATATATGGAACAAAATCGGTTTTTTCTTCAATCTGAAGCATTTCTTTTGTGGCAGCAGTAAGATTTTTTACACTTACAGGCATCATTTTTGCATAAGGAACAGTAAGCTTTCTTGTAACACGGCCGTAACTGCTAAGACTTACAATTGTCAAATCACGAAGATACTGAATTGACTGTCCTGTAGACTGAACAGAAGTTGCTCCCTTAAAATATACAATTTCTCTAGCTCCATTTGGATGCTTATAAGAAAAATAAATATCATTTGCACTTTCAAACGATTTAAGCTCAAGAGTTTCATCAACAAAGAAGTATTCCTGCTCAATGCGGTTAGTTGCAACCTCAAGATAGAAAAGAACATCTGAATCGCGCTTGAGATCATCGTAGTTTTCATAAAGTCCGCGGAAGATATAATATGCTTCAAGATCATTTTTATTTACAAGAGCAAGATATCCCTTGTATTTCTGATCATAAATTTCATATTCTTCGCCGGTAACTGCCTTATGAAGCTGAGTAATATTATTCCAGGCCTGAGCCGAAATTGTCTTTAATTCATCAATATTTGGATTTTTTGGATCTGTAAGCTTTATTCCAAGCTCTGCATAATAATGTGCGTTGAACCACTGTTCATTATCAAAGGCCGATTTTGCCTGAAGCAGACATTTATAAGAATCATTAATCTGCTCTACGTTCATGATAAGAGAATTATCAGTTTTTTCGAGTGGCTGTGCACTTGTAAGGTCAAATTTGAGCCCGCTTGTATAGATTCTGTTGATTTCCATATCGGCACGGCTTTTAAGGTCACGAGCTTCCTTTGAGTTTGGATTAAGCTTAAGAGCCGCATTTGCATAAACAAGGGCACGCTCATTAACACCGTTCTCAATCAAAAGATTTCCAACATCAATATATTCTTTAATGATTTTAGTCTTGTTTACAAGCTCGGTGCGTTTCTGTTTTGACCAGAGCAGGAAGGTTTCATTTGTGATAGTTACAAGGAATGTACATACAAGCCCTGCAATCATTACAAGCTTAAAACGATCGCCCATTGCCTGAGAAAATCCCTGAGTACTACCCTGCGAATTATGACCAAAATAAACAGAAAGTGAAATTACAAAGCCAGAAATTGCCATTGCGGGAAGGAATCTTGCAAAATATTCAATTCCTATACAAAAGCGATAAATGAAAACTCCGTTAGCAGGAACTTCCTGAGGAACAGTGCCGAACATACCGGCTGCAAAGCAAACTACAAAGCCTAGGCCTAAAAATACAGATAAAATAGCAAAAATCTTTTTCATATTAAACCTACAGACCTCTCTTATGTCTTGTTGCAAAACGCACAATTCCAATAATTATGAATGTAAGACTTAAAACAACATTCACAAGAACAAGCAGAGGGTCATCCATAAACTTTGAAAGGAAAATGAAAAAGCCCTTATTATTTATATACTGACGTCTAAAAGAAGTGAAAACCGGATGATAATACAAGGTATGTGCCGCAAGAATTCCAAAGGTCATTATCATCAAAAACCCGGTATTCATAAGTCTCCAGCGGAACAAGTCTGCAGTTCCATAAAGAGAAGCAAGAACAAGACCAAGAGACAGGAATGCAAGGAAGAAGGTCCATCCTTTTGAGAAAGAAATCATTGCTCTACCCATAATCTGTGCAAAAGAAATAATAGGAGTGGATTCTGACTGATCAAATGCCTTTTTAATAAGAATATCGCTGTAAGGAGCAGATTCTCGGAAAAGAATAAAATCACGGGAAGGTTTGATCTTTTCTACCTCTACAGTTCCTTCTGGAGTTGTATCAATTATTACTGCAGTTGTGTCTAAATACGGATTTTTGTTGTAATCAGAAGTAAAATAGTAGATTTTATCACCACTCTGGCGGAAATAGCCCTGGCTAAGATATCTTGAGCTGTCTTTTATATTATAGGAAGCTTTCTGTTCAAAATGTCCTAAAAGAGGAACAAATATAATCCATGTAAGCGCAGAAAGAATAATAAAAAAGATAAAATGTAAAATTCCGCCTTTATTACTTATTCGCACATAAACCATTGCAGGACAAACAAACAGAAGCAGACATCCCATTACATAAAAAAGAACTCTAATTAATTCTTCTTTCTTAAAGAACTCAAAAGGATGTCCCGCAACAGAAGACTGAATGTTCAGATAAACATAATAAAAGAACATGCCTATGGCAGTTCCAATTATGAGAAATAGAAAATAAGTGAGAACAAGTCCAAACGCTTTTTTCATAAAAATAAAAACCTACCCTTTTTAATATCGGTAGAAAACTTTTATTCAATTATACACTATTTTTCTATAGTAAGCAAAAATAATTTGACATAATTCCCCTTTATATAGTAAAATATAAGTTGTATAATTGTAAAAACAAAAAACGTGGAGTAGTTTTCAATGGATGCTAATAATGTGATTATTCCTGGATTTGACGCTGATAAAGATGATAGTCTTCAGATTAGACTTGATAAATCTTTCAACGTACCAAATGGATTAATTATTTATCTCACAGGATATATCGACACATATAATTCAACTTATTTTCAGAAAAAAATTACACAAGTAATTGAAGCCGGATTTGTAAACCTCATTTTCAATTGCGCCGCTCTTAACTATGTTTCATCAACAGGAATTGGTTCGTTTACAGTTTTCTTAAAGATGGTTAAGCCAAAGGGTGGAGACGTAGTTCTTCTTGAGATCCAGCCTAAGGTTTACGAAGTATTCCAGTTGCTGGGATTCTCACAGTTCTTCAATATCAAGAACTCTACAGAAGAAGCAATCAGTTTCTTCTCTGAAGGTGGTCCAACAACTTCTTCGGTATTCCCTCTTGTTATTGAATGCCCTGTTTGCAGCAAGAAGCTTAGAGCTACAAAATCTGGACGCTTCCGCTGTTCAGGCTGTAAGTCAATCCTTGCAATCAACGAGCGCGGTGAAGTTTCACTTGGCTAAACTAAATTATGCTTAATACAATCCGGTCTAATACAGACCGGATTTTTTTTTGAGGTGCGCCTGCCCTGCCCTGAGCGCGTCGAAGGGTGGAAAACTTGTGGAAAACTCGGTGTTAAACTTGTATTCCAGTGCTTTTACATAAAAACCATATTTATGCACCGCATAATATATTACATAAAAATGTAGTTTTTTAGTGCAGCATGTATAGTATAATTGCTATTTCCTTATATTATAACGATTTAGTAAATATTTTTGTATTTATTCTAAAGTTGTATCTGCGTGAATATTAAACACAGAATAATAAAGGTGTGTCATTTTTATCCACCCAAGCGAAAAAAAATGTGGATAACTTGTGGACAGGTCGTGAATATGTGGGGAACTTTTTGCACACCCCTTCACCAAGCTCAGGATCCCCGCTAACTGTTGCGAAAATGCAGATTTACTATATAATAGAAACCATGAATCCTAAACTTACAACCCTTCTTGAAAAGATTGAAACAGCCTTATCGCAGGCAATCCTATATGACTATGACTCTAAATGGCAGAACGCATCTTTTGGCGAACTACCTGATGCAATTACACAAAACAAAATCTTCATAGAAAAGCTTATCTCGCCAAACATCGACCTCATAAAGCTTGGCGGTAAAAGATGGCGTCCGCTTTTCCTTATGCTGTGCTACCAGATGGCAAAAAAGCAGAACAAAGACAAAAATCCAGAAGCTAAGCCATTAAGCGAAAAAACAGCACTTGCCCTAACCCCTCTTGTAGAGTTTGTTCACACAGCAAGCCTTATCCATGATGACATAGAAGACAGTGCAGACCTTCGCCGTGGAAAGCCTGCTGCTCATATAAAATACGGAATTGATCACGCCTTGAACAGTGCAAGCTGGCTTTATTTTGAAGCCCCAGTTTGTCTTGAAACAGCAAAGCTTACAGAAAATCAAAAGCTCGCCTTTTATAAGCTGTACACAAATGAGCTTCGTCGTCTTCACCTTGGGCAGGCCATGGACATTTACTGGCACAAAGAAAAGGATGTTTACCCTACAACTCAAGAATATCTTGCCATGGTGCAGAATAAAACAGGAACACTCGCCTCTCTTGCAGCACAGGTTGGTTTTATGGCAGGCGGTGCAACTCAAAAAGAAGCCGCAAAATATGGCAAAATCGCAGCTCAGATAGGTGTTGGCTTTCAGATAATTGATGATGTAATAAACCTTACAAAAGGAAATCCCGGCAAAAAACGCGGAGACGACATTGTAGAAGGCAAAAAATCCCTTCCTGTTCTTCTTCATATCCAGCAGTTCCCGGGCGACAAACCAAAGATCAGTAAGCTCATGGCACAGGCCGCTAAAGAAGGCATAAACTCCCCTGCCGTAGAAAAATGTATTGAACTTCTTCAAAAAAGCAACTGCATACAACAGGCCGCAGAACAAGGCACCCTTCTTATACAGAAAAACTGCGCTAAATTTGCAGAAAATCCTCTTATAACAGAATTATTTGACTTAATGGTTCCAAAAGCGTTATCTTAAAGGTATACATATGACAGAAAGACCAGATAAACTTAACAACCAGGCAATAATTCTCGCAAACGGTGGTGAATACTTCGAAGCAATTGCCTGTTTTAAGCGCGCCTTAACAATTGAACAGAACAATTACCTTTTGTGGTACAACCTTGGAATTACATACAGAGACTCAGGCGACATAAAGAATGCAAGACTTTCGCTCGAAAAAGCACTTCAAATAGCCCCTGCACGCCTGGATGTTTTAGATACACTAAGTACAATCTGCTTAAATGACGAAGACTATGAAGCAGCGTTTGCCTACAGCCAGGATGGAATTGACCTTGCACCCGATAACTCATCCTTCTGGAATATTGCAGGAGTCGCACTTTTTAATATGGAAAAATTCGATTTAGCCTGTGAGCATTTTGAAAGAGCAGTTTGCTTTAATCCATACGATACAAATGCACTCTACAATCTTCGCGACACATACGAAGAGCTCCACAATCATGTTGGAGCAAAAGAGTGCGAAAAAAGATTAAACGAATTAGGTATTAAGAATTAATATGTGCGTTGGCAAGATGGCTTATTTCATCTGCAAGACACTGTAATGGAACCTGGCGCTGAACACCACCCATTTCCCACGCAACCTTTGGCATTCCGTATACAATGCACGAAGCCTGATCCTGACCTAAGGTCCAGGCACCTTTCTTACGCATTTCGGCAAGCTGAGCAGCACCATCACGGCCCATACCAGTCATAATAACGCCAAGAGAGCGGTTTCCATATTGCTGGGCAACAGATTCAAACAACCAGTCGGCAGAAGGCCTGTGTCCGTTACGCAAATCATCCTGTGTAAGCTTAACAATTGCATTAAGAGAACGCTTTTCTACCATAAGGTGATAGTTTCCAGGAGCAATATAAACATGACCACCAAGAATAGGCTCACCGTTTTTAGCTTCAGAAACCTCAAGCGGACAAATATGATTCAAGCTTTCGGCAAATTCAGTTGTAAAGCCGGCAGGCATATGCTGAACAATAAGAATAGGCTGTTTTAAGTTAGGGTCGATCTTTGCAAGCACTTCGCGCAAAGCATTAGGACCACCAGTAGAAATACCAATAGCAATAATTTCTATACGACCACCTTCACGCTCCGGAGTAATAACAACAGGCTCCTTGTTTTTAGGAGCAGTCCACGAAGCAGGAGGTACAAATTCAGTTTTTGTAACAGTCGCAAGCTTAGCAGCATCCTCACCCTTTTTCTGTGCAACAAAACGTGCAGCAGCCTTAAGCTTTACCTGATGATGGAAATAATCAGGATCAGGAACATGTTTACCCTGTCTTATAGCATAAGAAGCACCATAGCTCGAAATATAATCAATTATTTCGTTAGAAACATCACCAATTTTTAAAGAAACAGATCCACCCGGCTTAGTAATAAAATCGGCAGCACCAAGCTCAAGACAGCGCATAGTAACAGCGGCGCCTTCGGTGGCAATACTAGAAAGGATAATAACAGGAATATCAATATGACGAAGCTTTCTTTGTTCAAGAAACTGAACACCTGTCATAACAGGCATTTCAATATCAAGAAGAATAACATCAGGCTTGTAAACTGGAATTTTATCGAGCAAGTCCTGACCGTTTTCTGCTTTTGCTACAACTTCAAGTCCATCGTATTCAGCAATAATACGACCAATCAGATTCCGCATGAGCGCAGAATCATCACAAATCATTACCGAAATTTTATCCATAGCAACTTACCTGTTCTTCTTATACAAACACGCCCATTCAGTTTTCAAGAATTCAAACTGAGTCTTCATACCAAACAGCGACTCAGAATGACCAATAAACAAGTATGACTGTGGTGCCATAGAATCCCAGAATCTGTTGATTACAGTAAGCTGTGCAGGTTCATCAAAATAAATCAAAACGTTACGGCAAAAAACAACATCAAGATTTCGTGCACCAGAATCGTTCATAAGGTTATGGTAGTCGAAATGAATCTTATCCTGAACTTCTTTTTTTACCTGATAACCACCCTCTACCTTAGTAAAATACTTTGTAAGATAATCAGGAGGAATACCGTCTATTTTGTTATCGCCATAAAAGCCCTGCTGTCCGACCATAAGAGATTTAAGAGAAATATCAGAAGCAGTAATTTTAAAATCAAAACCAGCAGGACAAATTTCCTTCATAATCATTGCAATAGTATAAGGCTCTTCACCAGTAGAACAGCCGGCACTCCAGATACGGATCGTTCTATCGCCGCTCTTCTTCTTTTGTTCAATGACAGCAGGAATTACATAATTTGTAAAAGCATCAAAATGAGGCTGATTACGGAAAAATCTTGTAAGATTTGTAGTAACCGAGTCGAGCATAAGCTTCATTTCTTCGGAATTCTTCAAAACAAGGTCAAGGTATTCACCTGGAGTTGCAATGTTCTTTTTTCTGAGCAAATCTTTAATACGACTGTCCAGAATAGACCTGTTAGTAGCCGAGAAAGTAATTCCACACTGGTCATAAATAACCTTACGGAATTTTTCATAGTCCTGATCATTAAGTATTTCTAGCATGATATTATATTATACACCCGTTGAAACGAAAAAACAAATAAAAAAGAGGGGAAAGCCTTCCCCTCGCTCCAGCCCGCGTTGCGGTCTTCTGCTACCCCTTCGCCTAGGGGCGCCGCCCCTAAGACCCCGTGGGATCACACGGATTAGAAACGGCTAACGCCGTTTCTATGATTAGTCTTCACCAAGAAGCTGGTTTATAAGAACTCGTTTCAAAACCTTTTTCCACTGAATTTTCAAATCGCCAGCATCGTCACCCATAAGAATAATACATTTATCTGGGTTGGCAGAAACTTCAGGTTCGTCTGCTTCTTCAAAAGGAAAAGAAGAAATCATACCTGTCCATTTCACTGCACCAAATTGTTCTTTTGAATATTGTTTTGTTCCACCTGTATAAATTGTTGTTTTCTGAGATAAAAGACCACCTAATAATTCAACATTCTGTTCTGTTTCAGCTTGAACTGCAATTTGCAGACCATCATCGCCATCATAATAAACATAGAATTCTACATCTTCCAATTGTTTTGCAGAAGTGCCATTTTCATCATCTGCATCTGAACCTAATGGAATATTAATAGTCTTATCCCCTGTATAAACATACCAGGTATTATAGGTTGACTCTACAGCCTCTTTTGCCTGTTCAAATAAATTACATCCAGTTATCATTACAATACCAGCAATAATAACTAAACCTGCAAACAATTTAGTAAGTTTCTTCATACGAAATCTCCAAAGAAAGTATATAATCACCGACACTGCTTATGCATTGTCTGAAGAACTTTTTGATTAAACTTAAATTATTTATATATTATAACGCATACAAAATTATATGTCAAAAAAGTATTTGTTCCGGGGAAAAGTCTGTATATTCACCGGGTTTCAAAGAATCAGGGAGAGAAAACTTTCCAATTGCAATGCGCTTTAGTTCTTTAACTTCATTTCCAAGAGCGCGGAAAATTCTACGTACCTCGTGAAATTTTCCTTCGGTTACAGTTATGCGGCAATTGAAGTTGTCTATAAAAGTAAGCGTTGCGGGAGCGGCCTGCTGTTCAGGTGCTTTTTTTTCTGGAGGAAGTTTAAGACCTTGAAAAGCAAGCTTTATGTATTGGGCTTGTTCAGCGGGAGAAACTTCGTGTTCCAATATGGCATGATAGGTTTTTGAAATCCCTGTAGTCCCTGAGGCTCTCGAAGGGCCTCCACTTGCTGCAATCTTATGAGAAAACATTCCGTCTGTTGTAAAAAGGAGCAGGCCTGTTGTTGCAGCATCAAGGCGGCCTATTGTGTGCAGGCGGTGACCACGCTTTGCATTTTTTACAAGGCTTTGTAATTCTGGTGGCAAAAGTTCATAAACTGTTTTGTGAGAATCGGACGCAGCAGAACACACATAACCGGCAGGCTTGTTCATCATTAAATAGATTTCTGACATAGCACCCTACTCTGACTTGTCTTTCTGCAGCTCCTGTTTTTTCTGAAGCTGTGCTGTATTTCGTTCCCAGAAAACTCCGTCTGAGTAGCCTTGAATTGATTTATCTGATTCAGCAAGCTGCAATCTCTTTTGGGCTAGCAAACAGTATTCTTCGTTCATCTCAATACCGCAATAATGGCGGCCAAGCTTTTTTGCAACAACACTTGCAGTACCACTTCCCAGAAACGGATCAAAAACAACATCTCCCGGGCGGCTCGATGCAAGAATTAATTTTGCATAAAGCTTTTCGGGCTTTTGTGTCGGATGATCTGTATTTTCCGGCATAGACCAGAACGGCACGCTTATGTCATCCCAAAAGTTTGAAGGATATGTAAGGCGATAATTTCCATCTTGGGTTTCGTCCCAGTCCTTTGGCTTTCCGTCTACTTTGTATGGAGCAATTACACGACGCTTCTGCTTTACAGCTTCAACATCAAAATAATAGTCATCAGGATTCTTTACGCCAAACCAGATATCCTCCATAGAGTTTTTCCAGTTTGATTTTGCGCCCCTTCCCTTTTCGCGCTGCCAGGTTATTCTGTTTATAACTGTAAGCTCTTTTTCCATTGCACGCTGCAAGGCAGATGTACATTTCCAGTCACCGCAAAGATAAAGCGAACCATTTGGCTTAAGCTTTTTGCAAACAAGCGGAAACCATGTCGCAAGGTATTCATCGTATGCTTCTTCTGTGCGTGCGTTGAATTTATTGCCGTTGAAATCTTTTGTAAGGTTGTATGGCGGGTCTATGATAATTAAATCTGCAAAGGCGTCTGGGAGTAATGGAAGGGCGTCTAAAAGATTTGCGTTGATTGTCTGATCAATGCAATTTGTAAGGGTGTTAAAAAAAACAATACTCTTACGGAGTTCAGTTCTTTCTTCATCCGTAAGAGTAATTGTTCTGTTCCGTTCTGCGCGGATTTTTTCCATATTAATCCGTCAGTGAAACTTATTTAAGATTAATAATTGACTTATCGTAATCAGCAGGTGGCACATAACCCATAAGAGTCATAAGTGTGCTTGGCCATGAGCTGATTCCAAGACCATCGTTAAGTTTTGTATTGTCGTATTCGCCCTTGTATTCTGGGTCGTAGATGATACCTGGAACTGGGTTGAGCGAGTGAGAAGTCTTTGCTTTTGGTTCTCCGTCTGCATTCTTCTTTACACTGCCATCCTTTCCGTGCTCGTACATATCGTCAGAGTTTCCGTGGTCAGCAGTAAGACAGAGGATACCACCAGCTTCTTCAATTGCAGCCTTAAGACGTCCAAGCTGAAGGTCCATTCCTTCCATAGAACAAACTACAGCATTGAATACACCAGTGTGTCCAACCATATCACCATTAGGGAAGTTCAAGCGGATGTGATCATACTTACCGCTCTTGATTGCTTCGATTACCTTGTCTGTAATTTCTGCACACTTCATCCATGGGCGCTGTTCAAATGG
>JAEEGL016324411.1_pt1 | contig 10929 bp, 11 predicted proteins | sample 9134231 | NCBI WGS metagenome assembly JAEEGL01 (sample SAMN16246548, study PRJNA631951) | gut metagenome | biome: gut microbiome; feature: rumen; material: fiber-attached | host: Bos | place: Iran: Karaj | collected 2018-10 | reverse complement strand
TTTAGAGAGTATCTTAGCTTACCAATATGACTTCGTATGTAATGGTAATGAAATGGCTAGTGGAGCTATTCGTAACCATGACTTAGATAGTTTAGCTAAAGGATTTGAAATCGTTGGTTATTCTAGAGATGAAGTAGAGAAGAGATTTAGATCAGTGTTTACAGCATTTAAATATGGTTGTCCTCCACATGGTGGTATGGCTCCTGGTCTAGATAGAATCTTAATGTTAATTCAAGATGAACAAAACTTAAGAGAAGTTCAAGCATTCCCTCCTTCAGCATCTGGTCAAGATATGATGATGGGAAGTCCTGCTGAATTAACTAAGGAACAAATGGATGAATTAAAAATCAAATTTGATTTAGAGGAAAAGAAGTAATTATACTTCTTTTTTTATTTGTTATCTATGATTTATGAAGAAGTTATGATATAATGTTAGTTGAAAAATAATGAGGTGATTTTATGCAAAGTTTTAACAAAACAACAAAAAGTAAAACTGTTCCAGTATTTATAGCTATTTGTGGTGTAGCAATTATAGGTAGTGCTATTATTGGAATGAAGAATAGTTTCTCTGCTAATATTCAAGATGAACCAAAAGTTGAACAAGTTAAAAAAGAAGAAGTAAGTGTAGATAAAGTTTATAGTAATAAGAGACTTAATGATCTACAATTTGCTGTTAATTATGCTTTAGATGGTGAACGTTCTATTACTACAGGTGTTGGTAATGTACTTAAGTATGATGCTGAAAAAATTAAATTTGCTTTTGTTGCTTTATCTTATGATGCTAATAATAGTAAGGTTAAAAGAAATGTTAATTCTGAAGGATTAGAAATAATGGGTAGCTTTGCTGTAGATAAAGAATATTATATTGATTATTATCAAGAATTATTCCATTCCGGAGTTAATGAAGATGTTTTAGCTCAAGTATTAACTGAAAAAGATGGTTATTTATATGGATCAATTATGAGTGGACTTTCTATGGATGTAGAAGTATATAAAGTTAATAAAGTATATAAGAGTGGACATAATTTTGAAGTAATAATTGATGTATTAGAAGTTAGTTATGATGATGATGTAGCTGTTAAATATATGGATGAAAATGAAAATGATTATCCAGAATCAGCTGTTGCTTATCAAATAACTTTAAATCTAACAGAAAATTCACAAGTATATACAATAAATTCAATGGTAGCTTAGTAAGCTACTTTTTTTGTGATTTAAATACTTCTTTTTAATTTCAAGTTATGCTATAATTCTATTAGAATAATAAAGGAGTGTTTATTATGGATAAAGAAACAAAGTTAAGAAGTGCATTATTCTTTGTTATAGGATTTCTATTAGTCCTATCTTTAGTTATTTGTATATATATAGTAGCTGGAGAAAGAGATTTAAAACCAGTTGAAGCTGAAGTAGCTGATGTAGTTAAGGATGCTGGTAGAACTGGTGTTCATGGTGTTAAGATTACTTATACTGTTGATGGAACTAAATATAACTTTGCATTTGATGCTAAGAAAGAATACGAAGTAGGTCAAAAGATAAATGTTTATTATCATACTAAGAAGGTAACAGATATTCAAACTTATAAAACTAGTAAGTTAATTTTCTTATGTCCTATATTCGGTTTATTATTATGTGCTTTAGGATTATTTGAATTATATAGAAAGAAAAATGATGGAGAAGCAGATTTTAAAACTTCTGTTATTGGTGTTGTTGGTGATACACAAAAATTAAAGATTGTTACTGATGGTGCTGATGAACAAACATATGAACCAACTCCTGAAGAAAGTGCTGAAGTAGAGGTTAAAACAATAAATAAAGCAGTTGATGAAGAAATACCTGCTCCTATTTATGAAGAACCAGAAACTACTGAAGAAGAAGAACCCGCTACTGTTAGTATGGTTGCTGAAGTAAGCAATGTTAATGAAGAAGAAGCAGAACCTGCTCCTGTTGAAGAGCCTGAAGAAGAAGTTGCTGAGGAAGAGGAAGAACCTGAATTACAAACTCCTCCAGAACCAGTTGAATTACCAAAAGAACAAACTAAACAACCTAAAATGGTATCAGCTGCTGAAGAAGAAAAATCTGATGATAGTGGAGTAGAAGATATAATTAAAAAAGTTAAAGAGAAGAGCGGAGATAAGATCGAAGTATCTGAAGAAGACTTAAAAGAAGCTATTAAAGATGTTTTAGCTGATGTTATTAAAGAAGTTAAACAGGAAAAGAAACCTAAGAAGGTTGAACAAGTTAGAGTAATTCCTAATTATTACTATATTTCTGGTACATCTTTAATGTATGAAGAAGCTGGAAAAGAACAAAAAGAATTAAGTTTAAAGAATGTTAAGAGTGTTATAAGAACGGTTAATGAAGCTGGTAATGTAGTTAAGTTAACTGTTGAAAGTGATGAAGTTAAATGTATTTTAACTAATATGAAGAACATTGATTTAGAGCAATTATCAAATTTATTACGTAATAAATTACGTGCAATGGATGAGAATTTTGAAGAGGTTGTTGAACATAAAGAGTATTAATAAGGAGTGATAAAATGAAAAGATATATCATACTTATAATATTATTTATCTTAATGATTGTTGGCTTTGTTGCTTTTAAAAAAGCCTATTCAAATGAAGATTCAACAGTAAAGAAAATGTTTTCTAATGAGAAATACGCTAAATATAAAAGTGGAGATTTAGTATCTTTTAAAGGAGAAGAATGGTACGTATTACATGATTCTTCTGACAAAGATAACTATGTTACATTAATATATAAGGGTGTTTTGTATTTAGAAGAAGAAGGATTATCTGATACAGTATATAAAGTTTATGAATCAAGTGATTTGAATAATTACTTTAAAAATGATTATCTTAAATCTTTAGGTGAAGATAATCTAAGAGAAGTAAATGGTTATAAAGTAAGATTGTTTAATCAAGATGATATGAGAAGATTATTGGAAACAACATATGATGAAAAGAATGATTCTTATGATATAAAGAACTGTCCTGATTTTATTTGTTTAACTAATGTTTATTATGCAACAATGATTCCAACTAATACTAATAAGGAGTACGATGTATCTGATTTTGATAGTATTGAAGATTATAATATAGATGAATACAAGGTTCATATTAATTATTATAATTTGGATACTACGTATGATACTTATAATTTAAATAGTATTGTAAGTGACGTTTCTTTATTTGTAAGACCTGTAATAAATGTATATAAAGAAAGATTAGATAAGTAATGAAAAAGAAGAAAGTAAGTATAGGGGTTATCTTCTTTTTTGTATTAGGACTTTTGATGTATTTAGCAGGTTTATTCCTACTATTAAGTTCTAGTATAAAAAAAGCAAGTATCTTAAAAGCGTTTATTCCTGGCGTTAAAGTAACAAATGAATTAATTACAACACTTAAGATAATTGGTTCTATATTATTCTTAGTAGGTTTCTTATTATTCTTAATCGTATTGGTAATACTATATAAAGACGATAAGATTCAAGAGAATAATATTAATCTAATTATTGAAGGAAAAGCTGATGTAATAACAATAATAATAATGACATATGTATTAATATTTATGTTAGTAGTATGTTTAATATTTAATGAATATATTGGGGCATTATTATTTGGATTAGCAATTGTAATTCAAACTGTTGTTAATTCCATTCTTATTAAGTTATATAATAAGAGTTATAAAAGAAAGTAACTGTTTGTTATTTTCTTTTTTATATTGTATTATATTGGTGATGGTGATTATTATGAATCGAGAAAAAAACAATATAGATAGATTCTTAGATAATATTGAAAAGAGAAGTAATAAAAAAGTTCAATATGTTAAAGTATATGAAAAACCAACTAAAGGTAAATGTATTATAGGATTTGTATTTTCATTGATCTTTATGGTTATTTTATTGGGGTTATTTTCCTTTAACTTAATGTATTTTGTTTTATTAATTGGATGTGCATTAGTATTATTATTCTTTGGTGTTAATTTATTTACCGAAAAAGGTTTTGGATTACCAAAGACAATAGCGGTTGAAGTAAAGGAAGAACAACCGGAAATTGAGGAAGAAATGGACGAAGACGATACAAGGTAATGTATTGTCTTTTTGGTTAAATAAAGGTATAATTTATGATAGGTGAGAGTGTATGAATATAGGTATAGACATTGATGATACAATTACTAAAACATATGAAACTTTAATACCTATGGTAGCAATTAGTTATGGAATGAATATCGATAAACTATTTGAAAGAGTTCCTTCATATAAAGAATTAAGGGGAACACTACCTAATTATTCTGATTTTATTGTGAAAAACTTTAATAGAATGGCAAAACTAGCACCATTAAAAGATAATGTAGTAGAAGTTATTACTAAGTTAAGAGATGAAGGACATAAAATTATTTTTATTTCTGCTCGTAATTATGAAGAATATGAAGATCCTTATAAATTAAGTTATGATTATTTAACTAGTAAGGGTGTTCCTTTCGATAAATTAATTGTTAATTCTGCTAATAAAGCTAAAGAATGTGTATTAGAAAATATTGATTTATTTATTGATGATAATACAATGAACTGCAAAGCAGTTAAGAATAAAGGAATTATTACACTACAAATGAAAACTATTTTTTCTAAAGGTAGTAAGAATTTAAGAAGTGTTAATGATTGGCAAGAAGTTTATAATGTAGTACAAGAAATGTACGCTGGATAGAAAGGGAGAATTCTAGATGAATAATAATCCTCAATTTCAGGGTGGAAATGTTCCAAGGCCAATGCCTCCTCAAGGTATGAATCCAAATATGCCTCCTCAGGGGATGCCACCACAAGGTATGCCAATGCCTCCCCAAGGAAGACCGATGCCACCACAAGGTGGTCCAATGCCTCCCCAAGAAGAGATGAATGGAGTTCCACCAGTACAACAACCTACTAAAGTAAGTTTTAAAGATTTAAAGAATCTTAATTATAAGGAACCAAGAAATTGGTTAATCTTAGGATCATTAGTATTAATTGGAATAATTATTATAATACTAATTATTAATTTTTTAGGTACTAAGACTTTTACTTGTAAAGAAAAAACTGAAGTAGCTGATGTTATGGTTCAAAGTGTAGAAAAAGTTAAATTCAAATTTGGTAAACCATATTCTGATTATAGTAAGATGGTAATGGATTATTCAGAAACGGAGTTTAAAAAAGATGAAGTTAAAGAAAGAGTTAAAGCCATGAAAGAAAATGCTAAAGAAACATGCAAAAGAAAAGATGGCTGCTCTTATTCAATTAGTCAAAGTGGAATGAAGATTACTGCTATAGTAAAACAAAAATACAGCAAAGATGATAAAGAAAAATTTGAAAAAAACTATGAATCAGTAAAAGAATTCAAAGAACATTTTGAAGAAACATGTGATGATGAAAATTAAAAACTCTTTGTAGAGTTTTTTATTTCTTTATGATATAATTTTTTTAAGAAAGAAGGAAATCTATATGGAAGAAAAAGAAAAAGTTGAAACAAAGGAAGAAGTAACTGAAACTCCTGCAAAACCAAAAATGGATACTGCAAAAATTGTTAAGTATGCTTGCTGTGGTGTTGCTTGTGTTATTGTACTTGTAATCTTAATTAATATCATCGGTACTAAAACTTTAAAATGTAAGTATGAATCTGAAATTGGTGATTATACAATGAAGATTGTTACTAAAGAAAAATTTAAATTTGGAAAGCCATATTCAAGATACAGTAAAACTGTAACTGATTATTCTGATGCAGATATGGATAAATCTGATATTAAAGATGAAGTTAAAGATGCTAAAAAAACTTTAAAGAAATCTTGTAAAAAATCAGATGGTTGTTCATTCTCAATTAAACAAAGTGGAAAGAAAGTTACACTTGTTATGAAGAAGAAATTCGACAAAGATGAAAAAGAAGATTGGTTAGATGATAACGATTATAAAGAATATGTAGAAGATTTCAAAGACAAATGTGATGATTTAAAATAGTTCCTTAAATGGAACTTTTTCTTTGGTATAATATATTTGAGGTGAGTTTATGATAATTCCAGAATTTTTAAAAGAAAATGATACTGTAGGTATTACAGCATGTAGTGCTGGGGTGTTAGATAAAATAGATAAATATGAGAAGAGTCTTAATAATTTTAAGGGTAAAGGTTTTAATGTTATAGAAACACCTAATGTAAGAACTAGTGGTTTAGTTAGTAGTGATCCAGAAACAAGAGTAAAAGAACTAAATAGTTTAATCGTTAATAAAGATGTTAAGATGATTAATATGGCTGCTGGTGGAGATTTTTTATGTGAAATATTACCATTACTAGATTATGATTTAATAAAAAACAATTTGAAATGGTATGGTGGTAGTAGTGATCCAACTAGTCTTATATATAGTATTACAACTAAGTTAGATATTCCTACTATTTATACGCCTTGTAATATGTCTGGTTATAGTAGTGATAATCTTCATCAAAGTTATTTAGATTATTTTGAAATCATCAAAGGCAATTTAGTTAAACAATATAAAAGTCCTACTTATGAAAGTGCTGATGATGTATTTGATTTAACTAATGATTGGGAATCATTTGGAGAAAGTATTGATACTAGTGGTGTTTTACTAGGTGGATGTATTGATGTTTTAAAGGACCTTATTGGTACTAAATTTGATAATACTAAAGAATTTATAGAAAAATATAAGGATGATGGAATAATATGGTATTTTGATGTCTTTAGTATGAGTGCTGAAGATTTATATCGTACGCTTTTACAATTTAAAAATGCAGGATGGTTTCAATATACAAAGTTAATTGTTATTGGTAAGGTTAGATTTCCTAATTCATTTAATAACTTTAGTTATGATGAAGTTATTAAGAAAGCATTAGATGAATATCAAGTAATATATAAGTTTGATGTAGGTCATACTAAACCATCAATGACAATGATTAATGGTTTTAAAGCTAGAATTAAATATAATGAAGAGGAAGGTAGTTTAGAATATTTAAAATAAACTATCTTTTTTATTGAAATAGAATATGAATAGGTTTATAATTATATAGTTCGTAGCCGAACTAAATGAGGTGATCTTGTGGACAAGGTTTCGATAATATTAGATTTTAAGCGAGTTAATGGAAAGATTCATAAGGCTTTATCTAATTCTTTAAAAGAATATAATATTGGTATTACTCCTGTTCAGGGTAGAATACTTATGTATATAAATGAAAGTAATGAAGTTACAGCTACTGATATCTTAGATCGATTTAATTCAATTAATAAGTCTACTTTATCTGAAATATTAAATAATCTTGAAAAGAATGAATATATTATTCGTAGAGAACATAGTAATGATTCAAGAAAGAAGATTATTGTTTTAACTGATAAAGCTAGTGATGCTATTAAAGTATTAAAACAAAACTTTGATAAGGTAACTAATAAAGTATTAGATGATGTATCTATTGAAGAATATGAGGCTTTTAAAAATGTTATTAATAAACTAGAAAGGAATTTAGATAAGTTATGTTAAAGTTGTTTAAGAATTTTACAAAAAAAGATCTCTTGGTAATACTTATTTGTGTAGTAGCAATGGTATTCCAAGTATGGATAGAATTAAGACTTCCTGAATATATGAGTGAGATAACAAGATTAATTCAAACTGAGGGAAGTACAATGAAAGAAATCTTCCGTAGTGGAGGATTAATGATGGCATGCGCTTTTGGTAGTGCTATATCAACTGTATTCATTGGTTATTTTGCTTCTGGATTGTCTGCTAATTTTTCAATGAATTTAAGAGGTAGACTATTTAAGAAAGTACAAGGATTAAGTACTACAGAAATTAAACAATTTCAAACTAGTAGTTTAATTACGAGAACTACTAATGATGTTACGCAAATAGAAATGTTAATAGCTATGGGCTTACAAGCAATGATTAAGGCACCTATTATGGCTGTTTGGGCGATTACAAAAATCGTTAATAAGAGTGCAGAATTAAGTGGAATTGTTGCAGTAGGAGTTTTAGTTTTATTGATTTCTGCTTTCATTATTATTTCAACTGTTAATCCATTATTTAAAAAGATTCAGAAGTTTACGGATAATTTAAATAATGCTACAAGAGAAAATGTTATGGGTGTTAGAGTAATTAGAGCCTTTAATGCGGAAAAATTCCAAGGAGATAAATTCGAAAATGTTAATAGTGATATTACAAATACTCATATTAAGATTCAAAAAACATTTGCTTTAATGGATCCGATTATGAGTAGTGTAATGCATTTCTTAACATTAGGTATCTATTTTATTGGATCATTATTATTAGTTAATTTAGGAATGTATGGAAGATTAACATTATTTAGTAATATGGTAGTATTCACTAGTTATGGTATTCAAGTTATTATGTCTTTCTTAATGTTAACAATGATTTTTATGATATTACCTAGAGCCCAAGTATCTGCTGTACGTATTAATGAAGTATTAGATAGTGAATCATCTATCTTTGATGGTGTTAATTCTAAACCTAAAGAAGTAGGTACGGTTGAATTTAAAAATGTTAGCTTCAAATATCCTGATGCTGATGATTATTTACTTAAAAATATTTCCTTTACGGCTAAGAAAGGTGAAACAGTAGCCTTTATTGGTTCTACTGGTAGCGGTAAATCAACATTAATTAATTTAGTACCTAGGTTTTATGATGCTACTGATGGGGAAGTATATGTTGATGGTGTTGATGTAAGAGAATATACGTTAGAGAACTTACATAATATTGTTGGATATGTTTCGCAAAAAGCTTTTATGTTTACTGGTAGTGTTAAAGAAAATATTAAGTTTGGTAAAACTAATAAACGTGAATCAAGTGATAAAGAGATTATGGAAGCATTAAAAGTTGCTCAAGCTGATGACTTTGTTAATAAAATGGAAGGAAAATTAGATAGTCATATAGCTAGAGGAGGAACTAATGTTTCTGGTGGTCAAAAACAAAGATTATCAATCGCTAGAGCTGTAGCTCGTAAGCCAGAAATCTATATCTTTGATGATACTTTCTCAGCTCTTGATTATGCAACTGATGCCAAGCTTCGTAAAGAATTAAAGAAATATACAAAAGATGCTACATGTTTAATTGTTGCTCAAAGAATAGGTACAATTATGCATGCAGATAAAATAATTGTTTTAGATAAAGGTGAGTGTGTCGGAATGGGTACACATGATGTTCTTCTAAAAACTTGCAAAGTATATAAAGAAATAGCTTTATCTCAACTTAGTGAGGAGGAACTTAAAAATGCCTAGACCAAGAAAAATTGAAAATGCCAAAGATTTTAAAGGATCAATGGTTAAATTATATAATAGTTTAAAAAAATATCGTTTGGCTATTGCTGTTGGTTTAATACTAGCAATGGTTAGTTCAATACTTGCTTTAATAGCACCTCATAAATTAAGTGATGTTACTGATTATATAACAGCTGGTTTAAAACCAAATGTTGATAACTTACAAGTTATTAACAAGGAAATATATGGTCAAGCTACTAATGTATTTATGGGTTTATATAGAGCAGATGATCCTAATCTAACTTCAGATCAAAAAGCTTATTGGCAAGCTATATATACAGATATTATTGATGATGATGCAGTTGCTTTTGGTAATTTAAGTGATTCTACTCTTAACACCATAATAATGCCTATAGCAGTATATGGAGTTAAGATATCTAAAGAAGATCAAATAAAGTATTTAACTATCTTAAAGAGTATGAATCAAGACATGGTTAATGAAGAGATGCTTAAGAGTTTAGATGAATTACCAGAAAGTATCGGATCTTTAATTGAACCAAAATTAGATATGGATGGAATTAAAAGTGTATGTTTAGTATTAGCTATTATTTATATTGTTTCAGCTGTTTGTAATTATTTTGAACAAATAATAATGGCTTTAACATCTAATAGATATGGCTTTAGTGTAAGAAAGAGTATTAATGATAAGATTAATACATTACCACTTAAGTATTTTGATAAACATGAAACAGGAGATGTTTTATCAAGAGTAACTAATGATGTTGATACAATGTCGATGAATTTAAGTCAAAATCTATCTGCATTAATTGGTAATATTACAATGTTTTTAGGATCTGTTGTAATGATGTTTATAACAAATCCTATAATGGCTATTACAGGAATTGTAGCTAGTATGATTGGTTTTGCTTTTATGTTCTTAATATTAGGAAAATCACAAAAATACTTTATTCAAAGACAAGAACAATTAGGTGATTTAAATGGATATATAGAAGAAATATATTCTGGTCATAATATTGTTGTTGCTTATAATGGTGTAGAAGAAACTAATGAAGAATTTGATAAACTAAATAAAGTACTATATAAGAGTAGTCGTAAGAGTCAATTCCTAAGTGGAATTATGCAACCATTAATGGGGTTTGTTGGTAACTTTGGTTATGTAGCAGTTTGTGTTGTTGGTGCATTACTTGCAATGAATAATAAGATATCATTTGGGGTTATTGTAGCATTTATGATTTATATAAGAATGTTTACAAGACCATTATCACAAATAGCTCAAAGTATGACATCTTTACAAAGTACAGCTGCTGCAGCTGAAAGAGTATTTGAATTCTTAGATGAAGATGAAATGGATAAACAAACTGATATTAGAAAACATTTAGATAAATCTAAAGTTAAAGGTAATATAGAGTTTAAAAATGTTAAGTTTGGTTATGATAATAATCGAACTATAATTAAAGATTTCAGTGCTAAGATTAAAGAAGGTCAAAAGATTGCTTTAGTAGGACCTACTGGTGCTGGTAAAACAACAATGGTTAATTTATTAATGAAGTTCTATGAAATTAATGATGGAGATATTATTATTGATGGTGTTTCTACTAAAGAATTATCTAGAGAAAATATTCATGATTTGTTCTGTATGGTATTACAAGATACATGGTTATTTGATGGTA
>JAEEGL016055566.1_pt1 | contig 10929 bp, 6 predicted proteins | sample 9134231 | NCBI WGS metagenome assembly JAEEGL01 (sample SAMN16246548, study PRJNA631951) | gut metagenome | biome: gut microbiome; feature: rumen; material: fiber-attached | host: Bos | place: Iran: Karaj | collected 2018-10 | reverse complement strand
CTGAAACGGGCAGTTCTTTGCGCGCCAATAACCTTCGTATTGTCGACGAGATTTTGCAGAGTACGACGCGTTTTATCGTCAATAAAAACGCGTATGCCGATCCTTGGAAGAAGGACAAAATTGACAACATTGTGATGTTGCTCAAGGCGACGTTGGCGGCCGAAGGCAAGGTCTCCTTGATGATGAACGTTCCGAAAGAAAAACTTGACGCGGTGTTGAAAGTGTTGCCGGCGATGCAAAAACCTACTGTATCTCCCCTTTCTGACGCCGGTTGGGTCGACGTTACGACGGTAGTTGACGAAACGCTTGTTCGACGCCTTGTTCCTCAGTTGAAAAAAGAAGGAGCAGTTGGCATTATCGAATTCCAGATAGCTAAGATAATCGACTGACGTTGTGTAAACGCCTTATCAAGAAGTAGACGAGATATTGACGCTCCCAACGCGACGTCAGAGATGGCGCGTGGGGGCGTTTTTTTTTGTTATTTTGTCGCCTTGTGTTTATGACGATTATGTCCGGATTTGAGGCGGCGTTTTAGGAAACTCTTTTGTAGGCTTTTTAGGGGATGTAAATATGGCGCGACGCTTTTTTCAAGTTTTAAGACTAGTATGCAGTTTATTCGCGGCTTTTATTATTGTCTTTGATTCAGCTTCTACTTTTGAACTAAAAGCGGACGAAACTAATTTTACGGAATCCTGGACTCGATTTGTTGAAGACGGATCTATGCCGGGCGCCGTCTTGATTGTCGCGACGCCTAAAGAGATCGTTTCAACAGAATGCGTTGGTTGGGCGGACGTCGAATCGAAAACTCCGATGAAAGACGATTCGATGTTTTGGATAGCGTCTAATACAAAGGCCGTAGTTGCTGTTGCCGTAATGATTTGCGTTGAAGAGGGATTGCTTGATCTCGACGAGCCTGTTGAGAATTATCTTCCCGAACTTAAAAATTTGACCGTTGAACGAAAACAAGAAGACGGAACGATTGTTTTGTTTCCTGAAAAATCGAAAGTTACGTTACGTCAGGCTCTAAGTCACACCGCCGGTTTTCGCTTTTTAACACGTTTTCAAGAACGATATGGAATTGACGCGCTTCCTGTTCAGCGATTAATGACAGTAGTCGGCATGACTCCGCTGATTGACGATCCTGGCGCGAGGTATTCTTATTCTAATCTTGGAATAGACGTTGGCCAGGCTGCTGTAGAAGCCGTGTCTGGCATGCCTTTTGAAGAATTTCTTCAAAAGCGCGTTTTCGACCCTCTTGAAATGGAAGACACGACCTTTTATCCAAATAAGGAACAACTTGATAGAATGGCCACTCCATACTGTTGGGACGGCGATTCCCAGCTTTTGAAGGCGATGCGTTTTCAACAAATGCCGTCGATGGACGACGGCTCTCCTCGCTTTGCCGAAGGAGGCGGCGGTTTATTCTCTTCTGCAAGGGATTATATTAAGTTTTACCAAATGCTGGGAGGGAAGGGAGTCGGCGCAAATGGAAAACGCATTTTGTCCGAGAAGTCGGTTGAGGCGATGTCGACAAAACAGACTGGCGATTCCGTGGAAACTCTATACGGTTTTGGTCTTGTCGTAAACGACTCCTGGTTTGGACATGGCGGAGCGTATGGAACTCAAGGGGTTGCATATCGCGACGGCTCTGTAGTCGCCGTTTATATGGTCGCCGTGGGCGGGCTTCCAAAGCAAGGCGAAGCGGAGAGAATCTTTCGCTCTTGCGTCGACGCTGCCGCAAAGAAATCAAAAGAGAATAATTGAGACTTTTAATTAGCTTATTTCGCGAGTTTTGCAAGGAATGAGAGTTCTACGATTTGATAGTGTAGGCGGCGCTTCGGGCGATATGATTTTGGGGGCGTTGGTTGGATTAGGCGTCGATCCCAAGCTTTTGGAACGGGAGATTGGAAAGCTTATTCCAGAACACTTCCATTTGCGCGTTGGAGAGAAAACCTCGTTTGGCGCGTCCGGCGTTTATTTGACGGTTGATATTCACGAGCATGATCATCATGGCGGACATGATCATGACCATGTCCATGACGAAGGCGATCAAGATCACGAACGTGCTCGTCAGGACGTTCATTCGCATGATCACAGGCATGCTCATACTCATGATCGTCATGATCATGTTGGAAAACACACTCATAGCAAAGAGCGTGAGGGTGAGGACGAGCGTTTAGGACATGTTCACGGTCGTACGTACGCTTCCATACGTTCTTTGCTCGAAGCGAGTTCCTTAAATCCTATTGCAAAGCGAGACGCTCTTGCGGCGTTTAAAGCGTTAGCGACTGCGGAAGCGGAAGCGCACCAAACGGCGATAGACGACGTTCATTTCCATGAAGTAGGGGCGGTTGATTCAATAATAGACGCCGTCGGATGCGCGTTAGGTCTGAGCCTTTTGAACGTGGACGGCGTCTCGTTATCGCCTCTTCCTGTTGGCGAAGGCACGTTTACCTGCGCTCACGGCGTTTATCCGCTTCCCGCTCCGGCTACGGCCATTTTACTTCGCGACTATAAATTGCCTGTTTCGTACGACGTCGAGCAATGTGAAATGCTTACGCCGACAGCTACTTCGCTTTTTGCTGTTTGGAATAAAATGGATATTCCAGCCGGCGCAAGAGCTGTCGCTACTGTTAATTCGTTTGGAACTCGCGAGATGAAGACGCGTCCTAATCTTTTGCGCGCGACTATATATGAATTTGACGTTGAAAAAAAGCCCGCTGTCGTCGATGATTTATACGACGTCGAGACCGTCTACGAACTTGAAACGAATATTGACGACGCCACCGGCGAACGCTTGGCTACCGTCGCCGCTTGTCTTTTTAGAATTGGCGCGTTAGACGTATGGTTTGAGTCGATCCAGATGAAAAAGGGAAGACCGGCTTATCGCCTTTGCGCTCTTGTAAAAGAAGAGAATCGCGCGTCGGCTGTCGACGCTATTTTTAGGCATTCTGGAGTTTTAGGAGTTCGGGAAGTTTCAAAACGACGGTATTTTCTTCCTCGATATTTGGAGGAAGTAACAACCCGCTGGGGCGTTGTTCGTGTTAAGATTGGAACGTCAAGAACGGGCGAAATCCTGAGCGTCTCTCCGGAGTTTGACGACGTCGCTTCTTTATCGTTGGCAAACGACGTAACGTTTGAACAAGTGTACCGCGACGCTTTGTCCCTGTTTAATTCAACGAAATAAGCGTGTGTTTTCGACGCGTTTTGCCATGTCGAAAATAATTTGAGGATTGTATAATCAAAAAGAATACAGGCGAGAGTATTCGACAGATAACGCCGAATTTTCGTCTTATCTTGAGTCGATTCCAACGTCATACGATTTACGAGTGTTGTAGATAGGGTGGATTATGGATAAAAATATGGTTTCGGACGGACATGAACCTTTGAGAGTGTTTGGCGCGCGAACTCATAATCTAAAAAACGTAGACGTTGAAATACCCTGGAATAAAACTACCGTTATTACCGGACCTAGCGGTAGCGGGAAGAGTTCGCTCGCCTTTGATACGATATTTGTCGAAGGACAACGTCAGTATATGGAGAGTTTGTCTGCGTATTCTCGACAGTTTCTCCGTCGATTGACCAGACCGACAGTCGATCATGTTTCCGGACTTCAGCCTACGATCGCGCTCGATCAACGAACAGGCGAACCTAATCCAAGAAGCTCTGTTGCGACGATAACGGAGATTTTTGATTTTCTTCGTGTTCTGTATTCTCGCGTTGGCGTCGCTCATTGTTATAAATGCGGTCGTCCAATACATCGTCAATCCATAGAACAGATCCTTCAACAGATTCGAAGTTTTCCCGAAGGCTCTCGTTTTATGTTGTTGGCTCCGATCGTTATCGACGAACGAGGTTCTCATCAGGACGTTTTCAAACGCCTGATGAAATCGGGTTTTACGCGCGTCCGAGTCGATGGAACGCTCGTGGAACTTGATCCGTATCTTGAATTGAATCCTCAGAATAAGCACACAATAGAGGTTGTCGTCGATCGTTTGATTCAACGGCCCGGCATTGAAGACCGACTGACAAAGTCCATAAAATTGACGATTCAGCAAAGCGACGGCTTGGTCTGTTGCGTTTATGAAAAAGAACGTCAGAAAACAGAACAGGGCGCTACCCGTAGCGTATGGCGAGACGTTCTCTTTAGCTCCAAATATTCCTGTCCAAAATGCGGAGTCAGCTACGCCGAGTTAGAGCCACGTTCTTTTAGTTTTAATAGCCCTTACGGGTATTGTCCGACTTGCCAGGGGATAGGAAGAATTGACGCGTTTGATCCTTGTCTTTTTGTTACGGATCCCTCTTTAACTCTTGAAAATGGAGCGCTTTCCTTTACAAAGGGGTTGGCCGCGTCCGCTCAGCGTAAATTAACTTCATTTCTGGAACATTTTCAAAGACTTGCCCCAGAATCGTATTCTCAACCCCTTTCGGCATGGGACGACGAGACGAAAAATTTGTTTTTCTTCGGAAAAACGACGCGACCTGATGAAGAAGATAATCTGAATTATTCTTTTCAAGGCGACGAAGAACGAGATAAAACAACGAAAATAACGTCTGTCGACGAAGAATCATATTCAAACGATGCGAAAGAAACGACCAACGAGCGTGTCGAGAACTTGAAATCGGAAGATATTGATTCGTCAAATATCGACGAATCCGATGCCTTTCTGACTGACGACGAGGGTAAAACCGAGTCTGATTCCAGGAATGTCGCCCAAGATGATAAAAACGCTTTTATAGGTCTTATTGAACTGCTGACGCGCGTTTATGCTGAAACTAAAAGCGAGAAGAAACTTGAATACTTGAATAACTTTAGAGGCCAGATTGTTTGTTACGATTGCAAGGGCGATAGAATTAGAAGAGAAGCTCGTTCAGTAACCGTCGGCGGTAAAACTTTGTCGGAAACAATGCATATGACCGTCGCTGAGGCTATCGAATGGTTTCAACTTCTGGAATTCGACGAGTTAAAACAAGAAGTCGCTAAAAGCCTTATTGATCCAATTGTTAGACGTTTAGAAACGCTGAAACTTTTGCGTCTCGACTATTTAACGCTTGATCGTTCTACTGAATCTCTTAGCGGCGGGGAGCTTCAGCGCGTGCGTCTGACAACCGCTTTGGGGAATTCTCTTTCCGGCGTTTGTTATATCCTGGACGAACCCACCGCCGGCCTTCATCCGCGCGACGTTCGTCGCTTGCAGGAGGTTGTTGAGTCCCTACGAAAAAAGGGAAATACTATTATCTTAGTTGAACATAACGAGAGAGTTGTTAGAAACGCAGACTGGATGATCGACGTTGGGCCAGGCGCGGGCATACAGGGTGGAGAAATCTTAGCAATTGGTTCTCCTGAACAAATAGAAAAAACTGGCGATTCTCCAACGGGTCTTTTTCTTAGCGGCAAAAAGAGCATTAACGTTCCAAAGAATCGACGAAAAGCGTCGAAGACGCGCTCTATCGTTCTCGAAGGGGTTGAAACAAATAATTTAAAAAACGTTACTGTTTCTTTTCCTCTTGGACTTTTCATATGCGTTACGGGCGTAAGCGGTTCGGGAAAGACTTCTCTTGTTAATGAAACGTTAGCTCCCGCGTTGCAGAAACGATTGAGGAATTCGACTCCGGGAAGCGCGTCTGACAGAGTAAGAAAGTATAAAAGTATTAGGGGCGCAAGTCGGATAGACAAAGTCGTTGTAGTGGATCAATCTCCTCTTGGTCGTTCTCCACGAAGCAATCCTTCAACTTACTCGGGAATATTTGACGAAATCAGAAAGCTTTTTGCGAGTACGCTTGAATCCAGGCGTCGCGGTTATAAAGCTGGACGTTTTAGTTTTAACATTTCCGGCGGTCGTTGCGAGCAATGTCAGGGGCTTGGCGTTCGACGAATTGAATCTTCTGTTTTACCAGACGTTTACGTTCCGTGCCAAGATTGCGAAGGTCGACGTTTTAACGAAGCGACTCTTGAAATAACATACTGCGGAAAAACGATTTCTGACGTGTTAGATATGTCGTTTGACGAAGCGAAAGAATTTTTTACCAATCAGCCGACTCTGCAGCGATATTTCGATAGTTTTCAACAAGTCGGTTTGGGCTATCTTTCCCTTGGACAATCTGCTACGTCGCTTTCTGGCGGCGAAGCGCAACGAGTCAAATTAGCGACGGAACTTGCGAGCGTGGAAACCGGAAACACAATGTTTATTCTTGACGAACCGACGGTTGGACTTCATCCGCAAGACGTCGTTAAGTTGCTTGACGTTTTAAATCGTTTAGTAGACCAGGGAAACACGGTTGTTGCTATCGAGCATTCCGTCGACGTCATGAAGGTTGCCGATTGGATTATTGATCTGGGGCCGGAAGGCGGCGTTGGCGGCGGCGAAGTACTTGCGACCGGCGCTCCCGAGGACGTGGCTCGATTAGAAAACAACGATACTGCTCGATATCTTCGAGAAGCGTTGGAACGTTAGAAGTTCCTCTTATTGGGACTCTTATATTGGATTATATGCGAGGATCTCAGGTGTTTTCGTTTCAACGACGTCGTTTTTTAAAAAATATTGCGTTAGGAACAGCGGTTATTCCATTCGGTTGTTCGTTTAGTCCGAACGAGCTCTTGGCATATTCTTTTGTCGACGAGAATGACAAAGAAGCAAAAACTGTCGAAACCTCCCAGACTTTTCCAGACAGTTTTCGATTAACCCTTATTTCAAAGTACGCTCGTAAAACCGATTCGTACACGCAAGGTCTTTTATTTGAATTTGACCAAAAGTTAAACAAGGGGGTTCTTTACGAGAGCGGAGGTAAATACGGAGCTTCTTTGCTTCGTAAAACGGACGCGGAAACCGGAAAAGTTATAAAACAAATTAAGATTCCCAGACAGTATTTTGCAGAAGGTTTGGCGTCTGTTGCCGACAGACTTTATCTTTTGACATGGCGAGAACGAACATGCTTTGTATATGACAAAGAATCTTTTGAGCAAATTGACGAGTTCCGTTATTCTGGCGAAGGGTGGGGATTGGCATATGACGGAAAGAATCTTGTCATGAGCGACGGTTCTGCTAAGATTCGTTTCCTTGATCCTAAGACTTTTCGGCAAATAAGGTCAGTTGACGTTCACTATGTTACGTCAAGTGGGAAACGCCGTTCAGTTTACAATTTAAACGAACTTGAAATTGTCGACGGCGAGATTTGGGCTAACGTATATCAACAGGAATATGTCGTTCGAATTAATCCCGACAACGGACTTGTGTTAGGAAGCGCTTTGAATTTTTCCGCATTAACGCCTGACAGTTTGAAAGCAAGTTCAGAGTATGTTCTGAACGGTCTTGCGTTTGACAGAACGGATAGACGTTTATTTGTAACGGGAAAATGCTGGCCGATCATGTATATTTTTTCGGTCGAACCTAAAAAAGAACGATCGACGAGTGAACGCGAAACGTCTTTTACCGAAACAGAGCAAAGATAGAACAACATAATGACAGCGATCCTTCTTGATATATTTGTTTTTCTTCTTGCGGCGATTGGAGCTGCCGTCGGCAGCTTTTTGAATGTGGTAATTTGGCGTGTTCCTGAAAAGATGAGTTTAATTTCGCCGCCTTCGCATTGTCCTAAGTGCGACTCGCCCGTACGATGGTTTGATAATATTCCCATTGCGAGTTGGTTTATTTTGGGGGGAAAATGTCGAGATTGTAAGGAACCCATTAGTTTTCGTTATCCTCTTGTTGAAGCTCTGAGTTGTTTTGTCGCCTTGGTTGTTTCATGGGCGTTGTTGTTCGGTAGTTGGACAGGATGGAATTCACAAGCTTTCTATTGGAGTGACTACGCAGTTTGGACGAGTTCTTTCGCTGAATCGATAGCTGACGACGTCCGTGAAGGCGGCGAGAGTGTTGACGAACAAAATACTCAATTAGGTTCGCTGACCTTCTCGCCGTCGCAAGAAGGCTTTCTTGTTCTTTTACGTTCAACTTCTATTATAGCGATGATTTGGCTTTTGGTCGTCGACGTCGCTTTGACATTGGGATTTGTAGAATTGGATCGCGGATCCTGTCCGAAACCGTTGCTTTTTGCTTCCTTTGTCGTTTTGGCAATAGCGTTACTTGTCGTCTTTTGGGTTAATGATTCCGATATATGCGTTGATCGGAGTGGAGTTTTTATCGTCGACGCGCTTTTGGGCGCGTTAGGTTCCGTGGTTTGTTTTCCCCTTCTGACTAATAATAATCGAGTTGAATTTGCAATTTTAGGCGCAGTTTGGGGCGTTTGTTCCGGGTGTTTTCTCGCGTTTCCCGGTTCTTTGGTTTTTTGTTTAGCGTCTGTCTTTTTGAAGCGAAAGATACATAGGCAAGTATTTGGTCTTATTGTTTTTAGTGGAGTTGCGATCCTCCTCTTTTTTGAATGCGTAATCGTTCCTCGTTTGGGCTAGGTTTTGGCTTTTATGAAAGGGCTTACGTTCCTTTAACGTACACGTTCCCCATAGAACTTATATACGTACTTGTTTTGACAAAACGCGTTTCCGTTTTTCGTCGTCGTTTTTAAACGGGTGGACACATGAAAGTTATCGCGATTGCTAACGGTGGATTTGCTATTCCAACCTTACGCCTGTTGAAAGAATCTGAACATACATTGTCGGCTGTTTTTGTTATGCCCGTCAGAACGAAACGCTCAGGAGAGAAAGCGGGAATACCTCCTGTCAGAGCGGCTATTGACGGTTTTCTTTCCGGAACGCCATGGTATGAGCCGGAGAATATTAATTCGCAGGAGTCGATTGCTTTATTAAAGAGTTTAAACGCGGACGTTATTTTTATTTGCGATTACGGTAAGATTCTATCTAACGAAGCGATTTCAACGACAAAATATGGCGGCATTAATTTGCACGGTTCGCTTTTACCCAAGTATCGTGGAGCCGCTCCTATCAATCGCGCTATTCAGGCCGGGGAGCGCGAGTTAGGCGTAAGCGTCATTTTTATTGAACCGAAAGTTGACGCCGGTCCAATTGTCGCGACGGATTCGTACTTTCCTTCTCTTGAGGAAACCGCGGTAGAAATAGAGGCAAAACTGGCTCAGTTGGGCGCGCCGATAGTTTTGCAAACTCTTAGACGCATTGAAGAAGGAAAAGTTGTCGCGCTTCCCCAACCGTCAAACGAAGCTTCTAGGGCTCCCAAACTTCGTAAAGAAGAGGGGCGTGTCGATTGGACTAAATCTTCCACGTCGATAATTGATCAGTATCGGGCTTTTCAACCTTGGCCGCGCGTTTTCTCCGACTGGGTAAAGAACGGCGCCACAAACAGCCCGACAAGGATTATCTTAGGTCCGTTTTCAGAAGTCGACGAAGAAGGGAATTTGCTTGAAACGTTAGAATCTGAGCGCGAAGCTTTTTCTTGTGGAACGATTGTTAAAAAAACCAAAACCTCCTTTTGGGTTAAAACAGGCGACGGAGCTTTGTGCGTGAAGTCGGTTCAGCCTGCTGGAAAAAAGAATATGTCCGCAGAAGTCTTTCTCCGCGGTTACCAACTGCAAGTTGGAGATAAGCTTATTTGAACAAAAGATTGATCCAGATGAACGTTTTCGGTTGGATTTAGTGTAAATGTGATTGATAAATGATTTAGATAAATTATACGTTCTGTAAATTGTCGTCTTTTGCTCTACCGTTTTTCAACCCCTTGCGACACGCCTTGCGTGAAGGCCCTTACGCGTTCGGTCAAGCGGTCTGGCGTTTTAATGCGCGTAGCTTCGTTTGTCGATCTGTTCTGAAATTGTTTGTCGATACGTTTGTTTTCGCCGGGGGGCGAGTCGTCTTCGTCCGATCCAAGCTTTTTAAGGTCAAGAGTTGTCTCTTCAAGCGCCTTTAAGTAGTTTTTTAATTCTTGTTCGTTTCCGTTCTCGGCTTCGTCGCGCATTTTTTGCCAACGTTTTAGAAAAGCGCTAAGTTGTTCTTCCGTCCAACCAAGTTCGTCTAAAAGCTTGTGGTCAACCTTGTCTTTTAAAGAATCTTCCAAATACCCTAAAACGAGATTGGTCGCTTTTTCTGCGTATTGCAATTTGGGCGAATCTGCAGGGGCTAAAGTTTGACGTTCGGACTCAACTTCTCCCATTCCGGTTCCTCCGCCTCCTCCTTGGCGGGCGGAATCATCGTTGGAGTTCCCGTTGGACGGCGTCTGTTTGTCGCCGTTTTGGCTAACGCTTTGGCCATGATCCTTTTCACTTCCAGGTTCGTTTGAAGCGTCGTTCAGAGTATGATTGTCATAGTCGTCGTTTGGGGAATTTCCATTGCCGTTAATTCCTTCTGGAAGTTGTCTCTTACCAATATCGTTTTGTGAATTCTTGCCTAAATTGTTTTTGTTGTTTTGTTGTTGATCTACTTCATACGGCGCTTCCATAACGTCAGAATTGGGGTTGCCTTTTGCTTCAGCCGCATTGGGATCGATTTCGTCAGCGGCGACAGGTTGCGCCTGATCATCAGGATCAAGCATAATATTCGCGTTTTCATCGACATTGTCGGCGTTCGGCGAATCTTCGCTTGGATTATGGCCTAGGAAATTGTTTGTATTAGGGTCGACGTCGCCTTCTTTACGAGACGTGTTAGGATCAATTGAATCAGGATTTTCGGCCTGATAGCTTGGCGAGTTGGGATCTGGTTTTTGCGAACTGGTTCTTGTTGGGAGTTCCCGTCTATCATCCGATGGTGGAATTTCGACGTCAGAGTTGAAATCTGGATCAACTTCCTTCTCGTCGGATTGTTCTGCTCCTGTATTTTGATCTTCGGCGGGCGTCCTATTGCCGTTGCTTGGCGTATTTGAGTTTCTATTGGATTGTTCCGAATCGAACGGGTCTTCTCTAACGTCGTTATTATTTTGCGCCCCTTCGCCGGCAGATGGATCGGTTTCGTTTATGTAATCAAGAATTTTCTCGAACGCTTCGTTAGGAGAGACGCCGGGAGACGTTTCAGAT
>JAEEGL015645198.1_pt1 | contig 10929 bp, 5 predicted proteins | sample 9134231 | NCBI WGS metagenome assembly JAEEGL01 (sample SAMN16246548, study PRJNA631951) | gut metagenome | biome: gut microbiome; feature: rumen; material: fiber-attached | host: Bos | place: Iran: Karaj | collected 2018-10 | reverse complement strand
TATCGTCAAAGAGATCGACAGAAGTCCCAATATGCTGGACATCGATTTTGTAAGTCTTGCGGAAAGTGAAAAGAACGAGAACGTGGCTGCGATCCACAGATATTTTGCATCCGTCGAGCCTTCCTACAAGAACGAATATACAGGCATATTCAAAGGCTTTAACCTTATTTTCCTTACTGCGGAAGGATTCTGTAATCTGGCGGTAGACGAAAAGCACACCCCCACACTTTACAGACTTACCCACGAAGGCTTTGTTTTCAATAATTTCTACAATCCAAGGACCGGCGGTTCCACCAGCGACGGAGAGTTTGTATGCTCCACAAGCCTTGTGCCCACTAACCGTGGCGCCAAGAATTTTAAGATCGTGGGACAGAATTCCATGCCCTTCTCACTGGGAAATTACTTTAACAGGACCTACGGCATCACCAGCCGTGCCTTCCACGACAATGATTTTGCCTACTACGGAAGAGACATTACCTATCCCGGCATGGGATATTATTACAAGGGCGTCGGGAACGGACTTATCATTCCCAAGCACTGGCCTTCCTCGGACCTTCATATGATGGAAGCCTCCCTTCCCGATTACCTGGATGACGAGATCTTCAACATCTATTACATGACCGTAAGCGGCCATCTGAATTACAACTTTACCGGAAACTGGTGTGCAAAGATCCATCAGGATGATGTTGCGGACCTTCCCTATTCCGAAGCCTGCAGAGCGTATATAGCCTGCAACATGGAACTTGACCGTGCCCTTGAATATCTGATCAAACAGCTGGAAGAGAAGGGTATCGCCGATCGTACCGTTATCTGCTTTACCGGTGACCACTGGCCTTATGGTCTTGACAACGACCAGTTTTCTGAGATCTTAGGACATAAGGTTGAAGAAAACTTCGAGCTTTATAAGAGCAACCTGATTCTTTGGTCCGAAGCCATCAAAGAGCCCGTTGTGGTAGACAAGGTATGCTGCAGTTATGATATACTGCCCACGCTTTTAAATCTTTTCGGCTTTGACTACGATTCAAGACTGCTTATGGGCAGGGATATATTCTCCCGGGAGACCGAAGGTTTTGTTCTTTTTATGTATAACAAGAGTTTCATGACCGACAGGGCAAGCTATGACTCCCGTACCGGCAAAGTGGTACAGTTTACCGATGAAGAACTCCCCGAGAATTACATAAAGGAGATGCGGGCCCTTGTAAATTCCCGCTGGAAATATTCCCAGGCCATAATGGATACGGACTACTACAGCTATATCGCGGATTATCTCGGCATCGAAGTTCATGATGCGGAGCAGAATTACAAGCCCGATTACTCAAAATTCACAAAGTAGTTTACTAAAGGCGATTTTCTTTTTATAATGTTTGTGACGGTGTATACCGATCCAGGGAGGTTATTATATGAGCGAGAAAAGAAAGAGCAAAAGAACAGAACTTCTTTCCAAGATCCTGATCAAGCGTCTTGACGGCTCCAAGGTTGAGGAAGCTACCATCGATGTTACGGACCTTTCCAAGACCGGTGTGGGCTTTACTTCTTCCAAGGCTCTGACCATCGGCGCGGTTTATGAGACTTACCTTACCATCTGGACAAGGGAAGTGCTCCATGCTTTTGTTGAGATCGTACGTATCGAGAAGAAGGATTCTTTGTACAGCTACGGCGGAATTTTCATCGGCATGCCCGAAATGGATGCTGCCAGGATCGAGACCTACCAGACGGTGGAAGCACAGAACAACAGATAGTGTAATGCTTTTTGATATTATGCATTGAGATAATGAGACGGGACTTACCCGTCTCATTTTTTATTCGAAATTTTTATATTTTCTGCACAATTTACTTGTAAATAACCATGGTGTCTTGTAAAATATAACCATGAGTGATTTTATTTCCAAAATTCGTTTGTGGAAATTCGCTCAAAAAGTCTCGTATTGGAGGAAGGTACTTATGAATGTTTACACAACGGACAAAATCCGTAACGTGGTTCTTTTGGGACACGGCGGCTGCGGTAAGACAAGTCTTGCCGAGGCTATGGCTTATCTTGCAGGATTAACATCCCGTATGGGCAAGATCGATGATGAAAATACCATAAGCGATTTTGGTAAAGAAGAACAGAAGCGTCATTTCTCCATCAGCACATCCCTTATCCCTTTGGAGTGGGAAGGCGTTAAGATAAACGTTCTCGATACCCCCGGTTATTTCGATTTTGTTGGTGAGGTTGAGGAAGCCGTTGCTGCTGCCGATGCTGCCATTATCGTGGTTTCAGGTAAGTCCGGAGTCGAAGTGGGTACGGAGAAGGCATGGGAGATCTGCGAGAAGTACAAGCTTCCCAGAATGGTATTCGTTACCGATATGGATCTTGACAATGCTTCCTTTAAGAACGTTGTTGAGACCATGACGGAGAAGTACGGAAAGAGAATGGCTCCTTTCCATCTTCCCATCCGTGAAAATGAAAAACTCATAGGCTATGTCAACGTTATTTCCGAAACCGCCAATAAGTGGCAGGGCAAGGATGCGGTTGAGATGCCTGTTCCCGAATATTCCAAGGAGAACCTTAAGCTTTACAGGGATACTCTTCTTGAGACAGTAGCAGAGACCAGTGAAGAGTTTATGGATCGTTATTTTGCGGGAGAGACATTCTCCGAAGCCGAGATCCGTTCCGCTCTTCGTGCAAATATCCAGGATGGAAGCGTCGTTCCCATGACCATGGGTTCAAGCCTTCTTTGCTATGGTATCTATACTTTGCTCGATGATATCGTTAAGTACTTCCCCAGCCCCGAGAACTGCAAGATCGCAGGTATCAGCACTAAGACCAATGAAATCTTCCAGGCTGACTACGATTTTTCCAAGGCTAAATCCGCATTTGTATTCAAGACCATCGTGGATCCCTTCATCGGTAAGTATTCCCTTATCAAGATCTGTTCCGGTGTATTTAAACCCGATGATATGATCTATAACATCGATAAGGACGTGGAAGAGAAGGTTGGCAAGCTCTATACCCTTCAGGGCAACAAGCCTATTGAAGTTGCCGAGCTTCACGCAGGTGATATCGGTGCTATTGCAAAGCTTACCGCTGCCCGCACCGGAAACTCCCTTTCCACCAAGGCAAATACCATCAAATACGCTATGTTTGATGTTTCCAAGCCCTACACCTACATGAGATATCGTCCCGTCAACAAGGGTGATGTGGATAAGATCAGCCAGTCCTTACAGAAGATGATGCACGAGGATCTTACCCTTAAGAACGTCAACGATTCCGACAACGGACAGATGCTTCTTTACGGTATGGGCGACATGCACCTTGATATCGTTACTTCCAGACTTAAGAACGAATACAAGGTTGAGATCACCCTTGAGAAACCCAAGATCGCATTCCGTGAGACCATCAAAAAGAAATCCGACGTGGAATATAAGTACAAGAAACAGTCCGGCGGACACGGTCAGTACGGTCACGTTAAGATGCGTTTCGAGCCTGCCGATGACATTTCCGTTCCTTACGTATTTGCAGAAGAAGTTGTGGGCGGTGCCGTTCCCAAGAACTACTTCCCCGCAGTTGAAAAGGGACTTCAGGAATCCGTTGTGAGAGGACCCCTTGCAGCTTACCCCGTTGTGGGCGTTAAGGCTATCCTTTACGATGGTTCCTATCACCCTGTAGACTCTTCGGAAATGGCCTTCAAGGTTGCAACCTCCCAGGCCTTCAAGAAAGGCTTTATGGAAGCGGGACCCGTTCTTCTTGAGCCCATTGCCGCTTTAAAGGTTACCGTTCCCGATGCTTACACCGGCGATGTTATGGGCGACCTTAACAAGCGTCGCGGACGTGTACTCGGCATGAACCCCATTGCCGGAGGAAAGCAGGTCATCGAAGCCAATGTTCCCATGATGAGCCTTACTGGATACTGCACAGACCTTCGCTCCATGACCGGTGGCCGCGGAGAATTCGAATATTCCTTCGACCGCTACGAGCAGGCTCCCAGCGATATTCAGGAAGCTCAGGTTAAGGAACGTGCCGATAAGGTTGCGGAATCCAATACAGAAGGATAAGATTTTCAATATATTGGATTAAAACGGATAATACGAACAGCTGCTTTTGTTGTAAGATAAAAGCAGCTGTTTTTATCAAAACCAAAGAGGTATTCTATGAAGATAGTATTAAAGGACAATGAGTCGAGAAAGATCAACAGAAATATGATCGGTCTGTTTTTTGAAGACATAAACTATGCGGCCGATGGCGGACTTTATGCCGAGATGATCGAAAACAGATCTTTTTCTTTTGTAAAGACCGTGGGAGACTGGAACGATTATTATACGGTTCCCGCAGGCGATTACGGCTGGAGCTTTACCGGTGCCGACGGTTATTTCAAGGTGGTTTCCGGCAGTTCCCTGACGGAAGAAAATCCTGATTATGCCAGGGTCAAGACCTACACCGAGAAGGCCGGCATCAGGAACAAAGCCTATGAAGGACTGTGCCTTAAGAAGGGTGCAAAGTACAACATATTATTCTGGGCAAGGAACAAAGCTTTTGACGGCAATTTCGTGATAAGAGCCAACAAGGACGGAAAGATCTTTGCAGAGACTTTGATTTCTTCATCCGATTTCAGAGACGAAAAATACAATTTCTGGAAGATGTACTATACTTTCTTTACCGCCGAAGAGGATGTGAAGGGCGCTGAATTCCACCTGCTCCTCGATAAGCCGGGCTGTGTTGAATTTGCCTATGTTTCACTTATTCCCGATGATGCTGTCATGGGTATTTTCAGAAAGGATCTGTTTGAACTTTTAAAGGGTCTTAAACCGGGATTTTTAAGATTCCCCGGAGGTTGTATCGTTGAGGGTAACACTCTTCAGAACCGCTACAGATACAAGGATTCCTTAAAGCCCACCTGGGAGCGTAAGACCAATTGGAATCGCTGGGCCGTTCACGGTAATTCAAAGAGAAACAATTTTGAGAGCGATTATGCCTGGTACAATCAGACACTGGGACTTGGCTTTTATGAATATTTTCTTCTTTGCGAAGCTATCGGCGCCAAGGCACTTCCCGTACTTAACGTAGGCTTTGCCTGCCAGTATATGTCCACCGAAATGGTATCCATCGAAAGTGAGGAATTTAAGAACTTTGTTAAGGATGCCCTGGATCTGATAGAATTTGCCAACGGTGATGCGGATTCGGAGTGGGGATCGGTTCGCGCACAAATGGGACACAAAGAACCCTTTAACCTTGAACTTTTGGGTATCGGTAACGAACAGTGGCAGACGGAGAGAGCGGACTTCTTTGAGCGCTACGAAGCCTTTGAAAGAGCGATCCATGCAAAGTATCCCGGAATAAAACTCATAGGCTCCGCCGGCCCCGATATCACAAGTGAGAAGTACACGGCTGCCTGGGACTTTTATCGTAAAAACAAGGACAAAGAAAACTTTGTATACGCCATTGACGAACATTACTATGTAAAGCCGGAATGGCTCTTTGAGCATAATGAGTTCTATGATGATTATGACCGCAAGATCAAGGTATTCAGCGGAGAGTATGCGGCTCATCCAAAGAGCGGATTCAATATGCCCGACTCAAATACTCTCTGGGGAGCACTTTCCGAGGCTGCATTCCTGACGGGTGTTGAGAGAAATGCCGATGTAGTGGTACTTGCTTCCTATGCACCTCTTTTTGCAAGAGTAAATTATGCCCAGTGGGCACCTGACATGATCTGGTTCGATCCCGAGAATGCTTACGGTACCCCCAGTTACTATGTGCAGAAGCTGTTTTCTTCCAACATGGGAGACAAGACCCTTTCCGTTGACAACCTCAAAGAACTGAGAGCGGACGGAATTTATGTGACCGCAAGCTTTGACGAAACTGCCTCCGATACGATCCTTAAGGTTGTAAACTCCAAAGAAGAGAGTGTTTTATTGGAACTTCCGGAGAATGTGTCGGCTTATAAGCTGAGTGTTCTTACCGGTGACTGCAAGGATGCCTGCAATCTTATCACTGACAGGGAGAGAGTCGGTGTGACGGACAAAGAGGTTAAGGGTAACCGCCTTGATCTGCCCGCACTTTCTTTTGCTGTATTGAGATTCTGATTTTAAACTTGGGAGGGTTATGATGACTGAAGATCAAAAAACGGCGCTTAACAGACTGTCTGTTGACTTTGACGAGGTACTGGAACGATTTGCCGACAATGAAGAACTTTATCTTAAATGCCTGCATAAGTTTGTTTCGGGCAATTCCTTCGATGACATGGTCAGGGCTTTTGAAGAAAGCAATGTAACGGATGCCTTTGAGGCGGCTCATTCCCTTAAAGGTGTTTCAGGAAATCTTGGCTTTATGAGACTTTATTCCGATGTGAAGGAGATAACGGAAGTCTTCAGGGCGGGGAGTCTTGATGTCCCCGTTGAGGATATGTCCGAAGTCAAAGAAGCCTACAGTGAAGTTATCGACGTCATTAATTCTCTGTAAACCCGTCTTTGATAATGTTTAATTGACGGATCGCATTTAAACGGTATTTTATACCGGAAAATAAATATTGAGCAGGGAAGCCGCAGCATATGCGGCTTTTTTGTTTTAAAAACGGAAGGAAACGCACTCCATATATTTACAATATCTTGATTTAATGCTTGTAAAAATTTCAAGATATAGTAAAATAAAGTAGAGTGTTAATATAATTAGGCGGAATGTGTAAATATGCTTTTTGTTGACGGGGAAGGATTTGCATCCAGGGCCGATTACGAGCTTGCGCTTGAAGATAAGCAGGTCATCGATGAGATCAAGGCAAGATATGATCTTAAAAACCCTTCGGATGTAGAAAAATTATACCGTGAAATAAGAAATTATCGCTTTAAGACTAAAGTTGGCGATAATTTTGACGATTATATATATGAGCTCTATCAAAAAATAAAAGACGGAACTTTCGAAGGGGAAGGAGCAGGTGCTCCGGTCTCCGGGAAAAAGGCAGGGAAGCCCATACTAAAGGCGGCAAAGCCTTCAAAGTCGGGTTCGGTTGGAAAGAAGACCGGCAAGCAAAAGAACGACAGGTCTGAAGTCGGACCCATAAGCAAAGAAGTTCTGAAGGAGATAAAAAAGCAAAACCGCATCAGGAATGCGGTTGTTGTTGTGCTCTTACTTATTGCTTTCGGGTCTTTAGGGTATTTTGCCATATATTATCACAACGCCCATCTTGTGGATGAGACTTCGGAAACCTTATCATCACTTAAGGAAATGGACTGGGCCGAGGTTATCTCCGTTAAGCCCGTGATCTCCAGAAACTACGCGCCTGATGTGGTGATACCGGATATCCTTGATGAATATAAGGCTCTTTACAACAAGAACAAGAGTATGGTGGGATGGCTCACCATTGATGATACGGTTATCGATTATCCGGTCATGCAGACCGAGGACAACGAGTATTATCTTAAACACAATTTCGACCTTAAAGAAGACAAGAACGGCTGCATCTTTCTGGATGCCGCCTGCGACATAATCCTCGGTAATACCAATTTCATCCTGTACGGTCACCATATGAAGTCCGGCAAGATGTTTGCTTCACTCATAAAGTATGCCAACGAGGATTACTACCAAAAGCACAAGATAGTTAAGTTTGATACCATATACGAGAAGGGCACCTATGAAGTGATGTATGCCTTCAGATCGAGAGTTTATTCCTCGGATCAGGTTGCTTTTAAGTATTATCAGTTCATTGATGCAAATTCCCCCGAGGAATTTGATTCCTACATGGAGGAGATGTCGGAGATCTCCCTCATAGATACGGGAGTCACCGCCACTTACGGTGACAGGCTTTTAACACTTTCCACCTGTGATTATCAGGAGAAGAACGGAAGATTTGTTGTTGTTTGCAAGAGGATCGATTAAATCGACCTTAGGGAGGAAACACACATGGCTTTAAGATCAGGCAAGAAGAAAATGTCCAGAAAACTTAAAAGGACGATACGAAAGACACTTTCGGGTATATGCCTTGCAAGTGCTCTTGTGGTGGCTTTGATACCTGCCGCACCCACAAGGGCGCAAGTGGATCCCGTTTATACCACTGCAAATGTAAGTTATGACTACGGTGTGCAGGATGCGGATGAAACAGACCTTTCTGTACTTGATACCAATCTGTCGGGCATCGAACTTGACGTTAATAATATTTCTCCGGCCCCTTCCATCTATGAGACCAAGACCGTAACGAAGCTTTCGGACGGTTCTTATGAGATCATGTGGCAGTTTAAGGTTTATACCATTGGCGGCCGCGGTATCATATGTGAATACAATTCTCTTTATAACAAGGGCGAACTGGAGATCAAGGCTTCGCTTCCTCTTGATTACATGGTTGTGGAAACCGCATTTTATGACGCCTTCTATCAGGCTCATGCCGATGCGGCGACAAATTCAAGCAACTATGCCACCATACAGAGAAATCCCGGCTCGGCAACTCCCACAGTTAATGTTCTTTCCAATTATCACCTTTCTTCCATAGAGGATATGCCCTCACTGGGTTCTGTTCAGGACGTGGTGGCTACTTACTGGCCCACCGATTTTCAAAATTATAAAACCGCTTATGAAGCATGGAAGGCAAGAGATGATGCTTATAATGCTTATGTAACCGAGCAGACAGCATGGCAGGCAAAATCTGATGCCTGGCAGGCTTATGTTACCGCTCATGAAGCATGGGCAACCGGAGCCGATCCGGATCCCGCCACAGAACCTCAGCCCGGCCCCGGAGTCACTCCACCCGGTCAGCCGCCCACACCTGTCGCACCTGCCGGTTCTGCTCCCGAGCAGGATTTCTGGGTTGCGGATATGACCATCGGAAACAAGCAGAAATTTTTCCTGGAAGGTCAGCCTTATTACAATGATGAGCTGGGCGGCACAGCCATGTCCAGAACCTATACCCTTACTTCCGTTATAGACTCAAGAAACGGAGCTCAGACTCCCCAGCAGTTTATATGGATGCCTCAGGGTGAGCCCAATGCCGCAGCCAACCATAACAGAGTCAATGATTCACTGGGATTTGTGGGAAGTTCATGGACTGCGATCCTGGGTATCGGTGACCGTGCTTTTGCAAATACTTCCAACGTAACAAATCTTAAGCTTGCCGGTGAGTTAAAATACATCGGGGATGAAGCTTTTGCCAATTCCTTCGTTGAGTCCATTAATTTCGACAACGTTGAGGATATCGGTAACAGAGCGTACAAGAACTGTACCAAGTTAAAGAATATTACCCTGAGTGATGCCACCGTTAACATCGGAACAGAAGCTTTCTACGGATGTAACAGCTTGACATCTGTAGCCCTTCCGCAGTCCATTTCTTATATCGGACCCGGTGCTTTTGCAGATTGTACGGCTTTGTCAACTCTTGATCTGTCCGCCATCAATCAGAGTAACTGTGATATTGATGACTTTGCATTCTATGACTGCATAGCTCTTTCAAATGTAACCTTTTCCGATAAGATCAACCGTATCGGTAATGCTGCTTTTGCAGTCAACAAAGGTGTGACCGGTACCCTTACAAACTTTACCTTCCCCGATCACATTACCGGAAGTCACTCATGCAAGATCCATACTGCTTCCGGTGGGGTTAATGGAATCGGTAATTTTGTACTTGCAGGCAGGACCAACTTAAGGACCATCACCATGCCTGCGGATTACGGCCGTACTTCGGCGGTTACTCTTCCCTGCGGTGTATTTTATAACTGTATCAATCTTCAGTCCGTTACCTTCCCCAATGACGGCGGCGGATCCTGCGGTAACGTTTCCTTTGAAAAGATAGGAACCGGCGCGGATCAGAGAACTGTTTTCGATACCATTCAGACACAGGAATTCAGGGTATACGGACCTGCCACAAACAGTGCGGGACAGATCGCATCGCCCAGAAAATCCACCTGGGGCTTAAAGAGCGGTCTTGGCAATGACATACCTTATATCTATACCGATACAACGGGAGAGCACGTTGAATTGAGTCAGGGTGATTATATCTTTATCATCGATGACAAGGGTGTGCTTCTTTCCTGTGTATATGCGGATCCTCAAAATGTTCCCGCGACCATCGATACAATGACCATTCCCACCTATGTGGGTGATACCAAGGTTACCGGTATTTCCAGCAACTGTTTTGCTACTCAGGAAGCTCAGGAACTTTTGGACAGAGTAAAGAATCTGGTATTTAAGGATGATACCATTTCCGAAATAGCAGCCAATGCATTTTCGGGCTGTGATCTTTTGGAAACCGTCACCATCGGAAATTCCGTTACCAAGATCGGAGACAGTGCCTTTGCCAACTGTCCTAATCTTGTAAGAGTCAATATCGGATCCGGTGTTACGGAGATCGGCACCGGTGCCTTCAAAAACTGTAACAGACTGACCTATGTCAAGTTTGACGCTCCCAAGGGTGGTTTTTCTTCCTTCCCTCTTGAGGGAATAGGAGCCGAGGCATTCAGTACCGGTGCAAGCAAACTTACTTTTGAAGGCGGTATCGATGAAAGTTACGGCCCCTTCAAGTGGGCTATGCAGCTTGATAACTATGTAGATGAGAGAAACGGTACCAGAGTATGCTACACCACCGGATTCCCGGATTTCCAGACTGTTATCGTTGATAACAGAAATGGCTTACCTACTTTGGTGGATTATGTACATTACGATCAGATAGACGCCATTTCCACAAGCCTTGGCCTTAATCCTGCCGAGACGGTTCACTCCCTTACGGAAAGATATAACAAGCTGGGCGTGGAAGAACTTGATTCTTCCGGTAATGTCTCCTATACATATTCGATCAATAACGATGAGACCAAGCTTGTTAACGCGGCTCTTCACCTTGTGGTTCCTTCCGGTGTCAAGTCCATCGATGTTAACGGCTTCATGAATAACACCTCACCTTTGGCAGAGGGCTTTTCAAGCGTTGCTTCCAACAGTTACAACGTATCCACCTATCTGTTGGCAGGCCCTTACTATGC
>JAEEGL015617892.1_pt1 | contig 10929 bp, 4 predicted proteins | sample 9134231 | NCBI WGS metagenome assembly JAEEGL01 (sample SAMN16246548, study PRJNA631951) | gut metagenome | biome: gut microbiome; feature: rumen; material: fiber-attached | host: Bos | place: Iran: Karaj | collected 2018-10 | reverse complement strand
TTGGACCATGCATCGGCGTGGGGGCCAGGCGTTATCCATGCCTCCGGGAGCGGACGCAGGATCGGGCCGCCTTCGCGGGAGAAGATGAGAGCTATGTCAGTGGCGCTTCCGCGCTCGTCGCAGTAGCGTGTCGGAGTTCCGACATAGATGTGCTTCGCCCTTGGATACGGAGTGATAAGGCTCACATAGATGTGCTCGTTCTCAAGGTTCACATTCTGCGGCGTGAGGTTGCCCCAGTGGCGGAAATCGGGGCTTGTCGCCTTGCATATGGTGCGCAGTTTGCGTCCGTCAGGCGTGAAATTCAGGCGGAAATAGCAGACATAGCATCCCTCTGCCTCCGACCAGAAGGCGACGTTCTGCGAATCAAAGCAGTAGCCCCACTCCTTCTGCGCCTTGATCAGCGGCTCCTCAAGCTTTTTGAACTCATAGCCGTTGGCGGAGACGAAGCCGCTGATGGCGCCGCCGCACCCTGAATCGCCGCCGAGCGCCTTGAAGCGCTCTTCAGGCGGGCAGGCGGGATTGTCGTCGTAGAACGGCGCGAAGTTATGGGTTTCGCCTGCGAGGCAGCGAATGACGTTCGGCACGCCGCAGTCGTAGAGGAAAAGCGGCGGCTCCAGCCAGTTGACGCCGCCTTCGCTCATGTAGAACGCCGTGTAGTCGTTCACAAAGCCTGGCTTGACTACGAACTTCGGATGTGCGCCAGTGTACTCGAAGAAGCTCTTGCGGCAGTAGGCGTAGATCTTGCCGTCGTGCTGGAGCATCGTCATGTAGGCGCCGACAGGCTGCGTCGCCTCCGCTGTATGCGGCTGGGGCGCATGTATCTTCAGCGTGATGTTGTCCTGATGCGCCGTCAGATAGTCGTCAATGAAAAGCTCGCGGCGGTTTTCAATCGCAATGGAATCGTCTCTGGATGTTTGAAAATTCATAACTGTTTTGCAAGACTTTGAATGGTTATTATAGTCCTTTTTCCTTACTCTACAATGCCTTTTGGGAAAAGCAAGAGGGCAATACGACTTTTTATGAAATACCGCCATTCGAGTTGACTTATTCTAAACTCTGTATAAATTGATGATTGACAAACAAATAGTTGTGTGGACACCGAAGACAATGCAGAATTTCGATTTTCTTGGGAACATAAGGCGTTACTCGCTAGACTATCTTTCGCCGTCGCGCTGCTGGCAGGACGGCATCTCGATGGGAAACGGCGACTTGAACGCGCTCGCATGGGAAGAAGACGGACTATATCCCCGATGGGAACTCAACCATTCTCGCATTTGGGACGAGAGAGTCCCCCATTTCAAACGCCATTCGATGGAGCACATCCGCAGAATCGCCGCAGGGGAGTTTCCATTCGCTTCCGAAATGAGCAAGGAAGCCATGCTCGACGACGTGCCATACGCCCAAATGAACACGCCGAAATACGGCGGCTTCCTTCGTCTCTGCTTCGGCCTGCAGCCACAGCACGCCCCTGCCCATCGCATCACAAAGCGCCTCGACCTTGCGGAGGCCACGCTCGAAACGTCCCTTGACAGGCATCTCTCCCATCCGCGCATTGCCAGCTATGTCTGCGCCAGCGAAAATCTGCTTGTCGTTTCTGCCAGGCACGTTTCGCTGGTGACAGCTTTCCGCAACACCGTCGAAATCGGAAGGGACGCTGAAACCTGCCAGCCTGCAGCCGTCGCCTCCGCAGAAGACGACATGATGTTCCTCTCCCAGTCGCTTCCAACCATGCACTATGTCATTGCAGCCAAAGTAGTTCCACGCGGAGGCGGCGAATACCGCGCGCTTTTCGACAAGATGACCGATCCACGCAACTACTCATGGGGCGAGCCGTCAAAGACGGTGCAGTGCACAGCCTCCCGCGATATGGCGTCCGCCAGACTTGCTGGCGATTTCGACGTCATTCTCACCATAGTGACAAGCAAGGAAGGCGAAGAGCCGCTGAATCTGGCGAAGAAACGCCTGGACGATGCGGCGAAACGTCTGGAAGCGCTTCGCGCAGAGCATGTCAGCAAATGGGCCGACTTCTGGAAGGCCAACGCCGTTGAGCTCAACCAGCCCTTCCTGAACCGCCTGTGGTATCTTTCAAACTACCATCTGCGCTGCGGCATGGGCGGTCCAGTACCGTTCGGCCTCTGCGGCCCGTGGATCGGAAGGTCGCAGACATCGACGCATGCGCTTCCATGGAACGGCTGCTTCACAAACGACTACAACGCGCAGCTGCCCAACATGGCGGCGGACACCGTCAATCATCCAAATCTTTCCATGCCCATGTTCAGGCTGCTGAAAGAACAGCTTCCCAATGCGCAAAGGAATGCGGCGGAACTGGAGACGCCAGGAGCATTGTATCCTATTACAAGCGGCCTGTCAGGCGTCGAATGCGGAAGTGGCCCGTATAGATTCTGCCAAGTGGCGGGCCCATACTGGTGCTTTGTGATGCTCCGCCACTATCGGATGACTCATGACGACGGTTTTCTGGAGAACACCTTCCTGCCAGTGCTTGAACAGGTATCGCTGTTCTTCTGCAACTGGCTTGAATGGAATGAAAAGGAGCAAAAATACCATCTCCGCATGAGCCAGAATCCGGAGCTGATGTATTTCACGCTGGAGGACCCTACGGACACTCTCGCCTACCTTAAGGCAACTCTTCAGGCGGCCGTCCAGCATCTGCCCGACGGCGAACTCGCCAAGAAGTGCAGGCATGTCCTCGCGCACTATCCAGACTATGCACTCCATCCAAACGGCATTCTTGCGTTGAGGGGATTCCCGACCGACCACATGCACCACTTCCGCACCGTAACCCCACTGTACCCCACAGGCGAGGCCGATCCTCTCCATCCATCTGGATTGCTTGAACATGCGCGCATGGAACTAGACAATCCGATGTGGGACTATTTCATGAAATCGTACGCCTGCCGCGAGGGCTTCCAGGAGGGCTGGACGGGCCGTGTCTATCACCGCGCCATTCCAGCATGCAGACTCGGAAACTACCAGTTGGCGCATAAGCTTCTATGCAATCTGATAGCGGGCAATGTCAAACCTAATGGACTCGTCTCGCACAACATCGCCATCCTTGCCGACAGCAGGCAGAGCGAGGCGAATATCGCCAACGTCCCCGAAACGCAAACGCACCATGACCACGGCCCCGAGCCGATAAGGCTTCTTGAGGTCGCTTCGGGAAGGTGTTGGGAGGAATGCACGGAGGATCTGGAGTGCAAGGAGAAGATGTTCCCCGTGCTGGAAGGGCCAGCCGTCTATCTTCTTCTTGTCTCCGAGATGCTTATGCAATGCTACAACGGCGTCCTGCGCCTCTTCCCGTGTTGGGACAAACGGAAGGACGCCTCCTTCATCTCACTGCGCGCCGAAGGCGCCATGCTGGTTTCATCCGAACTCAAGGACGGGATTGTCAGATATGTCCAAATCAAAGCGGAAAAGCCTGTGGAATTCACGCTGCTGTCGCCGTGGGACACTCCCGTTTACATTGGCGGAAAGGGACCGAAGCCTCTGGAAAGGTTGTCGCCTTTCCATTTGGAATCGCGGCAGGAACTGCTGATTTCAGTAGATGCAAAGCCAGAATTCGCAGAGCAGTTTGACAAAGCCCCTCTGGCAGGAGTGGATGAAATCTTCTTCGACGACGGAACTGGCGCCATTCTGGGCAAGCCTGAAATGTCAAAGTACTATGCGTTCTTGGAGAAAATACGCGGATTTTGATTTTGGGAGACACTATGGGAAAATGGATTCTGACAATCGGACTATCGCTCGCGGCGCTGGCCGCCCACGCAGTTTTCATAGACGCCAAAAGCCCCGTCGTCCTTCCTGACGCGCCAAATGTCCAGGAGGAGTACGCGGCAGCGGAACTCGCGAAATACCTTGGCAAGGCGCTTGACGCCAAAATCGCCATCTTGAAGGAGAGCGATTTCGCGGGCGGTCCCGCAATCTACGTCGGCAACACGAAAAAAGCCGCGTCAAGAGAGTTGCCGCCGCTCGATGAAGAAGAATTCCACATCAACGCCCAAAGCGACGGTGTCGTAATCGCTGGCGGGAAATACCGCGGCACGCTCTACGGCGTCTATGAGTTTCTGGAGTGCTTCGTCGGCGTCCGCTTCTTCGCACCCGACTGCGAAGTCGTCCCGAACAGGAAAATCATAACGCCAGCCGACAGCGTGAACATGCGCCGCAAGCCAGCCTTCCAGTTCAGAAGAATCTATACAAGCGGCGATTTCAAAGGATGGCCGCAGAATTTCCGTCCGAAATTCCGCAACAACACGGACTGCAACCTGCCCGAACTCGGCGGCGCCGCCTGCTACGGCAGCGGCGGCGACTGCCACACCTACTACCAATATTCAAAGGACTTCCCAAAGGAAATCTCGTGGATGAACAAAGAAGGCGAACGCGTCGTCGTCAATGGCCCATTCAAAGGCTCGATATGCTTCTCGCAGCCCGAGGTCCTCAGGCGCTTCTCGGTCCGCCTCAGGCAGTTCATCGAAAACGACAGGAAGACCGCGAAGGAAAAGGGCACGCCCCCTCCCCTCTTCTATTCCATCCAGCAGAACGACTGCAACGCAACATGCTACTGCCCCGAATGCCTCGCGTTCAAGGAGAAACACGGCCTCTCAGGACTCGTCATCGACTTCAGCAACCGCCTTGCAGATACCATAAAAGATGAATATCCAGACATATATCTTCTCATTTTCGCATATTTCGACACGCTTGAGCCGCCAAAGAGCGCCATCCGCCCGCGCCCGAACGTCCTGACGCAAATCACGACATACACGCAGCCATATCACGACCATCTCAGAGGACTCGACGACCCTGTCAACAAAGGCGCCGTGCAACTCATCGACAGATGGGCCGCTATCTCCGACTGCCTCGCGATATGGGACTACTGGCGATACTACGGCGGCTTCCTCCCGCCTGCCCCCGTCGTGAAGTTCCTCCCATCAATGATTGACAAGTACAATGACTCCAACATCGTCTTCTTTTTCACAGAATACGAAGTCTCCAGCAAGTCTATCCTCGCCTTTTTCGAACTCACAAGCTACGTCGGCTACAGGCTCATGGACTGGCCTGACCGTGAAATCGACGTTCTGATCGACGAATTCATGGCCGCCTACTACGGCCCCGCCGCCAAATCCATGCGCGGCTATCTCGACCTCCTTGCGGAGAAATTCGTCGAATGCGGCCCCGTCAACGAGGAACGCATTTCATATACAGACAGGAAGTACTTGAACGACAAGGAGTTCTATTCAAAGGGATTCACCTTTTTCGCAGAAGCGGAAAAAGCCGCCAACGGCGATGCAACTTTCCTAAGGCGAATCCGCACGGAGAAGCTCCTGCTCGTCTCCTCCTACATAAAAGTGCCCGGCAAGAAGGGCAATCCGCTCCAATTGGACATCGACGCCCTGAAGGCGGAGGTCCCCGCCCTCTGCGACGCCGCAGCAGCCCTCCTTCTCTCCGACAAGGCAAAAACTCCCGACAAGATGAAGGCAATGGCCGACTTCTATGCCGACGCGGAGAATCTCCCCCTCACCCAGAACCTTGTCTCCAAGCCACTTGAGGCCCTCCCCGCCGAAGACGCCATCGTCTATGGTTTCGAGAAGACTCCATCCGCAGGCATCCCCGTGGAAGACGCAGACGCGCCCGACGGCAAGGCCTACTCCATCGCCGCCAAATGGACTCCTCAGGCGAACATCTCGAAGCACGCCAATAAAGTCGTCTTCGGCATGTACGAACAGGCCAACGCCTATTACGTCTCCAACTGCTCCGTCCCCAAAGAAAACCTCCCGCAGGATGAAAAGTACCACTGGTACTACGTCGGCAACACCGCCCTTTCACCGAATCTGATCGTTTACATCCACTGGACATGGGAGCTGAACGTCCAGCCAGGCAAGTTCTACGACGAGAAGACCCCAAAGCAGTTCTACGACATCTACATACTGCTCAAGGCACAAGGCCCCGCATACGTCAAAGGCTCCACAGCCATCAACGACATCCGCGTGGCACGGATGGCCTTCATAAAGAAATAAACGCAACTGTCCATGCATTACAATATACAGTATAATACAAAGGAAATCAAACAATGCTGAGGAAACTCTTGACCACTGCCCTGTCGTTCGCCGCCTTGGCGGCAACCGCCGTCACATTGGACGGCAATTCCAGAATCGTCATTCCCGACTCGCCGAACGTCCAGGAGGAGTACGCGGCAGGGGAACTCTCCAAGTATCTCGGCAAGGCGCTGGATGCAAAAATCGCAACCGTCAAGGAGGGCGATTTTACGGGCGGAGCCGCAATCTACGTCGGCGGCACCAAGAAGGCGGCCGCGATGAAGCTTGCGCCATTCGACAACGAGGAGTTCCAGATTAGCGCAGAGAAGGCTTGTGTCGTCATCGCGGGCGGCAGGTTCCGCGGAATCCTCTACGGAGCGTACGAGTTTCTGGAGCGCTTTGCAGGCGTCCGCTTCTTCACGCCAGACTGCGAAGTCGTGCCTGCGCAAAAAAGACTGAACGTGGCCGACGGGACATCCATCCGCCACAGGCCCGCCTTCCAGTACAGGCAAATCTATCCAGGCGAAGAACACATCGGATGGCCGCAGGAATTCCACCCAAAGTTCCGCACAGCCATATCGACCACGGTCCGTCCCGAAATCGGAGCCTCCAACGGCTTCGGCACTGGCGGCGGCTGCCACACATACTACCACTATTCAAAGGACTTCCCGAAGGAAATCTCATGGATGAGCAGCACAGGGGAGCGCACAATCGTCGATGATCCTTTCAAGGGCTCGATATGCTTTTCGCAGCCAGAGGTCCTCCAGCGCTTCTCGAAGCGGCTGAAAGGACTCATCGAAGGCGACAGGAAAGCCGCAAAGGAGAAAGGCACGCCGCCGCCACTCTTCTACGCCGTGCAGCAGAACGACTGCAAGGCCACATGCTTCTGCCAAGACTGCCTCGCCTTCGCGGAAAAGCACGGCCTCTCTGGACTCGTCATCGACTTCAGCAACCGCCTCGCAGACACCATAAAGGACGAATACCCTGACGTCTATATACTTATTTTCGCTTATTTCGACACGCTTGAACCACCAAAGAGCGACATCCGCCCGCGTCCCAACGTCCTCACGCAAATCACAACCTACACGAAACCATTCCACGACCATCTCAGAGGCCTTGACGACCCCGTGAACAAAGACGCCGCGAATCTTATCGACAGATGGGCAGCCGTCTCCGACTCGCTCGCGATGTGGGACTACTGGCGCTACTACGGCTCTTTCCTCCCGCCTGCGCCAATTGTCAAATTCCTACCGTTCATGATCAGAAAGTACAGGGACTCCAAGATGATTTTCTATTTCACTGAATTCGAAATCGGTTCTCTGGATATCCTCGCCTTCTTCGACTTGACTTCCTACGTCGGATTCAAGCTTTTGGACAATCCCGACCGCGACGCAAACACTCTCATCGACGAGTTCATGGCCGCCTACTACGGCCCTGCCGCCAAATACATGCGCCGCTATCTTGACCTTCTCGCCGTAAAATTCGTCGAATGCGGCCCAGTCAATGAGGAGCGTGTCTCTTTTGACAAGCGTAAATATTTGAATGACAATGAGTTATATACAAAGGGATTCTCGCTGTTCTCAGAAGCGGAAAAAGCCGCCAACGGCGACGCCACCATCCTCATGCGCATCCGCACCGAAAAGCTCCTCCTTGTCTCATCCTACATCAAGGTCCTCGGCAAGAAAGACAATCCTCTCAAATTGGACATCGACTCACTCAAGGCGGAGGTTCCCGCTCTCTGCGACGCCGCCGCCAGCCTCCTTCTGAACGACAAATGCAGGACTCCCTCTAACTTGAAGACAATGGCAAACTTCTATGCGGACATCACCACGCTCAAGCCAACACAGAACTACAAATCAAAGCCGCTCGAGGCCATTCCCGCCGAAGACGCGATCGTCTATGAATTCAACAAGACACCCTCTTCAGGTTTTTCCGTCACCGACAACACCGCGCCCGATGGCAAGGCCCACTCCCTCGCCGCAAAGTGGACGCCAGAGGAGAACAAGGGCAGGCACGACAAGGGCGTAGTCTTCGGGATGTACGAGCAGACCAACGCGCACTACGTCTCCAGCTGCTCTGTCGCTAAAGAAGACCTCCCGCAGGACGAGAAGTACCACTGGTACTATGTCGGAAACACAGCCCTCTATCCGCGCCTCGTCATCTACATCCACTGGACATGGGAACTGGGTGTCCAGCCAAGCAAATACTACGACGCAAACAATCCAGACCAATCTTACGACATCTATATACTTCTCAAGTTCCAAGGCCCTGCATACGTCAAAGGCTCCACGGCCATCAACGACGTCCGCCTGGCCCGAATGGCCTTCGTGAAGAAATAACTACAACTATCTATGCATTATAATATAAATAATAAAAAGGAGATCAAACAATGCTGAGGAAACTCTTGGCCACCGCTCTGTCGTTCGCAGCCTTGGCGGCAACCGCCGTCACATTGGACGGCAATTCAAAAATCGTCATTCCCGACTCGCCGAATGTCCAGGAGGAGTACGCGGCAGGGGAACTCGCCAATTATCTCGGCAAGGCGTTGAATGCCAAAATCGTGACCGTCAAGGAAGGCGAATTCAAAGACGGCACGGCCATCTTCGTGGGAAACACCAAAAAGGCGGCGTCAAAGAATATCGCGGCTCTGGACGAGGAGGAGTTCCAGATCAGCGCGGACAACGCTTCCGCCGTAATCGTCGGCGGCAAATTCCGCGGTACACTCTACGGCGTCTATAAGTTCCTTGAGACATTTGTCGGCGTCCGCTTCTTCTCGCCACGCTGCGAAGTCGTCCCGCAAAGGACAGACATCAGCGTAGCCAGCAACACAAACATGCGCCACAAGCCCGCCTTCAAGTTCCGCCGCATCTATCCAGGCGAGGATTTCATCGGATGGCCGCAGAAGTTCCGCCCGAAATTCCGCAACAACGCCGACTGCAACCTCCCCGAACTCGGCGGCGCCTCCGACTACGGCACTGGCGGCGGCTGCCACACCTACTACCTTTACTCCAAGGACTTCCCGAAGGAGATCTCATGGATGGGCAGCAACGGCGAAAGAATCATCGTGACGGATCCATACACTGGCTCCATCTGCTTCTCGCAGCCAGAGGTGCTCCAGCGCTTCTCGAAACGCCTGAAAGGGCTCATCGAAGGCGACAGGCAGAAGGCGAAGGAGAAGGGAACGCCGCCACCAGTCTTCTACGCCGTCCAGCAGAACGACTGCAACGCCACTTGCTTCTGCCCCGAATGCCTCGCGTTCAAGGAGAAGCACGGCCTCTCGGGACTCGTCCTCGACTTCAGCAACCGCCTCGCGGACACTATAAAAGATGAGTATCCGGATGTCTATATTCTCATTTTCGCGTATTTCGACACGCTCGAGCCGCCCAAGAGCGACATCCGCCCGCGCCCGAACGTACTCACGCAGATAACCACCTACACGCAGCCTTACCACGACCATCTCAGAAGCCTCGACGATCCCGTCAACAAAGGCGCCGTGCAGCTCATCGACAAGTGGGTCTCCATCTCCGACTCGCTCGCGATGTGGGACTACTGGCGCTACTACGGCGGCTTCCTGCCGCCCGCGACGCCCGTAAAGAACCTCCACGCGACGATGAAGAAATACAGCCACTCAAAATTCATCTTCTACTTCACCGAATACGAGGTCTCCAACACCGCAATCCTCTCTTTCTACGAACTGACATGCTACATCGGCTACAGACTCATGGACGAGCCAGACCTTTCAACCGAAGAAATCGATAAACTCATAGACGAGTTCATGGCCGCCTACTACGGCGCCGCCGGCCCGCACATGCGGAAATATCTCGACCTCCTGACTGAAATGTTCGTCGAATGCGGCAATGTCCTTGAGGGACACAAGCCATTTTTCGACAGGCAGTACCTGAACGACAAGAAGCTATACACCCATGGCTTTGCTTTCATCTCCGATGCAGAAAAGGCCGTTGCGGGAGACGAGACGCTTCTCAGGCGCGTCCACACGGAGAAACTGCTGCTGATGTCATCCTACATCAAGGTACTCGCGAAGAAGGACAATCCGCTCGGCCTGAACGTCGATGGCTTCAAGAAGCAGATTCCCGCGCTCTGCGACGCCGCCGCCCGCACCCTCCTCAACGACAAGTCAAGGGCCCCCAAGAAGATGGAGGCCATGTACAACTACTACGCCGACATCAACAACCTCAAGCCCACGCAGAACTACACGCCCAAGCCACTTGATTCCATTCCAGCCGAAGGCGCAAAGGTCTATGAATTCAAGGACACACAATCCGCAGGCATTCCCGTCTCGGACGATGCCGCCCCGGACGGAAAGGCATACTCCATCGCCGCCAAATGGACTCCAGAGGAAAACAAGAGCAAGCACGACAAGGGCTTCGTCTTCGGAATGTACGAACAGTCCAACGCTCACTATGTCTCGAACTGCTCCGTCCCGAAGGCAAACATTCCGCAGGACGAGAAGTACCACTGGTACTACGTCGGAAACACATGCCTCTACCCAAGGCTCGTCCTCTACATCCACTGGACATGGCTGCTGAACGTCCAGCCAGGCAAGTACTACGACGAAAACGACCCGAACCAGTCGTATGACATCTACGTCCTGCTGAAGCTCCAGGGCCCTGCATACGTCAAAGGCTCGAATGCCATTAACGACGTCCGAGTCGCCAGAGTCGCATTGCTCAAAAAGGATTGACAGCAACTACTGTGAATCGCCAATCGCATTGCATTTCAGCCTTTATACATTATATTATATGACTTTTATTTATCTGAGCCTCTAGAATCTCTAGAAACTCTAGAAAAACTAGAACCAACCACAGGAAAGCAACATGAACAGAGACGCAAATGTCGAAAGAATCACCCGCGAGACGGAGATAAG